>Ga0209671_1003357_pt1 | contig 15348 bp, 9 predicted proteins | sample WorMetHERISLAND2_2_FD_187401 | JGI IMG/M metagenome (GOLD analysis project Ga0209671, IMG submission 187401) | Marine gutless worms symbiont microbial communities from Max Planck institute for Marine Microbiology, Germany - Olavius geniculatus... | ecosystem: Host-associated > Annelida >... | reverse complement strand
ATTCAATATCTTTCAAATATCATTGAAAATATCATTCAAAATCAATGACATTCAATAAAAAATTCAAAACTGGAAAGAAATTACCACTTTCCATAAAAGGATGTCTAAGCACGCTGAAAGTTACATAAGTAGACAATGAAATAAAATAAATGCAATGAAATTGGTAGCCAAAATACAAACAAAAAATAATAAAATATTCTGAACTAAACACAGCAGTTAGCATATAGCCAACCGGTCTTATCCTGATGCGATACTGGAGAATTGGAAGACCACCATTGTCCATCACTTCCCAGTGAAGTCTGTAACTGTCTGGCACCAAACTTTCGGCACTTGAAGCTATTACAACTGGACCCGGCTGTCCTGCACATAATTTACCAGAATCATGCTACAAACGTACATTGTAGAGAGCTGCACGGTAATGGGGACGGCGGTAGTACCGTGGTAACCGCAGTAATACCACAGATTTTACCCGTGAACCTTGCGGTAATACCACAGGAATGGAGTAACCTGTTGAGAGGTTAGCGCAGTAATGGAGCTTTTGTCTGCAGTAATACTGCGGTAGCCAACGTCTGAACTCTGAAGTCTGAGCTATGAACTGAAGATTGTGCGCATGCCTCTTGGAAAAAATGGAAAAGCAAGTCACAGCAGTGGACAAAACTGGGACAAGTTGCTCGAGGTTTGGTTGGTATCTCAGCAGCCAGTACTTGGTCAGAGAGATCGTTCTTCACAGCTGGCTGGACTGTGAATGAGCAATGTACTCAGCAGCTAAGTGGTGACAGTGTGGATGGACTGTTGTTTCTCCATGAAGTTGCGTGAACTAGTCTATGCCTATCTGCAGCCATTCAAAACACTCGTGGAGAGTGTTTTAACTTTTCAGCAATATCACTGAATTATTTCATGGCTCACTATTTGAAATGTCATTAACATAAAACAAAACAACAGACCGAATTCACTTCTGCTCGCCTTGGCCTATCCGGATTTCTCTTCGTAGGCCTTTTCCGTGCAAGACTAGATAGTTGGATTCCAGATTGCGGAACTCAAATATCTAGTTTTGTATGAAGAAGGAAACGATACATTTTGTGTTAAAGTGCTTTAATTTACGGTGACAGAATGAGGATGGGAGAAACTTGTGCGGGATGGATGGGGACGGGAATGGGGTTTAGTAGGGACGGTTGGGGAAGTGTTCCAAGTTTACGGGTATGGATTAGAATGGGGATAAATTGCCATTCCCATGCAGTTCTCTAGTACAGTGTCATAACTTTTTTTAACTCATGTAAACACTGACTTTTAATGACATTTCATGCCATTATCATATACCATACCATGGCAATCGTATAATATTGGCACATCTTTCTTTGTAAAGTTTGGTATACATAACCACACAGAATGACAGCGACAGGCATTTCTGTGCAAATCTATGCATCTTATATTACAAAAAAATACTTAACATGTCCGTTCTAAAATCAGCCCCAAAGAAATGTCAAAACAAAAAAACAGTGATACTGCAGATACCCAAAGCAAACTAACAAAGACTTGAAGCTAAAACGATGTCATTACCCAACTTACAGTATTTTGCTACATATGCTTCAAAATCAGCAGAATTCAAATGACAAAGATAAACAAAGTACTTACGCGGTGGCAATGTTGTCACAGGAACAGAGATCGAGTTACCAGCGCCGACAGCATTGCTCGCTCGAATGTTAAACAGATAGCTCGTGTTAGGAAGCAAATCATCCAGCTTCAAATTGCTGCCTGCAGATAACAGAAAGCCAAAACAATCCATTCCTTCTACATGAGTTATCCCCTTTTAGGCGCAACAGCAGCTACTACTGTAGCACATCTTAGACATCGCAATTCTGTCTAACTGTCTGTCTGTCTGTCAGTCCATCACACGGGTGGATCAGTCCAAAACGGTGCAAGCTAGGATCACCAAATCTTCACCATTGGCTGCCTGGAAGACTCTAGTTTCAGGGACCATAAAACTTTTCCAAAAATTCGAAAAGGGTCACCCCGAGCGAGGGCGCTAAATGAGAAGGGGTGGGAAAAATTTCTGATTTTCAGCAATACGGCGTTGGCTGAGCAAGACAGGTGGCGCCCTCTGGTGAATACAAGTAAAACATTATAGATGTTTAGCTGCCGGTCGTCTGGTGCCCTCTGGCAACTGATTTTGTTTTACTGGCCTTTCAAAGTTCAAACATGCACCGCTGTTGCGCGTTCCCCTTTGCGTTAGCAGAGCTTTTCTTGTTTTTTTTTATAGCAAACTATACAGTGTACCCAGTATACAGAAATATTAAAAACTTGGAAACTGAAAGGCTAGCACATTCATTTTGACACAAAACGAGCAATATATTGCTCGTTATACATATTAACAGAGAATCTTGCTCAGCAGAGTTAATGAGTGAGTAGAGGTTCAATGTTCTGCTGGAGATTGATGTCTACGTTCGGCGCTACGCACTCTTAGTGGTGCTTGCCAGAAATGATGATGACGATAATGAACAAAAATTGGGTCATTTTGAAGATGGCCTTTCCAGGCAATGCACACTTTAACACATAACAATAAAATGCAAAATCTAATCCTTATCAGATAAAAGACGACACAAAACACATAAAACACAAAATGTCAATCCTAAGCCTAAAACTGCAAAACAAAACTGCCCATTATGAGCATGCATATGTAACAGTCACTAATCATGTCATAATGCTGTCTATTGGAAAAAAAACTCAGCAAGTAGTTTACATGACAAGCAGTAAAGCAATACTAACGTAAAGGAAAGTCCACAGATACGTTGTCATAGCCGACAGCATAGTGTGTGATAGGCATGCCGCCATCTTCTTCGGGAGGCTGTACATTCAGCCATATGAATGTTGGTGCAACTTTGGTGATGTTCACTGCTCGAGGTCGGCTTGGCACAACTAACACAAAGCAATGCAATGCATGACAAATTCAAATCTTCTTGCATCACAAAGCCTTAAGTAGTACACTGTGTCTCAAAAAACTGTCACACTTCATCATTGTCCATTTATCTTCACCAAACATCAACCGATTTTCAAAGTTTTTCCACCGGCACACTCTGTGGACAATTTGCAACAGAGTAGTTATTAAATACATCACAAAAACTTATCTTTTGAAACAATTTTCTACTAATTTGCATACTAGAATTAAATAATGTTTAGTTTTCAATACACGGCCAGCGTTTGTAAACAAAAACTAATGATGTTATTGTGAATAATGGTTTTTAATGCAGTGACAAAATACCTGCATTGTAACATGCCATTCGTCAACAAAGACAAGGCAGTAATTAAAAGTTTATACCAGTTCAAAGAATATGGTTTGCAGAGGACACTGACAAAATTTTTAAAGACAAACTAGGAAAAAAAAGACTGAACATTTTACTAAAAAGATCTGAGAAATGCAAAGCACCGAATAAAGGCATGAGGCTGCAGACTGAAACGCGTGCATAATTGTAGAGAGAATGGGACCACTGTAGATGAACTGCTAGACCCAGTAAGCTAGGAACACCAGAAACAGAAAGTATCTTTCAACACACCAGATACCCAAAGAAATGGTTTTAACACAGTGTAGCATCATACATATGATTCACTGCGATCTTAGTCTGAAGCATCTTGTTTGTTTACCAATGTGATTGTTGCCTATTGCTAGTTTTTCCATACATTTATGTTTTACAAGGTAGTGTAGCAACACAGTAAAGGTATAGTGGGATATTCAATAATCACTTTATTGCCAATTGTCCAGAGAGTGTGCTAGTGGAAGAATTTTGAAAATCCGTTAATATTTCATGAAGATGTAGAAATAAAAGTGTGACATTTTTTTTTGAGTCACAGTGTATAATTTCGACTGCTGAACTTAACAACTCTGGCAAATAAAATGAGAGAAACAAAATTGTTGCTGCTCACTGAACACAGCAGATATCACATACAGCAATATCTGATTTCTACATTTATTTGCGACAATTATCCCAGATTTTCTCTGAAAGAATCCAATCTGCAATAACACAGCTGAAGCTCTTCAACAGTTGGTGAGAGATGCCTTAAGCAAAAGAATATAGACAAAAGCAAGGCAAGGCTCGTTGAACTAACTGAACTAAACTATGATATTACATAAAAATAATTCTTCCAGTTTTTTGCATACAATTCTGAGCCAAAAAATGTAACACTGACAATATGCAATTCAACATCATTTTTATTTCATCAAGTATTGGTAGTAACAAGACTTAAACATCCAGCTTCCATAACGGCCAAAACGTTTAACTTCAAAATGTTTTGTACGACTTACCACAAAGTAAACATTATACAGTTTGCCATAGAAATCTGCTAATTAGTTAACAACAGCAGTATTTCTGATATCTAGCTAAAATATTCTGGATCGACAGTAATGCCCTAATTTTCCCAACAGCAGTGACTGAACATACGAGCGCGTCGCAGTTCTATAGAAGAGTTAGCCATGCCGACAGCATTGCTGGCTTGGCAAGTGTAGATGTCGTAGATCCACAACTGGTCATTCTCACCCACAGTCACCTAAAACGCAGCACATACATAGAGTATGGTAGTCACAACAGCCTCATACGCCTCCATACAATACAAATGAAATTTACTGAATAAAAACATTTATATCAGATTCCACCTACACTGAAATTAAGTGACTGCATATGACAGAACTAGTGGGTTTCACAGATTTATGGGTCTATACATACAGTGATTTCTGTCAGAAATGGTGTGGCTTTTTAGCCAATCGTACTTAATGGTTGAGCTATTGGCATGGTTGTCGTCCATCCGTCTCTCCATCCGTAAGTCTGTCATCTGTAATGGAAGTACTGAGACTAAATGGCAGATCGTAGGGTGAAACTTCTTACACAAATATGTCATAAACCTAGGCATTCAAAATTTCAGGGATCTATTGCAAGGGAACATTTTCAAATTCGGAGTTAAATAGAAGGGGGTAGGAAAAATGTACGTTTTTCAACCAAAAACTGTCCAAATCTCGGAAATGTTGAGACATACGGCTAAGGTTACTATTAATCACTAATAGAAAGTGTCATACGCCCTGGGAGATGAAAATCACTGACCTTGGATGACCTTGAAGTCCGTTATGCTCCAGTGTGGCTAAACAGTGCGAGACAGGGCCAAGGTTACTATAAATCACTAAAAAGAAGTGACATAAACCCTGTCAGATTAGATGAAAATCGTCGACCTTGAATGACCTTGAAGGTCACTAACAAGTGTCTGTGATGTTATACAAGAAGCCCAGCTGTTGCTAGGATAGCCAACTGTACTGGTGGTTGGCTATCCTAGCAACAGCTGGGCTTCTTGTAATAACATCACAGACAAATATTAAGCTGACTCATAACATGTGATAAAGTTTATTCTCAACTGTGCAACAACGGTAGTTACAAGTTGCAGAAAAAAACATAACAATGAAACCGTGCCAATTTTTCATAAATTACTCCATAACTAATGAGCCTCGCAACAATAAGCTTCTTATTGACACCAAAATTCAAAAGTAATTACTCATCTACCAAACATCAGTTACCTTACTGATTTAATAATTACAGTTTCTCAAACAACTGAAAAACTAAAATTAGTCAACAACCAACCTCCAGAGAACCATTACTGCCGGCAGTGATAACGCGAAATGTATCATTATTCTCCAGCTTGACGCCTTTAACGAACCAGTCCACCGTTGCAGGAGGCTCGGCACGGAAATGACACTCAAGCACATGACGCTGCCCAGCCCACGTGTATGAGGCATCAGACGCCTCGCCAGGCAGAAACTGTGGCCGAACTGCACACATCCAAACATTAAGATATACGTGCAGACACAGCATTAACGATCCATTGGAATTAATATGCCGCAAATTAAAAATAATTACTTTTCACGCTCAAATGATAAATCTTCCACAGCTGACTATTAACAGCATGCACAATGTTGAGTGTCATTTAGTACAATGATGCACACCACAAATTCACTCAGAAATCTAAGAAAAAACTACAGGTCTGAAAAAACATATTTTTCAGTTTTGGTCTACAGGCATGAGTAACTTAAATAAAGTTACAAAAATGCTTCTAATAATGCTTCAGTCGCATCACTAAGAAAATACATTTAGCAATGTTAACAGACTGGTTTTATACTACATTCAGACATATTCCAAGTTATAACTGGCACTCACCCATCTAAAGCTAACTACTATCGTAATTTGAGTATCTATTAAAAAGCTATCTTATTTGAAGTAAATGTAGAATCTTATGGGTTTTCCTTACATATTCTTAAATTAGCTGAAAAAGTGACAGAAAATTCACATAACTTATGTAGTTTAAATAAATAATAAAGTTCTTACAGTGAACTCTGATGGCTGCAGTCATTTCATGCGTGCCGAGATTGTCATCGCTGGAAGCAGAACAAGTGTAGCGTGCAGAATCAGATGGCTCCAAGTGACGTACTGTCAACCTCAACTGTCCACTGGTGCTGCTTGAAACCTCTATTTTACCATCGTCCTTCCAACCAATCACAGCAATAAATGATCAATAGCATCACATCAAGTGCATTTTAGATTTTAAAAAACGTTTAAAAAAGTAAAACCTGGCAAGAATAAAAAAACATTGCAAAACTTTGAATAAAAAACTTCAGCCCTGATTTGCTCAACATCTTGCTTAGTGCCTAATGCTGTACCTGTGGTATAGCTGAAACTAGTTTGTTTCTGGGGTTTCAAAAGTGCTTCTCGAAGTTCTTGATAAAATTTCGAATGAACAATTTTAAAAATAACAAACACCAAAAAAATTTTAAAAAACAATAAAAACATAAAAACGTGGCAGAAATAAAAAACGTTGTAAAAACGTTTATTACATCTACCATCAAGTGTGCATGTTCTATTAACGAAAGCATGAAATCATCATGACTCTCAATAAGCAAGATGCTATCAAGCCATTTTCTGCTTTGTCTCTTTCTTACTAATGCCAGAGATCCAGCTATCCTCAGTAATCAGGCTTCACAGATTGATTACTAATACAATGTTGCATAATGACTTTCAAATGACATGAAAGTCATTGACCTTGGATAACCTTGAAGATCAGTACTGCAACAGGAACTGCATAGACTGTAACACTGGGCTTTCTTGTTTGTAAATGTTTGCATAGCCTATTTTTAACTGTATTTTTCACACTTGTGTTGTTAAAGGGTAGTTTTTGTTCTCTGTATGTCTCTGTCTGTTTATTACAAACATGTTCTTTGATGAATAAAGGTTTACATTAAACGAACGTATAACAATAACAACGAAATGGACTTACACTTTCCCCGAATGACAGACTCTCCGCTTCACCGAACTTGCTGAACTGTAACTGTGGGACAGGACTGCCTCGTGCGCGGCAGACTAACTCAGCCACTGAACCCTCCTCAGCCGTGATGCTCACAAATTCATAGATATGAGGTCGCACTGTACACACATACGCACACACACACACACACAATTGAGTTCACTTATTTACAGGGTGAGCCAAAAAATGACCCAACTTGCTTTTGTCAGAACTTCGTCAAATCTCTACCAAATTTGATAATTTTTGGCACACAGATAGCCAAAACGATAAAATTATGTGAGTACACTCAATTGCCCATCTCACCTAATTTATGTCAATGCACTACCATGTAAAATGTAAATGCTCCAATTGTTACGTTACACGGTGATTATCAGTATCAGATTGCTCACCTTTTCATTATCAATTCGACAGAAACTGCTACATGATTTAATAATTTTGTGCTATAAAATATTTTATGCTGAAAATATCAGACAACAAAATAGCTGACTTATCAACTCAAAACACATTTAGTCCATGAATGAGTGCTGTGATATTGATCAGCTGATCATTGATGCCGCTATCAGCTGTGGCATCATGTCTAAGTCATTATGTGCATGTTGGGCATAAATTCTAAAAATTTGGAAGTACTTTGTAACACAAACTTATGATTCTACTAAATAAATCCCATAATTGTATCATTTTGGCTATCTGTGTGCCAAAAATTATCAAATTTGGTAGAGATTTGACGAAGTTATAAAAAAAACAAGTTGGGTCATTTTTTAGCCCACCCTGCATATTGCTGCAGAGCTTAGTTCCCCACGTTCGCTCATGTTCCTTTGGACACTAATGTTGCCTTCAGGATCCGGAACGTACAGCAGACACTTTCACTGAAGACATTCCTGTTTAAGTCTAGGCCTAATAACAATTTTGATACAACCTATGGATAATAAACTTCATTACCAGTTAAAACTTGAAAAAGGTACTTTTGTCAGGAAGCCAATAGACAAACGTTCGAGTAAAAGTGGGCTCGAAATGTTACTTATTAATTTACTTTTGCTGGTATGGCAATTACATTGCACGTTTTCTACAAACAGTATTGTGAAATTCTTCTCATAGTCTTTTACTAGTTTTAAGAGACTAACAGAAGGTTCAACAGAGTGCACTTGAACTACAATAAAACGAAGGTGAAAACTGACACGAAGACACTCATGACTATGATGGCACACTGTGAGCAAAGATACGTCGACCTACCACGAACAACAATCTGTGCAGTATGCGAGTCATTGCCGGCAGCATTCACTGCAGTACATGTGTAAGCGCCTTCATCGTTCTTGTGCACTTGCATGAACTCCAGTCTACCGGCATCAGCGTCCACTGTCATGTGGTCCATTGAAACCAACTGCTCGCCATTCTACAGAAAAACATCGCAACCATCATCTACCGCACTTGTTAAATTGAACCAACATGTATACTGCGGAAAAAAAATCAACAGATAATATACCACGACTCAAAAACCTCCATTACTTTCAGTGACGGTTACAGTAAGAATGGACATTGCACACTGAGCCTAATTGCTGACAACACTAAATGTTCTCTGATTTGTTCAGAAAACAATGTGTTCCAATTATCAGTCACTAACTGGCTAAAAAGATTAAACTATCGCACAAAATATCATACATTCACGTATTAACGATGACGTCATTGCTATCAAACACTCAATTGGATATAACAAGTATGTGAATGATATCATGCAGTAGAAGACAGATATGGATACAAAATAACACTTATCAACTTTTACCTCTTACATACATTACACACAAAATGCATGGACCACCTCTAAAACACACTCAACAGCCAGTTACATTGCACATAAACAATTTTAAAATGTTCTCACGAGATACATTTTCCCAGCCAAAATGCATTTGTGGCGAGAGCTCCACCATAAACCCCACTGGTGCAGACCCTTTAGCTGGATTTTTGGGGGATGACCAACTGGGGAAAAGGAAAAAACAGGAAAGAAGGGAAGAAAGGGAGAAGACAAATTCCTGGCTATACGTATGGCTACACGGGCTAACCTTTGTGAATAGATAGGTTGGCTCAGGCAATCCTGATGCTGCACATGAGACAGAAACTGTGTTGCCTTCAATGACAGTCTGATCATCAAATGTGGACGTCAACGATGCCGGAACTACAAAGTAACCACACTACTGATACTGCCTACGAACAGCCAATGATCTTCATATAACAAGCCAGTTGTACTACAAAAGACACCTTTCACCAATCCAAACTAAACAAAATGGTATAACCATAACATACAGTAGTTTAGTCAGTGTTGCAAAAATTCAATGAACAAGAAATGCTTTCTAATCATTCTGAGCACCATCGTATTAGGTCGGCTTTCACCACTCAGCATACTCAAAGCTGAAAATGCCACATCACAGCATGAAAAGATTGCCATTTGGAAATACATGGTGGGCCCCCAAAAATGACCCAACAAACAAGTTTGGCCATTTTTTTGGCCCAAACTGTATAAGCTTTGTTGCACATTAGATACGTGTTATCGCTAATGTCTTCAGTGCAAACTGGTTGATGGCAGATGACGATAAGTCATTAACACTGTATTAGGAATTGCAATAACTTGCTCTGCTTAGACATTATCTCAGATAAGTGACAAAATAACAAAACAAAAATTACAATTTTAATCTTGGAAACTGACAGCTATAGGCAAAATCCCACCTGCACTAGAAGCTAATAGTATAATGGACATTTTTAAAAAGAAAAGGTACATTCCAATGCACTTACCATGCACATTAACTGTAATCTTTCTTTCATCATAACGCCCATCAGTGTCAACCTCTGCTCGACACGTGTACACTCCACTATCTTGTAATGACACATTCTTAATAGTCAAGCCGATTCCATCTTCTAGCACATATCTCGGATTGCGTCCTGTCACAAATTTCAAACAAGTCAATTATAAACACTGCTAGTTATTGATAATGATAAATTCTTAGTGGAAAAAAAACTGCATTACAACTTCAAAGAACGCCGTCAATATACAGATGAATTTAGGTACACACTGCGATATATAACGACACTAAGCAACCACTGCACATTTAACTAAACACAAAATTATGCAAAAAAATCTAACGTCATTGGTGATTAACCACAAGTTTGAAAATGCTGAAGTCGGCAGAGCATATCATTCAACTCTCTTGCATTGACAACTTGAGCAAGAAAGACAAAGTTGCCCTTAGCCAGTGGCATAGCAAGGCTCAGAAGGAGCCTCAGCTGCCAAGCCCCACATAGGGCTGAGGACTGGGGACTGGGTTTTGGAAAAAAAGTGAGTACCCTCCCCACAAGCTGCAAAAAGCCTGGGGAGCACTGTATAAATGTAAGCTTCCCAGTGGGGTCTGAAACAAAGCCCCAGACAGCAAACATTTTGATGCTTTTTGTACTGTCAGATGACCTCTCTTGCTGCTATGTAAAACTGCACGTACACTGTAAAATTGTATCATTTTGGCTATAGTTTTGCCTTCTTTTTTGTTTGGGGCTCCCAGAAAGTCGAAGGCAATGGTTCACTGAACCGCATGAACCCCCGGTTCCTATATGCCACTGACCTGATCCTATCGAAAATGTGCACGCCAAAAGCAAACTGCATGACTACTTGAAGACACACATAATTAATGCTGTAATCACAATGAGTGAATGAGTGAGTGAGTAGGGTTTAACATCCCGCTCGACAGCCTTTGCAGGCAAAATTGCACATACACATAATAATAAAACAAAAAGTTTAACTTTTACAGAAAGTTTAACCTTTATGGAACACAAAACACAAAAAAGACATAGGGGCCTAAACGTAAAATTGTAAAAGCTGCCGATTATAATTGTGCATATGTATCAAAACATTTATTACCATAAACCTGTAACTTAACTCTGCATAAGATACATGACTCATAAATTACAGAAATAAAATTGCAAAGTAACATTATGAGATTGATGACTGTCTGGAGGATAACAGAGAAGATACTAAGATATTATCAAAACTGCCATTACTCTTACATATGCACACTTATAATGGCGAGTTCCTACAATTTTAGGTTTAGGTGGTTTGAACTGTGCTTTATGTTTCATTTTACGTTTTTCTGTAAAGGTTAAACTTTCTGTTCCATTGTCGTAAAGGTTAAACTTACTGTGTTCTATTATTATGAGTACGTGTGTGCACTGTCTGGATAGGTCGTCCCCAAAATGACCTATACTGTGTCAGGTGGGACGTTAAACCCTACTCACTCACTGTAAAGCAACAATATATAAAATATTTTCACTGACAAATACACAGAGAGAGCAAACAAGGCATGCTATGGCTAACAACTCCAATGGTCCAACAATACACCATATTCTGTGCCACTGTTATTTGTATCCTATTCCACAACTTAAAGCTGTCATTGTAAACCAAGAGCGAACAGATGAAACTTACTGAAGTCAATGCGTGATCCAGCAAACCTCCATGAGATTTGTGGTTCCGGCTGTCCGTCAACAACACACTTGACCAGAGCATCCGTATCAACTGTCACGTTCTGCTGCAGTGGCGCATCATCAAATGTTATCTCCTCTGCAATACAAACAAATCAACAATAATCAGTTAACATCAATTTACACAAATAAATTAAAACTGGCTATAATGATCAATCTAGCAAACTATTACATAAATGACTCCATTCTTTATAACACGCTACTCAAATTTTGCATGTTTTGCAGAATTTTTCTGCAGAGAGCCTCCCAAACTTCCGGAGCTAATTTTCAAAATTTGGCATACTTCTGATCGTGTGGCGAAATTTCACGCCAATCAGCCAACAGACGTGAGAAATGCAGCAAGTTAACCTCGCAGAACAGAAATATGTTTGACTGATAATCAGAAACAACTGGTACATTAGTTTTGCATCTAAATATTCAACTTAAAGAATCATTTGACAAGCAGAATATCTACCTTATGTAACATTTTCACTGCAAAATATGATCATGCGTAGAACATTTATACAGTTACCTGTAACTACATACCTGAAACCCCTCAACCCCTGTGTCCTCTGAAGAAACTAATGGAAAGCAATATGAGCCTAATGGGCATAAATTTTAACAACGGTCTGTCCCAGCATTCTTAACGAAATTCTTAAGTACATTTATTTACTATTCTTTACAATTTCTTTTTACTTCACACATTACAAACTGTGCCTACTCATCATACTTACTAAATATAGTTAGTGTCAGATTCTTCCATCTCTGTTCGTCATTAATCACAGCTCTGCAACCGTACGTGCCACCATCTCCCTCTTCAATCTTAGTGATGTACAACTTTTGCACATTCAAATCAATATTTTCTTCCACATAAACCCTGAAATGAAAATACACAGAACACAAGATGAATCCCGGACAAAAGGGCCACCAGACAAAAAATCAGAAAGCTGGTTTTCACTATGCGTAAGTTAACTGGCCAAACTACTGAATTCAATTTTCATGACTTTTATCCAAAAACACTGTCTCATGCTGTATCTGAGTTTCGAATGCGACGTTAAGCCCACAACGATACAGCAACATCTTTTGATGACTCGCTGCACTGAGTACAGAAAAATAAAACACAATAAACTTAATAAAGTGCAGCAACAAAAAATGTCAATTTATCTCATAGTACATGATGAGGCGACTTAAATTATATTTACAAAAGGATGTGCACTTCACTTTACACATATTTGGAACTCAAATTTTACTTTTAAAAAAACCAGCTTGGTGGCCTTTTGTCTGTACACCACACAAGATATACATAGCAATTACAAGTTCCATATCAGTTCAATACTGTGTTTCAAGCCAATTTTTATTTGACATTAAAACTCTGTATTTATAAGAGAGCTGCATAAAAGACATGTAAAAGAGATGAATCCATACACATTCAAAGTGAAGAGCTGCAGCACTGTGCCGATGTTGTGAGTAAGCTATGTAAATAATATTCCGGTAAAATCCCTTATGTCGCCCTTCAGTAATACATGATAACACTACTGAGCTTCCATTAACTAGAGTTTGGTAAGTAAGTAAATTTAATTCATAAAGCGCACAATGTCAGCAAAAAACTCACTGAATCTGAGGCAATCTGGTTACAAAGACTGCAAAAATGCCATAAAGATGCAATCACAAAATGCGTTCATTAACACAAATTCTACACTTGCACAACTCACAAAATATAATTTATTTCAGAAAGAGGAGATTAAAATTTTAAAAGTACTCAGAAATGAGTAATCTTGAAGGGCATTCACGAAATGGATGCGCAATAACTGCACCTAATAAAAAGTCTGCATTAACTGCTCTGTGCATTAAAAGTTCATGCTGTTGAGATCAAGGAATCATTGTACACAGCAATCAGTTTTATAAGCCAGCCAATTATTCAGCAAAACTACCGGCCGGACTTAGGGGCCTATCCACACAATACACATCGGCGATCAATAATCCGGTATGCGCTGAATCAGTAATAATTATTAAGCCATTAGTTCTCTGGACACGCAGCCCGCCTGTCAGCTACATACAGCCAGTGCCCAGTAGTGAATGACATCCGGCATACTGGCCAGTTCCATTGTAATGATTCACATCAGAACAACTTACCCGCTTACTAACTGCCTGTGAGCCACTATCACCCAGTGGCACCCACCACTGACCATCCATAACCAGTGAGTGACAACAGCGCTGATTCCCCTAGGACTGTTTTGCAAATCCTTCCTTCCCGTCCTCTTACGTTTTCTTTTTACGCATTATATCCCAGTTGATTGTAGGATAATCCACCCAGACAAGTTCTCCGTGTTCTTCAAGACATCTTCCTGTGTGAATTTTCAAAGACTTAAAACATGTCAGTGATAGGCCTAGCGAATAATACGAATAGTGAATAATAATGTGTAAACCTACTCTGGACATCAATCTAATCTGTCACGTGGTATATGTCACCCTCCCCTGCAGCGAAGCAGCTCTTCCTTCTGCCTCCCTTTTCCTTGTGTTTACATGACCACTTCACTTGGCGGAGATATGCACTCTCACAAACGCCTTCTAGTTAATCAAGAAAAAAAGTTCAAACTATTAAACTGTTGCGTAATGCTGCTGTAGCTGCCTCTTACTGCTGCGACTGGTCTTTAATTTGCGTTAGCTGCCCTTGGGGCGAAAAATACAGGCCTATCGTGAGCATCAGCCATCACCGTCATCACTGACGAGTACAACTCATTGTTGCATATTAGTAACAGACACACCGCTCCATAATAAGGGTCGCTTATAGCTTGCAGCTATAAGAAAATTCGTTGATCGTCTGGGTCAAGTTGGCTGAAGCAAACACCACACAGACATCATCAATCTAGCTTCATAGCGTGTCGGTGATAGTGATGGGCAAAAGTTAACTAAAAAGTCACTAACTAAAAGTTTAACTAGAACTAAAAAGTTTGACTAGAATTTTTTTACTTAGTTCGAAATATTCATTGGCAGTTTGCGAGACTTGGTCCTGAGTCAAGTGACATTCTGTTAGCAACAGCGTAATAATTTATGCGTTTTGATAAATGATAACTTTATGTTGTGACTGTCTATCTGTAGAACTGTGTTGAATGATATGAGAAATATAACTTCACATGCAGTTTTTTTGCTGAAATTTACAATTTTTGTTGTATCAAGTCTCAGTAAATGCACGGAACAATCAATAAAGTCCGTAAAGTCAATCTTGTCCAAATATTTGAAAAAAAGTTTGAAAAAAGTTCAGCTATATAAAAAAATTAAAGTTAACTTTTTCAAAAGTAGTTAAAACTGCCCATCACTGGTCGGTGATTAACTGACGTCGCTGTCGCCGTATCGGTGATTCGGTGATAATGTGCTCTATGACCAGATGGCGTGAGAACTGACAACAAGCAATGCATCCGGCGCCCCAGCCAATGTATCGTAGGGCACAGACGGCACGGCAGCACATGCAATAAGTGCTTCTCTTCAGCGTACGGTAGCGTAGTGGCGACTAGTCGCCCCCGAGATTCACGC
>Ga0209671_1003355_pt1 | contig 15349 bp, 7 predicted proteins | sample WorMetHERISLAND2_2_FD_187401 | JGI IMG/M metagenome (GOLD analysis project Ga0209671, IMG submission 187401) | Marine gutless worms symbiont microbial communities from Max Planck institute for Marine Microbiology, Germany - Olavius geniculatus... | ecosystem: Host-associated > Annelida >... | reverse complement strand
ACCGTATATAGCATTGTCTTCAAAACGCATGAGGAGACGTTGGCTGCTACAAATTTTACTATAAAATCCATTGATGAATGGACAAAATGGCTGTCCGCATATTGCTTGGCTGGCTCGTGCGCTGGCTGAGAAGCGCTTGCGCTCATTAATATTCATGATGCCTGCCTGCACTAGGCCACGGCCTAGTGGCTAGGCGGAAGTGATAAGTGTCGTGTGCATCGTTGCTAAGCAACTATAGTTTACCGCTGAGTTAGCTGACAGCCAGTCAGGTTTTGTTCAGAAACACGCACAAACTTAACTAGCAAGTTACAATTAACAGACAGTTTACTAACTGATCAGTTAACTAAAAGATCCAGAAACCGGCCCTAAGTCACACATCCAAAACAGCAGAAATCATTTTACCATGATGCGAAGTGATAGAACGACGATCTGCCTGCCCTTACAAACCCATGTGACGTGACCCAATGTAACCTTTTCCACCCCGCATTATCCCATAAGCCAATAAATGTGTGAAATTGAAATTTTGAATTGTACTTTGTACGGAATCGGCCGCCGGCTCAGCAGGAATGAAGTCCTTTTGTCCTAACTCCTATAATTTCCATACAAAGTTGTGTGCAACTATGGCAAATGAATCGTCTGTGACGACTTAACGGTACATCACAGGCGCGTGGTAGCGCAGAAATATTAATAAGTTACATCTATTGTAAATTTGTAATAAGCCAGTACCCAACAGGCCCCTACATTAAGCTTAAAGGCTTTCACCATCAATACTTATCGAATGACGCCTTCCTTTTCTACTCAAGTAAAGTAAGCATTAAACACAGAGTCTTTGTGCACACGAGTGGCAAGAAACACTGTGGATCGATTTCATTCTTATCTTGAAATGTTCGTTCGTGAGTTTGAGGTTAATAAGATAAAGGTTAAATTTAAGTGATTCATGACATGCAAGGTGGGGATAAACTGACGAAATCATGACTTCTGCAGCCTGCATGAATGAATGACCTGTAGCCCATGGCGATTAAGGCACCGTACACCTACATGCCCATATATAACCACAAACCAGTTTACCAAAGACGTCAACTCTTTTTCCAATTTAACTCTTTAGCTACGGACCAGCGGTACATTTAATCAGCTAGAAAATATTTATATCGCATTTGCATTTACTATGTTTATTGCCTTAGCAGATAACATGGGAGTGGAAAAGGTTAAATAGAGTCACGTCACATGGGTTTGTAAGGGCAGCCAGTTCGTCATTCTATCACTCTGTGTCATAGTAAAATGATTTCTGCTCTTTTGGATGTGTGACTTGGTCGCCCTTACACAGTAATGTAAACTGGTAAGTTTTTATGTTTAATATTTGCTGTTTTATTAGCTAAGTTAATCATCAGTTAAAAGCAATAATGCGACCCAACCAAATCATGTCTCTATCCACCATTATGGAGATATCGTGCCTGAAAGATAATGGGCTCACGACCTTGGCCTTTTGGGGTCACACGACGTCATCGGTCACGTGACCATTTGACTCCCGGAGGTCGACTTCCTATGGGTGGTCCATTGTGACCATGTGTCTATCTGGCACCGTTACAGAGATATGGCGTAATCATCCAAGTCAAGATTTAAGTCGATTGATTCAGGGGTTTGGGGGCTACAGGTGCCCAAAATCTGGGGTTTCCCATTGACTTTGATAGTCACCTTTACAACAGTGTTACGCACTACCGTGCTACACTGTGATCAAATGGTAGCAGATAAAAGCAAAATTTAAAAAAAAAATTGCTGCCAGTGAAATAAAAAATGTCTACTCAATTTTCCAACAGCATTCCGTACCAACTGTAGTATATTCATACAATCCTTCTGGTCCTCGAACCTTGTGCATTGTGTGCAACTATGTCTTAAAAATGTAAATAATGTGCAATTAGTACTAGCTAACTTTTCACAGCATTAACCACAGTTTACCAACATCTGCTACTGGCACTGCAGTGCCAAATTATGCATGCTCTCCAGTACTTCTGACACTGTTAGGTGGGCAACACTAAGGGCGTTTGATCTGACCTGTTCAAAAAATTGCAACAGGAATCCCCAAAGGTCCTACCTCAAGGACATAGAATAACCTAGATTGACTCTGAACAAGCAGGCAAATCAACAAGAAAAAAAACAAAAATGCACTACTTTTCCACTGATAACAATATACAATTTGAAAAAAAACCTGCTAAGAATGCCTGGACCAAACTAGTGACATAGTTTGTTGAGTCCAAGTTCTGAGAAATAAGGATTTAAATTAAGTCTGATATCAAGTACACTGCTAGACTTGAGTAACACATCACCGGCTCAAACTCAAGGTTACAAGAAAAACCGTTTTGCAAAAACCCACCCCAGTGGGTTTTTTGGCATTTTACTGGGTTTTCTGGGTTTCAGTTTTTTTTGGTTATCTGTCCGGGTGTCTCAACCCTGCTCAAACCTGGCAGACTTTGGATACGACATCAGAGCAAATGCAGTGGAAAGCTAAGCTACCTGTCCACAAGACTCGTGCTTGTAGAAATAGGCGAGACGAGCGATGCACTTGATGATGTCTGCACTCTTGTTCATTACTATCAGAGCGGCCGTGCCAAATGCCGAGTAATTCTCAGCCAGGTCGTCAAAATCCATCAGCACCATGTCACATACACTGCAACGTACACAGGCAGAAAGCAACATTAAGGAGAATAAGATTTCACATCTAGGTCCTTTGCATAGGAGCTCACCCCCCTTTTCGAAACTTAATGCCAGGCCAGGGTTAGACACAAGTAAGCTAGGATACAGCCCAGATCAAATAGCTGGCCAGCAAAACCAGCACTTTTTATCGACTGGATCAGTATGCTAACAGTCCTGGTATTCAGAACTTGCCGTTTCTTCCCTACTGATAGCTGTAACCACTGCCAGTACTCATTTTGCCTACCCACGGAAGGCTGGCCAGGCCGAGTTGGCCTGGGTGGCTTGGTCGAATACAAAGACAGTATACCAGCAAACAGTCATTCATCGCAGTAGTAACGTAGCCTAATGTCGAGTAACTTCACTGATGCAACCGACACAAGTATAAGCCACCACTAAGAAAACAACATGACAAATTGACATTTGACAGCTTCACGCACTGACATATGCAGCAAACTTAACTAACATTACACAATATGACTGCAGAGTTACTAGAAAATACCGGTCAATGACAGTCCAATACAACTTTCCTTCTTCAATGCTTTGATTAACAACAAGTAGGATATCTAGTGTGTATAATAACAATAATATAGAAACTTATAAGGCACGCAAAGTCAGCAAGCAGAATCTGAGGCACATCTCATAATCCCCTAAAATTCCTGGATCCAAAATAGTATGGGAACTGATCAAATTTTCACTAACTTCAGAAAAGTAGCCAAAGCTTGTGGTAATAACTTAATTAAACCAGAAATTTAGCGAAGAGTCCAATCAATGTGAGGCCACGCCAGCACCATTAGTCTGGGTCCACGGTTGTCGATTCATCAAGCTGTCGACTATAAATGTGGTAAAATAAAAAACCTCTCCCTCCAACATCTCAACAGATCTCGCTGAAATTTGGCCTCGATTCTTTCCAGGTAAGGCTCGACCTTCTCCCTAATTTTGGTCTTGGTCCATTGTCTGGTTTCAGAGAAAAAGTGGAAAATGAAAACAAGTTACAGAAAGAAAAAACAAAAAAACCAAGCAAAAACATAAGGCCTTCCGTTACTACATACGGGCAGCACGGCTACTACTATACCACTTAGGTCGACTCAGCCTTCTACCCTCTGTGGGATGGTAAAATGAGTAACATGAGTTACGGAAAGTGGGGACCTTGGTACAGCTGACTGGGGTTGCCTAGCCAGCCGCTGCGCCAGCCTGTGTCTGCAGGCTGCACACGGTGTCCGTGCGGCAGGCGGCCCTGGTTAGTGACGAAAGCGCATTAGAGGCACGCGCGTGTTCGCGATGATGCACTATACAAATTGACGACCTTTACCTTTAACTTTATAACAGATGCCCATCCAGAACACAAATGTCAAAATGCATAGAACATTGGCTTACCTCTTTGGTATGACAGGTGTTGAAGACCCGCCTGGTATAACACCGAGCAGGTTGTCCCAGCCGCCTATAATGCCGCCAGCATGACGTTCTATTAGTTCCTTCAATGGAACGGACATCTCCTCTTCCACAGTACACGGGTTATTGACATGACCGGATATGTTGTACAGCTAAACACGATACAATACAAATATAGTTTGCACTGGCAAGCTTTCGATGTCTCACAATGAGCATAAGGCTACAATCGTATAAACAAATACTACAAACATTCCTTATCCATGACTAATATCGACATCATCAGTCACAAAAATGTTAATTTTTTTTACGCCAGAAACAAGCTGAGTCTAATCCACTGCTGTTTAACACAGTATTATTACCGGTAATAAAATGTTACACAGATTAGCAGTGACATAAGCATTACACAAATGACCAATAAAAAAAATTTAAAAACAGAGAGAGAAAGAGACAAGAAAAAACACAGTAATTTTTGAGCCAACTATATAAAATGTTTAAAAACATCTAACGAAAAACGATTGTCGAATAAAATTATGAAAATGGCCTATGAAGATTAGTACAATTTATAGTTCTGCAGTGATATGCTTCTCACACGACAGAAAAAAATCTAGATATTACACTGCTTGATGGACACAGACCTTTGTACCAGAGTTCCGAGGTCGACCAAACGATGCAAACCAGTCCCCACCTCGTCGGCAGATTGTCTGCAATCCAGTCAATATATGCTTCTCACAAGTTTATACAATTATTAACAAAAAAGCACCAAAAAGCATCCTCAACATTTTTGACTGTAAATTGAAAACCAATTATCGGATTTTCATAATTTTTGGCACAAGTATTCCTGACACAACTTGCCATCAAACGACCATTCAGTTTCCCACCTCATCCAACGTTTGTTTCTGCACTAGCTGGAGAAAACACAACCAGTGAAATATCACTTTTTTATTCAATGCTACATGATTGCTTAAACACAATGCATAAAAGCACATTTTGTTCACATTTCTGACACTTTGGCTGACATTTCATCAAGTTGTCCATTTTTTAACTGCCTGCTTGAAGTGTTGGCCCACTATGCGAACACAGGCAAGGAGACGCTTTCTCCATTCACTTGACAGCAGTATCGATAATGTTCTGCTCCAGACCAATACAGGCTCTACCAGTCACTTCTGACCTTACAAACATTCCTAACTTTATCTGGTGGACACACTGCTGCAAGACAGTCAAACCTTGTAATAGACATGTTGTTAAGGACCACATATTAGGACAGATAGAATTTATTGACGTTTTTCCATTCATTACAACACGTATTATGCTTGGTCCGCTTTCCTCAGGTAGTATATAGTGTATTCAAAAGCAGACATTGGGTGAGGTGAAAACTAAAACCCTTATTTAATAGCCAGTTGTGTCAAAAATATTTCTGCCAAAAATTATTAAAATCTGCTGATCTTTATTCAAGTTACAACTGATAATGTTGGGGATGTTTGTCAGGTTTTCTGTTTATTTCAACACATATTTCGCTTGATCTGCTTTCCCTAAGTAGTGCAGAAGCATACACTGGGTGAGGTAGAAAACGAAATGGTCATTTGATGGCAAGTTGTGTCAGAAATATTCCTACTAAAAATTATCAAAATCTGATAATTAGTTTTCAGGTTACAGTCGAAAATGTTGTGGATGCTTTTTTGGGACACAGTATAGTAAATAGCAAGTGCTCTAGTCTTTTTAACGTATTCGACTCGTTACTTTCAGGTTGTTATTCAAATCTTCCTCGCAGGTCATTTGCAAGCAACCTTGAGCAAGCTGCTAACCTACTCTGCACCAGTCAACTCAGCCTCCTACCCTCCGCAAGATGAGAAATGAGTAGTAGCTTGCAAGCTACAGAGGAAAAGCAGAGTGTGGCCGATTGGGGCAGTGGTATGGTTGCTGGCTGCATCATAGATCCAACTCTGTGCAGGGGATGGCATAATGAGCTGTCCATACCAATCGGCTGGCACATTTGAGATTGTAAAACATTACTGGTCATAAGTATGACTCACATAAACAGTGCAATATCAAGTACTAAATCTCTACATTCTTATGCTATGAAGGATAATGGCTGTTGAATGGTCCAAGCATGTGTGATTGTTAACAAAGTAATTCAATGTAAACTAACAGCAATGTGATAAAATATTTCAGAGCTCTTACCGGCGAACAGGCGATGGTTTCGACATTGTTGACAGTCGTCGGACAGCCAAAGATTCCAACATCAGCAGGAAATGGCGGCTTCAGTCTTGGCTTTCCGGCTTTGCCTTCTATTGACTCTATCAGCGACTATAATTGAATGCAATGTTACTTCATGCACTCAATGCTAGAACAGTAACTGAGATAAGTTTCCTAAAAAAAGCTATACACCATCGTTAACCTTTAAAATAATTTTGCAACAAAACACAACCAAAAAGATATGTCGGCCAAGTGCCAACATGTCTAGACTCTAAAGCTATGCAATCCTAACCCCAACCACAATTTTTTCTCTTAGATCTAACTTTTGACATCTTGAGCTGAATATTCAAAATGGACACACCAGCGACTCCTGCCCCGAAGAAAGTTCATGCCAATTTTGGTTTCTTTCCACAGCGATCATTTTACATGAATTCCTTCCCAGAACCAGAAACTGCTCACAGGGCTTCTTCGTTCAGAAAAAAAAAACATATCAGATTCACACTTACTGGTAAGGAACACTTTCATCAATGTGACTTTATGAATGACAAAGAAAAAGCCCTGACATGAATTACTCACATGTGGGTGAGAAAATAAACAATTCACCGACTACAGTCAGCAGCAGTAAAGGTAATAGTTTAAATACTACATATGACCTAAAACCGGTACACTTTGCATTTAAATGTACAATATAAACAATCAGTAGTTTTTCATTCTGCTTCATCCATAAGTCATTTCAAACACAAAAGTATTTCCAGGCCTGCAAGCTACTACTCATTTCTCATCCTGCACTGGTACGGACAATGAAAATCAACAGTTTCGACCTTTTTTTATGCCAACAGCTAAGAAGTGGATTAAACCTACATATATCTTATCTTATACAGTCCAGTGAGCCATATGGGGCTACCACATAAATACTGAATAGCAAAGAACAACAGCAGAAGATAATAAACATGACAATAAGACAGTATTACCGTTTCCTCTCCACAGATATAGGCCCCTGCCCCTCGATGAAGAAATACATCAAAATCATAACCCGAGCCACAAGCATTCTTTCCTATAAGACCGGCCTCATACGCCTGCAAATAACATAAACGGGCCGTTTTAAACTAACTATATCATACTTCATATTATAAATTAGCAGTTTTTCTCCCATTATTTCATAATTATTTGACAAGACACTTAACTGACATTGTCCGAGAAATAATCTTTATTATTTAGATGACATTAAACCTCTCTAGAATGATAACAATGATAAAAAGACAATAAAAAAGCATATAATCAACATAAGACTTTAATGCCAAATCTATTTATCACAGAACTACTAGTGCAGGTAGTGACATGGTTACTACTAACAGCTCCCAGGAAAGAAACTTACCAACGCTTTATCCAATCGTACCATCACCAACCCCATACAACACACCATTTAGCTACAGTACTGTCAGCAAATAATGTTAGAGACGACAGACGGATAGCACATTGTAGCATAAGTGCAACAATTACACCATACGTCAGATGACAGAAAAAGTATCACTATTCGAATAAAAAAAACATGTTGCAGAAATCCCCAAAAGTTCTCCCTAGCCTAACATAGAGAAAAATTTAAAGGATTATCTCAACACAAGCTGAAAACAGCAGCAGCATGCAAATCACATAGTTTAACATAGTGGTGAACAACTGAACATAGATAAGATATACCATAGATAATGGACTCAGCAAAAACTCTGAAGCCCAAAGAATGCCACGCACACTCCGCATATGCACGATAAATATATGATCTATTTTGACTTACAGACATCCTAATTTGGTTTGCACAACAAAAAGTCCTAAGGTTAAAGCTACATGCTCCAAAAGTTCATGATATGCAATTTAGAAAAAAATAATGTAGCAAAAACAATCTGTTTTGCTGGCAGACAATAACGACGTTCGTGACGTCAGTATCGTCTGCCGAGATCATATAAGCTGCGTTTTTGATGGCCTATCTAACACTAACACGTTAGGCATACCTGCTGACGACATGGCAGACGAAAAATTCGAAAGAGTTTTGTTTTGCAGTATTGAGGCAATATACTAGAAAATTTGTTTTTTTTGTGCTCCGGTTTGGGCACGAAATTAGCATATTTATAATATACTTATCTATGAACTAACACTAACGTGTTAGGCATCAAAAACGCAGCTATAAATGGTGGATCATACCACCTGAAATATGCACAATGAACATTTAATGAAACAGGCTTCAACTCGATGCATTAGGCGAATGGTAAGTAAACAGTCTACTTATTTATTTGGTCTGTGGTGGTGAATGATTCATATACAGAATAGTGCGTAATAATTCCATTATGAACAAGCAATATATGGCAAAAAAGAAAACAGCATGTATTTCATAAGCAAAACCTCTCTGATAGCCATCTGCAAGGTGGATGCTTCATTGTAGAACTCACCACGAACGTAGATGTATGCTACAAAAAAACGACAACAAAATTTGCATGCATAATCACTACATAAATTAAACACTTGCCTCTTTACATCCAGCCAATAATAAACTTGTAGCGAATCAGGGTAAGTTCAACCTTCAGTGCTAGCCTACTGTATTATTTCGACATCATATTCCCGCAAAGACGCAAGCCACATTATTTCACAATCATTACTCTGTAAAGCCATAACTGACAGGATATCAGCAAAAAATAAAAAAAAAACAAACATCAGGCTATAAATTACTATAGTTTTCCAGACCAAAAATCTTTAAGTCGTAACTATAAACTCAAAATTTTATACCGTGAACCAACTTTGGTGCTAACGTCACCACAGCAGTCAAATAAGCTACAATATGGTGATCGACTGTTACAATGGCTATTCGACAGATCTTCCAAAAAAAATTTTCAAGTAAATATCACGAAAATTAGCATCTCCACTACAGTAAAGATTAAAAGTGTAAATAGTGTGCTTAGCTCTTCATGGTAAAAAACCATCTCAGAGCTACGGAGATGTATGTACTGCATATGGGATCAAACAGTGCTACCAGCCACCCAACACAAATGCAAGTGACCCCCGCCCCACAGTCCTACCCCAATCCCAGCCAAATAGGCCAGCAGTAATGGTTTACCTGTCTGAAGACAGTCGCTCATCCAAGTAATAAAAAGTCAAACCCACGACCTATTCTTGTTAAGTCCAACAGTCTAGCCACTACGCCAGCAAGCCAAAATACAGAGCACACACCACTGCGAGCACCGATGCCACGTCCCGCCACCAAGCAGCCTTCAAGGAGTTTGTGAGGATCGTGACGCATTATCTCACGGTCTTTACAAGTTCCTGGCTCACCTTCATCTGCGTTGACTACCAAGTAACGAGGTCTGCAACATACATGTAAAAGATCTGCTACCACCATCGCCAGCAATATGACATCTAATTTAACAATCAGCCAGTCAATCAGTCAAACATGATGCATTATCTCTCGGTCGTGGAAGAGTGCCACTAAAGTAATATGAACTTGACTTATTCATACTACTCATTTCCACACACCAATAATGACACCAACAAATTCGAAATGACAATAAAAGCAGCAGAGACGCAAAACCAATGCACTCATAGCAAACAAGACAAAAGCTCAGAGAGCACACACAGTGCAGTGTTTCAACAAGGTATGATTACATTGGAATGGTGCATGCATGTTGGCAATCCACGAATAAACAATGCTAAAATTTAGAGCTGTCAAAGTGTTAAATATTTTTAACACATTAACGCACTGCATTAATTTTTTTAATGCATTAATTAACGCGTTATTAATGCACCCAGGCCCCTCGAAAGAAAGAGTAGAGAGGAGTTACCCCATCCCTGCGACGTTTGGGGGCGCCACCTGTGGAATATATATTACAGAAAGTTGAAAAGCAAATAGAAACAGATTTTTCAACAATAACTGACATCATCGCTAGCATATAAATCTATTAGCCTGTCATCTAGACGATATTAATTTATTTACACTAGTAATGGAACGGCAACTAGAGTTTAGTTACTCAAATTCATTTCATTGTCAAATAACCACACCTTAACGAAATACTGAAACTTTTGCTTCACAGAATTTAGTAAATTAAATAAATTCACGCATGTGCGTTAATTTTTGTTAACGTGCATTATTAACACGCGTTAATTTATTAACGCATTAATTAATGCATTAATTTCACGGCTCTCCTAAAATTGTGAAAATAAATTCCTAAGTATATCACACTCAAAATCTAACAATCTTCCCTTTCAGGAAATTCATCAAAATTCCCCCATAACACTGTGAATAATCCTATTAGCAGATAGAACAACAAATCAACACAGATAGAAGAACAGCAAAATGTAACTAATAATGCTACAAAGCCAGCATTGACGTAGAACAGACCTGCCATCGTTTGGTTTATTCATGAAGCTCCATTTTAAACCAGTCGGAAAGCCAGCACCACCACGACCTCGCAGGCCTGACTTTTTCACTTCACCCTGTATCCATTCTGTTCCCTTCAGCAGAATCTCCTTTGTTTTGTACCAGTCACCCTGAAATGTTCCAAATAAAGACCGCAATTAATAATTACGAATGTGTAAGTATTATTTGCTACATATTAATCATTAACAAAATCAAGAGCTAAAAAACTGGAACTCATAAACTGTATGTCTGAATAACAATAAACAATACCACATCTGAAACATATAAATATTATATCATGTAACAGCAATAGCAGCAATATGATTTCCAATAATAACTAAGAAAACACTAAAAATATATACAAAGCTAAAAACTGAGTTACTTGCAGTCCTGCATGTATTTTCATTACACAATGATACTGCCATTTAGCAGAATGTGTATGCAGGAAACGTGATAAAAATGACAAAAACTATAAAACAACCCACAACATTACTTGGCTTACACTGTACCAGAATGAATCAAACTTATGAAATGTTCTAATGATAGAAGTACAGCATGAATAAATACAACAGCTAAACACTGAACACATATCTCACCCTCTGTAGGGCTCCTTTCAACCGCCAATCATGTCTACCATAGAGGTTAGTAAATATTCGGTCTTCATCTTTAAGATCGCCAAATTTAGTCTGCATCACAATCAGAACACAACACGCATGACAAAAATTGATCAATGTAAAATATTACGACAGCACAGCTACTGCAGCAATAACTGGCTTTTATTAAATGCCACACATTGTTATCATGTTACTGCTACTTACAGCACTGGAGCACTCAGTACATTCTACATACCGTTCAAAATGTAACTCCTGAATCGACGTGATTGAAAACCAAGCCTGTAAATATGTTACCTTTGCTGGAGGTGCTGCACATTCACTGGAGTAATGGCTTGCTAGTGCCTGCTGCAGCACAGCTGCATACTGGTTGCCTACACAAGCAAATACACTCGTTGGCATATAATGAAGTCCTGACAGATGCTCAAAAGCTATTACTGCTATTACGTTTGCAGCTCTCCAACAGATAACTATTTGTCAAACCCAAATAAGCAAATACCATCAACAGGCAAATGTGCTGACTATTGCAGAATTGATTGCAGTTTGCAATGGTTCACTGTCAAAAATGAAAACAACAAAATCGGGAATGTCAAAACAAAAATTGCAACACAAAGCTAATATACCACAGGGCAGCCATATTCTGTTTAAATTTTCAATAACAGTTATGCAAATAAACAAGATCGACCTAACCTTAACCTCAAACCTGATTAACCCTATCCCTAACTCCAAGCCTGACCCTAAACCTAACCCAAAATGTTCACACAAAAAAACATGAAAAGCAACTAAGAAACATCACTGTGACTCTGCTGAGGTACGTCCTATTGCTTAAATCAGAGTATCCTATTTTGGACCGGCGCCTTAATATTTTTAGTTGAACATAATTATATCTGCAAACAATGTAATCTAGCAATACTAATAGGAATAAGGCACAAGCTCTGTGATTTTTTTCAAGTGTATTTTCTAAGGAGCCTTGTGATGATTTTGTTACATTACCTACTTGTTCATCGGTTGTTGATACAGGTGGATTAGTCCTTAAAAATGTTTGATTCAGTTTTGTCTAAATTAGCTAAAATTAAAGTAAACAAATCAGTAGGACCGGACTCTATATATCCAAGGGTACTTTACGAATTACATTATGAAATATCAATCCCTTTACTTCAAATTTTTCAAGGATCTTTTGAGAGTAAATTTTTGCCATTAGATTGGAAAGAGGCTAATGTTGTTCCTATCTTTAAGAAAGGAAAAAAGTGAGTATTAAATAACTACAGACCTGTAAGTTTAACTTGTACTGTATGTAAAGTATTTGAATCTATAGTTAGGAATAACTTGCTAGAACATTTCAAACAGAATAAATATTTCTCTGATAGACAGTTTGGTTTTCTCAAAGGCAGGTCTACCGTTACTCAGTTATTATCTATGTTAGATGACTGGACTGAGTTGTTAGAATCAGGAGGTAAAATTGATGTCATTTATACAGATCTCGAGAAAGCATTTGACAAAGTTCCCTATCGCAGACTTATTAGCAAGTTACATAGTTATCACGTAAATAAAGAAATAATTTTATAAATAGAGTCTTTTCTTATAGGTATAAAACAAAGGGTTAAGACTGATGAAGTTATGTCACAGTCGTCCGATGTTCTCAGCGGCATCCCTCAGGGTTCAATACTTGGGCCTGTTTTGTTCATTATTTACATCAATGACTTAATCGAGTCATGTGGGAAAGATGCCAAAATTTATCATTTTGCAGATGATGCAAGGCTATATAATCATATTAAGTGTATAGTTAATGCAGAAATATTGCAGTCAAAAATAATAAATTCACAAACTTGGCTCACAGATGGTTAGTTAAACTTAGTACTAAGAAATGTAAATCAATGCCATTCCATCAACGTCAGTATGATACTACAAACAATAGATTCGCATACAAAATAAATGGTCTTCCATTAGAACAGGTCGAGTCATATAAAGATCTTGGAGTCTTGTTTGATCCTTTTTTATTGTTTGACCAACATATCAGCAACATAGTCAGTAAAGCATATTCTATGTTGGGACTTATGCAAAGAAACTTCCGAGAATTATCTCAGGAATACTTTGTTGTTCTGTATGAAAGTTTGGTAAGACCACATTTAGAATATGCTAATACTGTTTGGGCTTATAGAAAAATGTGTGATATAGAAAAAATTGAAAAAGCCCAAATGAGGGCAACAAAATTAATTAGGGATCTTTCTAGTCATTCTTATGAAGAAAGATTGCGTGTTTTGCAATTGCCAACTTCACGATATAGGCAATTAAAAGGGGATATGATTCAGTTATATTAATATGTAAATAACAAGTATGATACAAATTTTGCGTTACAGTTACAGTATAAATCTATGTTAGAAAAGTGTTATGATACCAGGGGTCATAGATACAAATTGGTGCCCCAGTATGTAAATATGAACTGTGGAAACATTTTTTTGTAAATAGATTAGTTAAGCTATGGAACTCAGTACCTGATGCTGTATCAGCAGGCAGTGTTAGTAGTTTTAAGAGGCATTTAAATTTGCTCTGGCGTGATTTTAGTTTGTATTATGATTACAAATCCGTCATCTAGTACCAGAAGTCAATGAAAAAACAGTATTAGTTTAATTTTTGTTTGATATTCAGGTTGAAGTTATTTACTTCGGACGGAAACAGAGGCCTTCGGCCTGCTTCCAGATATTCATTGATGATGATGATGATGATGATGATGATGATGATGAATACCTACAAAGTATTACTAAAGTATCAGTATTAACATAGTTTTGGTTTGTGCAATAAAAATGTTAGTCATAGACCTATGTATGTGTTCTTGCATATAAGAAATGAGTGAGAAGTGTTTTGTAGAGCTTTGCCCGTGGATCTGGGAAGACCCGTCAGCGTAACAGAGGGGGGAGCATACAAAACAGCAAACAGAACACTGTACGTGTAATACACTAGACAATGCATATGCAATAAAAAATTCAGTATTTTTCACTTAACCTAATGTTCCTCTCGTTTGCACAGACTGCCTTCCGAAGCCTCGCACAAAAGTTGACATTTTCCACTCAAAAACACAACAATTCCACCGGAAGTAATGCGCACTGAGGCGATGACATAATGGTGATGGGCAAAAATAAAAGCAGATATCGGATAGCCTAAGATTGTGAATTTCAGGTCACAGGCTCACAGCAAAAGCGCTGAACCTGAACTTAACTTGGGCGGATTCGTTGCCGGACTGGACACTCCTCTGGAGTGGAGGTCTTCTCATCCGAACTTATCAATCAATCAATCAATCACTTTATTTCAGGCAGCATGGCCCATAAAACACAAGACAGACATGTATTGACAGACAGCAATAAAAGCAAAGACAGAGAATAGTTACATATGACAGTAAGAGAGTGGTGTTAAACTAAACATTAGCACCAAACAAACATAAAAACTGTAGAGTATGACACTATTAATTACTAAATAAAAAAAACAAGCACACGCAATATGCAATGATAAGGCTAAAGCCACATATCCTTTGACAAAGTGTGTAAAAAATCGATATTGCCATTGCCACACTTATGCCTAGTTGTATGAAAGAATACTGACTATTTAGTATGAGAGTTTCAAAGCTAGGTAAACCTAACTCCAACACTAAAATGCCGAGCAAAACCAAAAAGTAGTTTAATACATTTGTGGTAGGCAGACTTCAACATACTAACATACTACAATTACACACACTCCACAAACCAACATCATACATAGCCTACACAAACAATACGATTTGAACAGAGTAATCCTAACAACTCGAGAACAAAGATGAAATTTTCGGACGAGAACAATTGGTGCGCACAAACAGATTACGTAGGCCTACTTCACGTTTGATGTCATCATCATCTCTGGCATTATCTGTTGTAATATGGCCCAAATATTTGAAACTTCATTCACAAAGTGAATATAACCATAGATGACCCAAGCTTCAATAATGGAAAGGAATTAGCAACCAACTTATGTCTACATAGTGGATTAGAAACCATACATACAGTTTTAGTCACATTACAAGTCATATCTATATCATGGATACTAG
>Ga0209671_1003353_pt1 | contig 15354 bp, 11 predicted proteins | sample WorMetHERISLAND2_2_FD_187401 | JGI IMG/M metagenome (GOLD analysis project Ga0209671, IMG submission 187401) | Marine gutless worms symbiont microbial communities from Max Planck institute for Marine Microbiology, Germany - Olavius geniculatus... | ecosystem: Host-associated > Annelida >... | reverse complement strand
GTTTGAAGTTGAACGAACTGTTGATTAGCAACATCATAGTCAGAAGTTACAGCAGATGTTTAAAGTGCTGTCCCTTTACTCGAACACAGGCCCGGAGACGTCTTCTCCATTCGTCGATTGCGCCATCGACAACGGTCTGCCGTAGGCCAGACCAGACCTCCACCAAGCGCTGCTTCAGTTCATCCACATCTTTCACCGGCTTCTGGTACCCGTTTTATGAAGTATCGTAAGCCCGTAACACACTACGATATTGAGTACCTTTTGACGATTTTCTCAGCTAATCATTTTTATTACTAAGCACAGTTTGTTGGAGTTATTTCAAAACGTAATAGGGGTCCGGTTTTTTTGAGACACAGTGTAGATCAATGGACACCATGCATATATTATGACGTCTTTAATACGTGAATATGCGTCAATGTATTTGTTGTTATCCATTTATTATCGGTTCTCATCATCTAACGTTTTATTGATAGGGTACGCGGTGAACGAAGATTCCGCAAGACGTATGTAATTGATGACAATAGATTGATTATTAATATAAATTATTTATTGAATTTATATTAATTACATCATTGTGGGCCTAGTACTCCGTATCACTCGCAAACAATAATAAGCAGCGAAGTGGCGTTCTGCAACGGTTGACGGTCTCGCGAAACTCAAGACAGCTTTTATCGGTCGGCTGTGGCTTAGTCCAACGTAAAAACAGGCAGGCGTTGATTTTGTTTGAAGCGTTTATTAGTCGGTACACGGAAATGTTGATCAATGTGGTCGTGCGCCGGCGGTTTGCTGACCTTGAAGGTCACGCAACTACTCGGAAACTCGAGCAATTAACAACACGCCGTTAACTTTTACGCGGATCAGCGACGGTGCTCGGTGGCGGTTGCTAGCAAGTGTTCGCAGCTGAACGTCACCGACAGCTGATAACAGCTGCTGCAAGCTGCTGCTACTGCTGCTGCCGGATGGATCTTATCGGTTGTCTGGAGAAAACACGGCGAAGCAAGTTACACCGACCCTCGAAGAGACCACCGTCCTTGTCTCAAAGCCAACATCCCGTGGTGCTTTTGACACCCGGTTCTAGACACAAGGTGACGTGACGTAACGAGTTAGTTAAAAAAAACCATAGGCCCGGCGCAGCGGCGCAGCAAGCAATTTGTGCCAAATTGAAATATATCCATGTATATATTTCGATACTAAGCTGGGTTGGAGTTAGAAACAATATATTGCTCGGCGAGGGTACGTAGGGGCTTATCGTCGTCACAGCATTAAGCTTGTTCTGGGCGGCGCGCTCTCGCCGCGCAATGGCCAGCTAGCGGCGATTACATGCCGCGGCTTGGTGGATAGGCCTTACTATAAGAGCTCTCGTACCGTAATGAAACTGCACACTCAGCGACGACTGGCGTCGACCGTTCTTCCGCAACAATCAACGACAGTCGATGAGTGACGGAAAACACTTTGACGATCAATCTGCTACCAGCAGCTGTATCGGCAGAAAGCTCGAGTCAGCGTATCGTCAAGTCAGTGAATTTGTACGGTGTAGCTTATAGGAGTCCCAACTCAGCGACGGCGCGTCTCCTGTCACGCATTGCGTTCACAACGGGAAGTCACACATCATCTATGACGTCAACACAGCTTGGGTGCAAACGCTGTTGATGATGACGTCACTGACCGCAGACTGAGGTCAGTTAACAGTGGACAAGACTGGTCAGTACGGCGCATCGGCGTCTGTTGGTCGCTGTCGTTTATCGTGGTTCTCGAAGTTTCGCGATTCTGCTGTGCGATAGACACGAACTCATCACTGTGCGTGAAAGTACGTCCTGGGAAGCTCGACCAGCGACCAGCGGACGGAGCGCACCGGCTCGAGTCATGAAGTCCGCGTGGCACTGGAGACCACCAATGACGTGCTGGTACAGCAGGGACCAGAGGACGTCAGTTGGATGTTGGTGGAACTGGCGGCAGATGGCGCTCATAACGGCACTGCTGTTGCAACTGGTGGTGTTTACTAGCACGACCGGAATGAGCTTGACAACAAACTCACCCCAACCGCATCGGACTTATACGTTTCCAGACACGCGGCAAGGTAACACCGATCACACCGCTCTGTACTACAACTACTTTGTTCTAATAACACTCGCAATAATCTGAGACAAGTACAAAAACATGCTAAGTGCATGAGTTATTGCTGTCTTCTGTGTCCCAAAAAAGCATCCCCGACATTTTCGACTGCAACTTGAAAACCAATTATCAGATTTTGATAATTTTTGGTAGGCGTATTCGTGACACAACTTGCCATCAAACGACCGTTTAGTTTCCTACCTCACACAATGTATGCTTCTCCACTACCTATGGAAATCACATCAAGTCAAATATGTGCTGAAATGAACCGAAAACCTGAAAAAAACATTTCCGACATTAGACTTCATGACTTGAGCCGGTGCGCTCCGTCCGCTGGTCGCTGGTCGAAAGTAGTTGTACATGATTAACGAATATAAGTACTGTAATTTTTTAACAGACAAATTGACCAAAATTTGCTCTGTGCGGTAGTATATTTCTGCAGTGACACGTGACATTTTTACATTTTGTTTTTTTTACTGTTACAGCGAACGACTTCACGTGTCTATAAACCGCGTAATAAAAATAATGATGATAATAGTAGATAGATATCATGTTTGTAATGCGAAAATTTGTTTTAAAAATGCTATAGAGCAATGACAAAGTGGTTGGTTGTGGTTAGGCGTGTTTGCTGAGAGTCTAAGCGAGTATGAAATCTCCATTCCATTGCGAGTGAATTCGGCAGGTGAGTTCGTCTCACATTCCCTGCGTCACAGTGTCGTTGCGTCGCCTGCCTCTCGACGTCGTAATCGTCGGCGTCGGTCTTTTACCAGCAGCAGCGCCGCCGCAGTCGACTACAGCGTGCAGGTAGCCGGGAACCACCTTCACCTCGCCCTAGAGCCCAGCTACGACCTGCTGGGTCCCGGACTGGTGTTCGAGCATCGACGAGCAGGCGGCAGAAATCTCACGGACGTGACCCGGCTTAGCACCAACGTTAACGGTCGTCTCTGTCACTTCCAGGGCACCATACGCGGTCATTCCGGCTCTACAGTAGCCGTCTCCACGTGCAACGGACTGGTAAAAGCCATCCTGCTGTTGCTACTACTACTAATGCTATTACTAGCACTGCTGTCCGATTTTGGAAGTACAGACAGTAAACCATTTTGACGTAGTGAGACTAGCAAACCGTTTTGTTGTTTGTTTCAATGTTCAAAAACGCGAAGTCCAGAGATGTAGCGCGCTTTTCGTCTTTATCTTTACTGAGACGATGCGATCGATTGGTTACTGTGTGAAACAGCTTACCTGCTGTCATAAAAGATTTCGCAAGTATTCATATGTGTTGGAACGCATTAACTCAAGTCAATTTGTAGTCGTAATGTTTTTGGCACGCTGTTGTTAGCACCTATAAGCACATAATATCTTGGTGTTGTAGCTTGTGTGTATAGGCTGTGCTATATTTTTGCGTCTTGTATGTTGTATGTCTTCGCATGCTGTACTGTTTTATATTGCAATTGTAATGTAGACCTCAAATAAATAAAACGTCTGTGCATATGTCACACTCGCATAACATGATTCATTGTTCTTCGTCATTTGCCAGCATGGATTCATGCAACTCGGCACGGAACAGTACTTTATTGAACCAGTGAAAAGTCATTCAGAGGTTAGCGACGAGCGCGGGCATCCTCATCTTGTCTACCGGCGGACAGCGTTACAGCATCATCCTCATCATCATCATCATCATCAGCAGCAGCCGGCTGTCAGTCGCAGTGACATCAGCATGTGTGGACTTGACAGTGAAGGTGACGTCACCGCTATGTCGTGCTTGCAAATGTTGCGTAATACCTCTTGCATACAACTAGAAAAACTAATTATTAAGCGGCATGCCAGTTATTGCGACGGCTGATGCTGTAACGTGGTCTGTCTGTCTGTCTGGTCGTCTGGCACATGCACGGGCGACCCCGCTAAAGCCGTTGGACGGAATGAGCTGTGGACACTACGAATAATTGTTCATCACTTTTGTCCATCAACACATGTATATCAGACTACAAAACCCGACGCGCAGAACTTGTTGTTTCTTTTTTTATCAGCTGACACACGACCATTGTCAGTAGTGGTGGATGGCGGAGACGCAGAGCAAATACTTGTACAAAACGTAAAAGTTGGCCAGTGCGATTTAGCTCATACGCTAAACAAGCTTTTCGTCGTGAGTCAGGTATACTTCATTAGATCGTAATGCACCTATCCTCAAGTATTTGCTATCGTCTGTATTAAACAGCGACTTGTGGTGAGTACATACCGTCGACGATACAAGTAAGTAGTGATACAGTCTACTTCAGCGCACGTAAAAGACACTTCAAACGAGCGGCTAACACGTTTGTGCGGCCACTCAGAACTGATACTACAGTAACTGCAGTTTCTAGTAAAAAGGTTAAACTAGGGATGCTGGTTATGTGCGAATATGCGATCGCATTTTTTAGCATTTTTCTTGTCCAACGTTGTCTTAAGACCGCTAAATATTTTGGCGGCAAACGATTACCAGTATTTACAATTAGACGTCGAAAAAATTGGAGTCGAAAATGTCAAAACTGTGCAAAAAAGGCCTATTAGTGATCACTCGAATTTGCATATGCCGGAAATATGCGGAAAAATATGCGATATTATGTCTACGCATAATGTATAACTTGAACTAAGCGTTAACAAATTAGTTGTAGCTTGATGAATTTTTATAGTTTACTGTTTCAGCGTATGAGTTTATTCTAAGTATGCAGTATACCCCTGCCAAATGGTAAATATGAATACAAAACAAGACGATATGATATACGCTGCACACTAAATTTATATTGCGCAGAGGCAAAAAAACTTTCTAATGCGCTGCAACATTGAAGGTAATTAAGAGCAGAAAGGTACATTTTAAAGTGTTTATATAGAGAGGTCAAGAGGTGGATCTCTCAGATAGTCGGGCAACATACACTACGTCCGAAAATGTCGTTATACATTTGTGTTTGGTAGCTAATACAGGTGAGGCAGACAGAACAGTAGAACGCAACGTGACGTCATTGCTGCGTCATCGTCGACGTAAGCGCTCAGTGAGCGTAGAACGCAATGTCGAGACGCTGGTCGTCGTCGATCGCGCAATGACGGAGTATTACAAGAACGAAGATATCGAGAATTATGTGCTCACCATCATCAACATGGTAATAGGCCTACCTGCAGCTAACACTTATCACATATGCGCAGTCCCGCAGATCTCGCTTACTAATTAATGATAACGCTTGTTCACTTAACGACGAGCAAAGACTGATGCAATTTGTACACGAGTATTGCTAACTATGGGCAAGCCATACCGCGTTCTGAGCGACGACGATTATTGAACGAACACATACGGATGCAGGTTTACGTTATTGCTAGTCTGACAATTATTGTAATTTTTTCCATTAGTTGCCTCAACTTTTTCCACGACCTCTACTTCTACCAATACACAGGTCTTTGTCGTTTCTAGTACATTTTAGCAACGCGTTCAACAACTTATCTAACACATCACCATCCACAATTAATTAATGTGAATTTTGTTAGACGGAACGTAATGATTGCTTTACAGGTGGCGACAATGTACCATGACGCTACAATCGGCAACGCTATCAACATTGTACTTGTGCGCGTCATTTATCTCGAACAAGATGAGGTACATACGTCGTAGGCTTTTTCTTTGTTGCTAGTACATAGCGGCGCTTTTGAAAATAAGTGCGCAAAACCACACAGAAAGCTCAAACGGGCTGTGAAAAAATGCAAAACTCCATTCGCGTCAAATAAGCTTATAACTTCGGTAGGCTAACTAAAAGGGTTGAAGAATAAAATATAACTAAAGAATAGAATAATTTGTTTTCTCCCCAAATTTGGTGAAAATATCTTAAACCACAGTCGAGTGATAATAAGATGTATTAACTTGTAAGAAATCAATTACAGGTCAAAACAAAAAATGTTTTCCGGTCATTACTAATAACCGGAAAACATTTTTTGTTTTGACCTGTAATTGATTTCTTACAAGTTAATACAAATGCATTCTATTTATGTGCTTTTGAATGTATTTAACAAATTATATAAAACGGATTTGCACTTTATACACGCACACGAGCGAAAAAATGAACGGACCAACACGCGTCCCACTTTTTTTCTTGTTCATGTCTTCGCCAAACGTTAGTGGATTTTCAATTTTTTTCACTGTTATCTGTTGTCGACAATTAGCAATGAAGTGGTTATTTAATATCCCACCACACCTTAACTGCGTTGCTACACTACCTTGTGAAATATAAATGTACGAAAAAACAACAATTATAAGCAGCAAGCACGTTGGTAAATGAAAAACACTTTAAACAAAAACACAGCGAATGATACACTGTGTTAGATCCGTCTCTTTGAATATCTGGCATGTTGAACAATGTGTTTGTTTCCGGCCTTGCTGCCTATTAGTGGGCCTACCACTTCATTCACAGTGATCACGTTTTCTTCAGTACGTGCATGCTTCAGTCTGCTGGTCTCATGTCTTTGGTCGTGCTTCCTGTTTTCCAAATCTTTGTTATTAACATGCTCAGTTTTTTCCTTTTGCAGTTTATTTTCAAAAATTCCGCCAGTATCCTTTAAAACTGTATTTTAACTGGTATACGTTTTTCATTAAAATCTTATCTTCAAAGCTAAATGGCATGTTACAATACCAGTATATCGTAACTGCATTAAAAATTATTATTTGCAATATTATCCTTTGTTTTTGTTTATAAACATCAAAAAATGTATTTAAAACTAAGTACAATTTGATTTCCAAATGAAAATTAATAAACAAAATGTTTATTATATATTTTTGCATGTGTATTGTATTGATTTTAGTAATTTTTAAATATTTTGGTGTCACACGGTAGTGTAGCTACACAGTTGAAGTGTGGTGGGATATTTAACAACTTCGTTGTTCTAACTGTTTACAGTATGTGCCGGTATAAAAAATTTGAAAATCGGTTAATATTTGGCAAAGATATGAAAAATGACAAAGCGAGACGTTTTTTGGGGACACAGTGTAGGCCCCTATATCATCCAATCTTTGGCCAATGAGTAAGAGTAGCTGGTGTGCCATTTTTAACCAAAAAGTTAGCACAAGAATTAGGGTTGCTCTATGCAGTGTAAATACAGCTTTGGGCAGACGGCCGCACAATATGCCGGCACTGGGCCGACATATATTTCTAGTTTTTTTGAATGTTGAGTTGCGACTGGCGGCGTGCTCTTGACAGCCGGGTCTGGAGATCGGCCACCACGCCGACAAGACGCTGGCGAGCTTCTGCAAGTGGCAAATGAGCGTCAATCCGAAGGAAGAGACGCATCCCAATCACCATGATGTCGCCGTCCTACTCACACGGTCAGTACGTTACACGTTGGGGGTGTTTGTAAAAACCTATTGTAATTTGCCTATTTTTGATCTTCTGTCGTGCAAATTCGAGTTAACGGTATTTACAGCAAAATTGGGCAGGTACATATGGTAAAAATGGATAAATATTCTGAGTAAATAGCATGAGAATAATTAATTATACGGAAACAGGTAGCATCTGTCTCGTCTTGTATCTTCAAAACCAAAGTTAGCAGGTACCGACTAAATATATGCACGTTACTAACTGACAACGGATAGACTACTTTCTCTTAATGAATGAAATAGAATCGAATGAGTATAAAATGGCAGCGATGCGCTACGGAAGCTGTTGTTACGTGTGTGCAGGTACAACATCTGTTCACGCCTGAACGAGCCGTGCAGTACGCTCGGTCTGTCGCAGGTGTCCGGTCTTTGTCAACCTCATCGCAGCTGCAACATCAACGAGGACACGGGACTCGCTCTCGCCTTCACGGTCGCCCATGAGCTCGGACACAAGTGCGTGCGTCATTCACTTCTTATTTACCGTCAGCGCCGCCGTCGTCGTCGGCTTATTATAGTTAAGGAGAAATCGCAATTTTCGAAGAACAGCTGCAAATTTCCGACGCGAAGCTAGCATTAAAAAATTGCGCTTCATGATTTACTCGCATACTGAGATTAATGAACTGATGCAAAATAAAGATAATAAATTTAATTCTTCAGCGAAGAGCAACTTTTTTTGTTGCTGTACAAAAACAGTTGTTCGAAGCATGTCACAGACTAAATCAGAAGCAAATTTTTCTTCTTTTTGTTAGAACATTTGGGCTCAAATTCGGGCATTTGTCCCAGCCCCTGCCTCGACGCTACTATTTGCCTGTAGTCGTTCATTCACTTGTGTCGTGAATAGGCCTACGCAAGTCAGTAGAGCATTTATACTACTATACACTGACTGTTCACAATGATAAATCTATGTAAGTTTCATTTAGCAACAGAGTGAACGCATAACAAATCGTTGCTAGGAAATTCTTTCTAGGCAGTTACTTGTCATACGGGTACTGACAACGAATAGCAGCAGCAAACACCAAACAAAGCAACGAATACCGTGTCTCAGAAAAAAAACCTGTCAAAATTGTTGTTGTAATAACATTGTCAAATTTTTACAAACTTTAATCATTTTTGGCATGTTGATGGCTAAGACGACGAACTTATGTAAGGTGCACTCATTTTTGCATATTGCTGAGTTTTCGACTCAAGTAAACGCTGTAACGAGTTAATTAGGCACAAAATACACGAAAATGTAAATTATTTAACACAATTGTAAGTTTGTATAACAACTCGCTTGCAAATTAGAATTTATGCCAAAGTGTGCTCCGCATACAAAGACGCAGTGGCTTAGATGCAACGCCAATGGCTGATAACAGAATCAACGATCGACTGATCAAATGCATTCACTCATCGATTAGACGTTTTTTAAGCTTATCAGCCAGCTATTTTGTTGTCTGCTGTTTTTAGCATAAAATATTTAATACCTCAAAATTATGAAAACCACGTCGTATTTTCTGTCGAATTGATGATGCAAAGATGAGTCATCTGATACAAATAATCGCCGCGTAATGTAACAATTTGGTGTATCTGTGTTTCACACGGTAGTGCGTCGACATAAATTAGGCGAGGTAGTAAATGAGTATACCTTACATAATAATATCGTTTTGGCCATCTTTCTGCCAAAAAATATTAAAGTTTGTAGACATTTGACAAAGTTATGCCAAAAACAATTTTGATTGTTTTTTGAGACACTGTGTATAACTACAACACACACATAATCTAACTAACAATGCAACACTAAAATCGGGTTTAGACGCGACTTTTCTGCCATTCGGACAGGAAACGGGTCGAGTTTGTTTTACAACTCCTGTGACCCGCATAGTTTTCAGTCGTTTACGTAACGACCGTGCAAATATTGTCATGGATATTACGTGACTACGCAGTTGTTTTGCTGACCACGCGCACGACGTTGAGAGATACAGTATTACTGTTGAGGCGTCAGTTGGATGGAGCGTTCGCAGACAGTAGGCCTACCGGAAGTACAACAACGACAACAGCATGCGCGTACCGTTGCTGATTCAGAGCTGCTGTGATAAGTGACTAAAGTTCGACGCTGGCTGAGACTCTAGTAATACGCAGACCGTGAACGATACTTAGGCGCCGTGCTCGGTACGCTGATAACTGCAGCTGCTGCAGTCAGTAGTCTGCATCTCCGGTCCAGTTCTGTTGCTGTATCGATGATATATGCACTAGCCTACTTCATTTCACGGTCGCACTTTACTGCCCATTGACAGCACTATGTCTGCAGTGGTATAACGACTTGTTAACTCCACGGGTGCACTCAAGCGTGACCAAACGAACGATAGTGCAGGCCCGCACGATTGACTGTCATCGACTGTGGAATAGGTGTGTCAGACCAATGTCTGGAGTTTGAGATAAGATCGCTTTAGCATTCACTCATCCCCGTCTAGATCGTGGTCTAACGTAGCATTTGGCAGGATACTATGAGGCACGAATCGTAGCCGAAGACGGTTATATATGAAATGATGGGCTTACATTGTGGATGGTTGCATGCTACAAAGCATAACACTTGACAAATTTTGATGTATAATCATTATAGTGTGTATAATTTATATTGTTACATTTTATCGCCAATCAAAGTTAATTTTTACTGTTTTCTACACGACTTTTAACTCGTTCGCATTTGCTTGCATCGTTTTATCCTGGAATCGATTTGCACTGAAAACCGGTACAGAACGACTAGTTTGTCGTTCGCTGTTCGTAAAATGCAAATTTGTTTGACTGTGTCTATCTCGAGTGTTTAAGTGTATTACAAATTGTTCAAATATGCATTTAATAGCTGCGATTCGCGTAGTAAGTGGGAAGCGCTGTAGTTTATAGTTCTGACCCGGATTTGATAATTTAAACGCACGCGATACACGCGGCTGTAAAGTTTACGATCAACTATAACTAGGTATTAGGAAGTTCATTTTTTGTATGTTCTAAATTAATCCAACAACTTGAAAAGCTGATCCGACGTGTTTGGTTGACATTTATCACATTATCGACAACGAAAACACGTTCGAGAAATACTGATTGCCGGACAGCGTATGTCAACTTGCTGCATTTTTGCATACATAACCAGCCGGTTTTTGCTAACTTGAAAAAGTGTAGGCGTAAGAAAACAACTTTTTAAATGGATTCTGAGCGAACACGCCAAAGCGTCTATTAAGGCGCGGTGTGGTGTGTTGTTGTTAGTTTCGGGATGCAGCACGACACGCCAGAGAACGGTTGCGAATCTCGGCCCGGCGAGGTACAACACGTCATGTCGCCTCAGATGAGCGTCGAAGCGAGCCCTCTCATCTGGTCCGAATGCAGCCGCAGCGCCATCACCGTTTTTCTCGAGTCGGTTCTTATTTTACGTTGAAGACATTTTTATACTGCTTAGCATGCAACTGGAACTGACGTAACCTGCCACTATAGTGGCAGTATGGAAATATGACTATTGCTATTATTCGTCTTCGCTCTGTTAGCAATGAGAAATGGCTGCAAAAATTTACCCCATCAAATTACCTGTTAAGCCTGTCACAGAAATGGTTGTTCTTGTTATCATGCAGTTCACTTTCTTCTCCCACACGCCGCACAACTGCGACAACTACCGCTGTAATAAGTAATTATTTCCTGCCAACAAACAAATATAGTCTTTCATCTGCTAAGCGGGCCTGTCAGCGACGTACAAGCCTGTGTTGATTGTATGCTAAACAGTCGAGACTGGGGCTACTGTCTGGACGACGAACCGTCTGAACATCCGTTCAGCTTTCCTCGTCTGCCGCCCGGCGTCATGTACGACATCGACCACCAGTGTCGATTGCAGTACGGTCCAGACGCTGAATTCTGCGAGGGCATCGACGTAAGTTGCCTCGCTGTCGATAGGAAAAGGGGAAAAACTATTCTAGCGCTTCCCATATAAAATAAATACTTAAATTCTTAGGAAATCAGCGAAAGGCATTTTTGTAAACGAGTAACTAGCAAAGCAACGAGGTTCTGGCTGAAATGTGATCGATTATTTTTGTGTTGTGCGATTATTTGTGTTTTCTTTACTTGGGGGCAAATGTTATGACAATTTTAAATGTTACAAGAATTACCGTATTTTGGCAAACAATTACAGAAATGCTTGGTGCTGGCATTGCGACAGGATCCGTGTACGACGGTATGGTGTCGAGTCGACAAGAAATGTTTGACCAGACTGGAAGCCGCTGCAGCTGGCACGCTATGTGGCACAGACCAGGTCCGTTACTAACATCGCTTTCACAATTTTCCGGTATTTCTTGTAAAACAAAAACACTGAGTCCTTTTTCTAGTTTTTCGCCAAACACCAGACCACGAATAAAGGACTAACTAATCATCGCGCGGTATGTCTGTTTACGCCGCAGATATCGTTGGTATTCATTGCACCTACCCACGGAGGAATGTCCAAGTTGAGTTGACCCGAGTAGCCGGTTATATACTCTCTGAGATAGTTTACTGGTCTGCCGATATAGGTCTAGTCGCCCATCCAGGTACTAACCAAGTCCGGCATAGAGTAACTTCGTCGATCGAACACCATACATAAATCGCTACACCGAGTCACCACATTTTCTGTTAGAAAGACTGTTTTTTCATCAAATAAAAACTCTGTGCAATACGATCCGTTTTATACTGTCTAGACAAACAGCTGAGTAACGTCGACTAAATGCAGAGCGACTGTAAACTGATCGATCGCCACTGTTGTGGCACTGTCGATAGGCCTAATCACAGATTACTAGTTTTAGCTTTAGTTCAGTCAGTACACACTGCGTCAATGCATGCAACAGACACGACTGACAAAAAGTTTAGTAAAACTCCAGTGTTATTAGTGATGTCATTTTGATTCGGTTTCTGAATTCTGTGCAAAAAATTCTTATACAAAACATTATTTTATTCATTAGAAGTCATTCGGAGCATCCAATATCAGTTAAAGGATTGAAGAGCGTAGGCTATACATGCTCTTCAAAAAGACCATTTTAGAGCTACGGAGCGCCACCTGCTGTATGGGATCACACAGTGTTGTCTGCAATCCGACATTGAACGCGCCGCGCCTTAACCCCAGACAGATAAGCCGGTACTCACTTTACCTACTCCGGGGGATGAAAGGCTGAGTTGACCAGAGTGGTTGGTTACATACCAAGATAGTTTATCTGCCTAAAGTCACTCATCCGAGCAAGGTTTTTAATAGACCGGAATTTTCAGGACGTTATGACTTCCAGGCTAAAAAATTTGGACGTCAGTGTGCAAAACCTGGAAGTCATGCAGTATATAGGTCTACAAGAAAACTCAAGCAAAAACTTAATGCAAAACAATATTTAGGCCCTACTACATATGTTTCACTTACGCACCAACAATGTAGGTCGTGGTTTTTACGTGCTATAACTCAACTATGCTGTATGGCGCGTCTATAACACGGTTGTCGTCTGTCTGTCAGTCTGCCTGTTGGTTTGTCTGTCATGGAAGTATTGTGGTTAAACGGTGCGAGATAGAGCCTAGGTTGCTATTGTAAGAGAAAGTTGCATATTGGCTTTCAAATCACATGAAAATCATTGACCTTGGATGACCTTCAAAGGTCATAATGCACTATGGTATGCCAACCGTGCGGTATTGTGGCTAAACTACGATGATACCATCGGATAGGGCGCTGGCGACTTTCTATAGTTTGTCAGTAGTAGTCATGTCTTCATCTGCAGCGGTTTGACCGCAATTTTTAATGAAAAGTTTCAAGCTATAAGTGGCCGTATTTCAGAAACAATGAGAAATAAGGGCCAAGGTTACTATTAATTACTAATAAAGTCACATAGGCCTATTGGCTTTTAAATGACGTAAAAATGATTGACCTTTGATGTCCTTGAAGGCCAGTAGTGGAGCGAACTATATAGGCTGTAACGCGTCTTCCTTTGCGACAGCTGGGCTTTCTTGTGAAAAACAAGCAACATTTAATTGTACTAGCTTTATGCAAAACGAAGATCGCAGTTTCTGGATCAGAACTCTTCACATAATAGGCCTAAATTAATACGATTGCGTGCCTCGTCTTCATGAAATGAAGTAGGCCTATTTAGAAACATGACAGTCAGCGAAATTTTTTTAAACCAACAAAACATTCGAAAACAGATTCTGACGTCAATTCCCAGTTTATTATAGACAAATAAACATAATACGAAGCAGATTGCTTTGGGCGTCGTGACGTCCACGTCTTAAAATTTGGGCGTACGGGCTGAAATTTTTGGCGTATTTACGCCCAAACGTCCGCTATTGAAAACCCTGCATCCGAGTACAAACCGGATCCAACGTAGGGCGACAGCTTCGAGGCACATCAACAGCGTGTCTGGCTGCTGGTACTAGAACCCCTTCGTGTCTGTGAAACCCCGGCCGCTTGTAAAATGATCTCGTGTCGCTGGACACTGCCTCGGTTGCCTCAATGTGGTCTTAGTGCTATCGCGGCAAATCAGCAAGAATTTATGGGCATCCAATGTGTGCACTGTATGAAAAGCAATAGAGGCCCGTTAGATGCGTCTATGTTGTTGATGGGCTATAAAAATCCACGTTTTAATTAGCTACCTATTTACTTAGTTATTTACAAAACTCGCTGCCGGGAGTAAATAAAACGTAAATTTATATATTGCAATAGCTAAACTTAGGCCTACTTAACTCGACTGACAAATAACGCATTTTAAAAATTTTTACCCGCCGACCCGACTCGACCCATGTATCGACCCGACCCGTGTCCGGCAACTACGTTGATCGATCTTAACCACTGTAGACAACGCCACCACCACTTACTATAGCCAGAAGACTCGCTGGCATTAGCATCACAAATGGCTGCTGCAGTATGTTCAGTTGATCACTGCCTGTATAGTCAAATAGCTTGAAGTGATGCTCAACCTGCACATCCCTCCGTGGATAGGCGCAACGAGTACCAATAAACAAAAAGTAGACTTAAAGTCCTTCCCGAGCCATAAAGCCCACACGGCGGCGCTGATCTCCGTTTCCTTAGCCTTCAGTCAGATATCAGCTTACACTGCAAGACCACGGACACCAGGCTAATGCATCGCGCGGTGTGCCTGTTTGCGTCCCAGCTTTCGCTGGTACTCATTGCATCTACCCGCGGCGGGCTGGTCAGGCTGAGTTGGCCTTGGATGAGCAAACTTTGGTACGTGGGTTGCTGATGTTGCTGCAGTACGGTGCTCAGAAGTGGTGTTTCGAGGGTCGTTGTCAGACGCTGGCTGACAGACCGGTCGCTATTGACGGGCAGTGGGCTGAGTGGGCGTCTTGGAGTGACTGCAGTCGTAGCTGTGGTGCCGGAGTATCGCAGTCTGAACGTCACTGCAATAATCCACAGTAAGTAAGCTGTGATTGATTTATTGATTGATTAATTGATCGATTGACCGGTTAAAACAGCACTGTGTTGCTCCATTATTTTTTTCAGTTCGTTCAGAAAAGGCGGTTATTTCGTTCTTGCTGTTTTTTGTCTAACGTTGTCAAAAATACACTGTGTCCGGAAAAAGTAAATCCCTAGCTATTGTACACTAAAATGTAAAATCTAAACGAATCCGAATAAAATTTTGTAGCCTACTTTTAATCCACAGTAAATTGCTAAAGTGATCACCGAATTTCATTGAAAAATATTATTTCTTAGCAAAGTTATTAACTGTTGAATATCCATAACAAACTATCTACGTTACCAATATGGCCTTACATTGACCTATACTATACATCACTCGATCGAAAGTGACGTTTATTGACGCAACCAAAGTACGGTAAACAATAACAAAATGGTATTTTCTGCAGAGATCTTGTTTTATTTAAAC
>Ga0209671_1003352_pt1 | contig 15354 bp, 8 predicted proteins | sample WorMetHERISLAND2_2_FD_187401 | JGI IMG/M metagenome (GOLD analysis project Ga0209671, IMG submission 187401) | Marine gutless worms symbiont microbial communities from Max Planck institute for Marine Microbiology, Germany - Olavius geniculatus... | ecosystem: Host-associated > Annelida >... | reverse complement strand
CTATAAAAATGATAAAATAAACCAATAAAATAAATAAGATAAAATGAACCAATAGGCCACAACTGCGTATTAATTACTTCGTAGAAAAATAGCAAAAGTTTCCCAAACCAATGATAGCCACAACATATGTTCACATCATCATCATTTTACTCAGGTGCTAATGAGAAGAAATATCTTCAAAAGCTACAACACCCACAGGGTGAAAATGATCTAAATTTCTAAAAAAAATGAATAAAGCACTACTGATAATAACCAACCATTACTTACAGTGCCCTTGGTGCCGAGCTTGACAGGTTGAAATGATGGGTGGCCGTGAGGACTGCTTACGAATGGATTCACTGATGATGATGACGACCGATTGGCTGCGTTCACATTGGCACTAGAAGAACCTGCCGAGCCACTCCCACTGGCCATAGCTGAGCTACTGCCCTCCTGTACCACACAATCAGCCAGTATAGCAATAGTAATATAAACCAACGTTGTGAAAAAAGGTTTTCTTAAAAAGCCCAACCTGGTGGGTTTTTTGGGTTCTTCTCGGACTTTTAGGTTAAACTGCTTTTTTATAAAAAAAGACCTAATTTGACGGGTTTTAGGATTTCTATATTTTTCAGTTGGTTTCTGATTGCTCCCCACAGCATAAAATATATCAATATCTGCAAAATCATACCTTTAAATGTTTCAAAAACTTAGCCAATAGCCATGATAAAATATTTCATCACAACAAACAAGAAAGTAAAACTGGAGTAAAACTGGATAAGTTTTGGGTGATTTTTAGGTGAGTTTAGCAGGCTTTTTAGATGAGTTTACTCCAAAGAAACACTTGTTTTTCGGGTAGCTGCCTGGGTGACACAATTCTGATTTAGACTTATAGCACAGTACACAACAATGCTGATGGTGCTGTCATCATGGCACTTCAACTGTGAGGGTTCACTCGATCAGTTATACACAACTAGTGCTGAGTGGCTGCCGACATTTGGAACAAGCTAGTCATGATCAGCTTGAGCCACAGATGTGCGCCTAAAATGGCAGCTACACTGTTACAGTACTACATTCACCATTGCCATTTATCATTGTTACTCAGCTAGACAGTCGATACTCATTTTACAATCTCACAAAGAGTAGAAGGCTCCGTCATCCTGGGTGACAGGTTACATACCAGAATGGTTCACCAGCTCACAGTCACTCCATTCAGGACGTACAAACCGAGCTTGTGGTAAGGTTAACTATGGTGGAGGGGCACACGTACCAATAAACCAAGCCAAAGGATGACATTAACTACTGCAGCGAATCAATGACAAAATGTAAAGTCAAAAATTATGGCAATGCAAATAGCATTATTCATATGCTGCAAGAGCTCTCACTATATACACAGTGCCATTCACAGGCTGGGACACAGATAACTGAAGATAATTAAGAATTCCGACGAATATGAGTAAAACCATGTTACACCTAAAAAGTCAACAAAATGGCATTAAAGTTCTGCTTCCCATTTTGGCTGACAGTACTGGTGAATGCATAGATGTCTCCCTCCTCTGTCACAAATTGGACATATGAAAGATGTTAGCACTTACCAGACTAGCAAGAGCATGGCAAAAAACATGGAACTTAACTATTAATGGCTGGCAATCTAAAACAACATTTGGTGTCACAAGAAAAGTAATAAAATAACTGCGAACACTTGCATAATTGTTCACTCATCTATTGCACAACTTGAAATGTTTCCATCTACCTGCCAGTGCCAGGTCCTACTCATTTAGCACAAAATTAAACATCACGAAGCACATCACTGCCTACTTTTTATTATCGTCCTTTCATAAGCTTGCAAACAACATAACAACTGTACTTAATGCCTGTCCGAGTCTCAACAAAAGCAGCTAGTTTAATGTCATGAGAGTGGTTAGATCTGTTACCAAGCAGTAACAATTAAGCGGACAACATCAACCAGACAGCATACAATACAATACATCATCCAAAATGACTCCGTTAATAAGTCAGAACAGAAAACACCCACATGCTACTGCTACTACGTACCGCATGGCCAGTGGAAGCTGGCTGACCTGTTGCGCAGAAACCATATGGTGTATACACGCCAGGACCACGACTAGACCTAGGAGTCGCCGTTAGATCTGTCAACGGTCCGAACTAACCATTTAACAGCCGGTCGCATGCATTCTGACACTCATGCACTACTGCTAACGTTTAATTAGACCCATCACTAACTAGTACTAATTAAAACTACTACTAGTACCATCAATTCAGCTTTCGTTTGACCACTAAGCATGGCTCCAAAAAACTTGCCAAATTATATGACCACCCTAACAACCACACTGCAGATCCAGTCTGTCTGTCAGTCCATATGTCTGTCCCGTATGAAGTTCTAACTCAAAAAGGCACAGAATAATTAGAAATGTTACGAGTGTCACCCTAAGCATGAGTATTGTGAAACTGGTGTGCCATTTTCAGCTCAGTATCAAAGATTAAAGGTAAGGGCTTAAGTAAGATGGTTGCATAAAATGTTGAAATTAAGATGACACATTTCTTAGCAGCAAGTGTGGAGACCGAATTTTTACAGAGCAGAATGATGCCCCATCCTGTCACCAAACCAACCATGTTTAACTAGTGGTGTTATAAACATTACTAGACAGAAATAAAATAAAGAACAGCAGCTTGAAATGTTTCACAGAAAAATTTACAACACTCATCATGCACTAACACTTAATGCAATTGTGTCAGACAACAGTTAACATACAGTGAAAAGAAAATGCTAGCATTAGCAGTTAACACATAACTCATGCTGAACTGATGCTAGTGCTGGTAACAGTCATCAGTAGTAGTAATCAATAGTAACCATGCATAGGTTTTGTGGAAATAACCAACATTTCAAAAACACAGTAATGCAGATCATCTAAAAACCAAACGAAAATCCCGAGGTTAGCAGGCTACATATTAACATATTACATTCAGACAAAATAGTATATATGTTCTCACTTCACAAACTTAATCTGCTTTTATCCACAGAATATAAACATTGTACCAGTAGTCTCGATGACACACATAATAACTACATACAACAAATATTGCTATTTAGTCTGCAGACACAGAACATAAGTTTTTAAATATAAGTAATGTTATATAGTTGCAAATATTCACAGGCCATGAAATATTTTTTCATCCAGATGGGCATTCAGCAGAAGCCACATTTCACCAATCCATGGCTATTTTGAGCTGATCTTTGCTATTACTGATTTGTACAAACCTGTGCACCAGGCAATGGTTGACAAGCAACTCAATGACCATTGTAATTACAATCCTTCATTATAACTTTTTACAAAGCCTGCAGATGGGACAGGTGCAGAAAAAAGTGACACTTTTAAACACTGTTTATAAACTTTCATGCTTGGTTTGTACAATCTATTTTTCTATAATGCATCAGAAACCTTTTGTGTTTGTGCACTACAGAAACTTATTGTGCACTGTATTACTGATGTTACTGATACCTACGTTGTGACTGGGGAGTCTGAGATCGATATCCAGGAAGTGACATGATCTTCAATGTAGTTCCTCAATGACTGGGTCTTGACTCAACTGTCAACACCGTCTACAAATAGCCAAATATACCTAAAACACATATACACTCACTAATGAATCAACTAAACCAAAAAATAAATGCTCTATCAATTTTTAAAATGTTACATTTTGAAATGAAATATTTAGAGTGAGAAAATGACTGATAGACTGCCAATTAAACTTTGACATCAAAAAAATATGTTTTAAATAGAAAAAGCATGAAGAACGCAGCATTGGCCATACCCATTAGCCAAGATAAAGCGAAAAGACCCAGCTAAGAAAAGACATTATATTTGTGATCAATGTTTTGATCAGAATAACAATAATTATACTGAAATCTGAACTTTTTGGATAGATATTTTAAACCAATGCACCACACTCAGTACCACAACCTTCTAGTCCTTTTCTTTTCAACTCAACAACCAAACAGTAACGAACGACAAAAGAAAAATGCTTAGCATCTTAATTAGGGGCTTTGACATGTATTGCATAAGACATTACTATGGCTGCAGCCATGACAGTTGCGTACAACTTAACTCCGTTGTTCTACCATTAACACAGAGTATTATTTTCCGTCCGTACCAACAAAGATTAGGCTACAAATTTCTGTCCCAGCCGTATAACTAACCGTAGCCTTCGAACAGCGAGTATCCACCGTTTAGTGTGGTCAGATAGCGAAAAAATATTCGCCCTCGGCCGGAGAAAAATAAGGCATAAAGGGAGGGTGAACAATGAATTCAAGGAAACAATGCTAATCGGCACACGATACTTCCGCAGCTTACACCCCATATTAACGTATGCATTTCATTGTCGCAAATATGTCAATATGCCACAATAAGACTGCAAAATATCAAAAAAGTACCAGAAAAAAGCAATTTATTCAAATAAAAAATATTAACATATGCCGAAGAATATGTAACCTCGCAACCCACGCTGAAAAAGACATCGATAAGTAAGTAAGACGACTATCTCAAACAGAAAAATGCTAAGGCTCCAAAGTCCAAACCATTATATAGGGGCTTATTTCAGGGGCCTAATGTACAAAAAAAAATCGTACGACAAATATACGACGATGTTACGACATGCGGAAGGTTTACGACAAATGTTTGAGGTTCGCAAACGGCTCATACCTTTTTTCATAGACAAGTTCTTGCAAGATATCCCAAACTGAATAGCGCGATTCAAATCTGTTGAATGCGTTGTCCTTTCTTGTGAGCTGATAAAATTTGGCTTGTTGTGTTGAACAAAATTTTGAATTGCTTTAATGCGGTGTGATGGAACATTGTTTAACATAATTGAATTTTTAACTTTTCTTACGTTATTAAGCGGCATTCAGTGGTGTAATTAGTGAAGTCACTGAAATTTATAACTGAGCAAGAGTATACATTAGTCTACAAATGCGCGAAGGAAAATTTATCTCCATAATGTATAGGCCTCTACGCGTTGTTATATTTACGCAAATTTCGGGACGTTTTTAGCGCCACCCGGTATATAGACCTACGTTGGGTCGATTTATAACTGCCTTATATGATAAGAAAAAAATTTACGCGGTGACTATTTGACCGTCAACCGACCAAATAGTCTGAAGGCTATTTGACCGGTCAAAACAAAAAATCGCAGTCGCCACCTAGCGAATGACATTATAGATAATGTACGCGCTAATGACTAGAATTTGCGTTAATATTGGTGTAGTGTTTAGGGCTTAGGATTAGGGTTAGGGTTAGTGTTAGGGTTGAGATGTAAGTTCAGTTTAGTGTTTTTTTAAAGATGCATAGAAACAATAGTGAACATCATTATTAATCTAGAGTATGTGGTATATTAGAGGTTGCTGCAATGGCAAAAACTTGCCAAGCGGTATCCTGTGATAGTGCTAGCTTGAGGAGCTGCTTGGTCGAACTGTCGACCCGTGAGGCTTCGGCTGTCCGTGCGCAAGTCCGGACGAGCGCCTCTGGACACGAACGGCCTTAGCCGGTACCTATGACCACCACTTTGGTGGTCGTACGTACTGGCTAAGGCTGTTCAAAGCGGTAACCGACTGTGCAGACTGCGGGCATCACTCAACGGCACCGTTGACAACACAATGTCCCATTAATAATTAGGCTACTTGACCGGTCACGGTCAGATAGCCTATAAGCTATTTGATCGGCTACCGGTCAAATATCCTGCGCCAATATTTTAACCTCGAATTTTAAAAAAAATGTTTTCTTGCTAAATTGTTGCATTCGAAGAGCCGTGATACGGGCTAATTAATCTTGTTATAAGCTTTCCGGTAAGGCTTACCGTTTAGCGGTTTTAGCCACAATACATGCGTTACAGACGACAACAGACAGACAGACAGGCAGATGATCAACGCATCATAGTTTACGTAAACCTACCAAAGACTCGACCTGGTCGGCCAAGAAGCACAATATACAATAAGCTTTTTGGTTGACCGTTAAAGATAAGCTTTTGGCAAGATGTATGTCTGTCGTCTGTGTGTAACTCATGTATTGTGACTAAACGGTAGATCTTACTCAGAAACTTATACGATTGATTAGCCCAATGTGACAGCTCTTTGCACGCAAAGTTTTAGCGATTTAATACCAGGGGAACATCTTAAAATTTGGGGTTGAACAACGGCGAGACAGGAAAATCCCAATCTCAAAAGTCAGGCCTATTGTAAGCATAATGGCATGTCAGTAGGCCTACTGAAGTTTATGCGTGTGTTGTTCTTGAGTGTGTGTGCTTCCTATCAGGCCTATTCTGAGCGCTCACATTAAATCAGTCTTGCAAGTGGCTTAAAAACGTGGTTACAAATGCTGGATTGATTGTGTGAGGCTGGGCAGACTGCAATCGCTGCTGCTGTATTCAAGAGCCACTTCAAGCAGACTGTTTCTCGATCAGTGCACACGCGGTGTAAAAGTTGCGCACAGCGTCACGCATATTTCGCAGCACGCTTATGCCACAACTCTACTGCTTCGATCTGTCTCACAGATTGAGAATTAAGTCGTGACTTGACGTATAAAGTCCTAAAAACTCACGAATTTACGAATCAATTTTTTTAGAAATTCGTTCAAATCGTTTTGCGAAGACTATTCATATCTACGAAAACTCGTAAAAATTTGTCCATTTTGAAAAAAATTGGACAAAAATTAATAAATTATTTGTTGTATGGCTTGTTGGACAATAAGCATCTCATGGGATTTCGATTAATTTTGGTGTTCAATCACTTGGTAGGCCTATAAAGCTCGTTGCAGCAGCTGAGCCTCAGCGTAAGCAATATGTACAACAGAAGTCCACGATGGAGTTTGGGCTTTTGGTGTACAGCGCTTGGTCTGATGTGGTTATGCGGAAAATAAAACATTTCGGAACTTGCGTTATTTTTTGCCGCGCGATATGTGCGTCCAGTCTTTGATATCAACCTGTGGATCGAACGACGAACGAGCTTTCACGAGACGTCATCTCTGCACCGTCACACTCGGTCTTCCTATTTTATCGCTCGATCATGTTCGGAACTATTTATTTGACATTTTATACTGACTTGGCTAAAAAAAATAATGCTTATTATTTGGGCCACGTTAAGAAGCCCCAGTGATGATGATTATGATCACTATGGCGTGCTGCAGCGAAATTGTCGTTGCAAGTTGCCAGTCCGTCTGCCTGTTTGTCTGTTTGCATAACACTCCCCGTCTCTCGAAAACAATAATTAGGCCTACGGTTCTATTAAACTATCTATAATAGGCCTACGGTATGATAGTAGACGTTGTAATAGCTTTGCATTGCTTAAACCACTGTAAATTTACGATTGACTGATTGATTGTCAGAGGTTGCGTAGAGTGCAGTTAAGCAGCGTACGTTAAGACTGTTAAGCACGATAAGTGCAGACTGCGGGCATCACTCAACGGCACCGTTGACAACACAATGTCCCATTAATAATTAGGCTACTTTAATAATAATGCGTTATATGGTCCAACGACAGTCTGTCACGCACTTTATGCATGTAAAGGCCTACGACAGCTAACACGGCTCATAACGACGTTGGTAATATTGGTTGCATAATGCTGTTGTGTTAAGTTAGGTGCAACCTAAGTATTATTGTCAACATTATCACTGATATACGGATTAGGCATAATCTTCATCATGCTCCGACGGTGGTCGGCGGCCGTGTTCCTCCTGTTAGTCATGGCGGCATTATTCCGGAATGGCGGATCGACTGCACTGCCGTCCGAAATGATGAGGAGCGGTGCTACGGATCAGCGGGAACCCGTTCCGCATGACCAGAAACCGCAACTACTGTCTACACTGAGACAGATACGAGATGAACTGGTAACATATAGGCTTAGGCTAGCAAAAACTTATCATGTAGGCCTATGCGTTTTTAGCCAACCGTACCTATACAACGGTCGAGCTATTCAGCTCGACCGTTGTATAGGTACGGTTGGCTAAAAACGCATAGGGCAAAGGGGGGTATTTTCGCCACCATAAGCTATTTTTGGTAATTGTAACGAAACGTGTATTGAAATAATTATCTTTCTCACAGAGTTAGCATGTATAAAAGTTTTAGCAACTAAGTAGCAGGTAACTACATATAAACATGTAACATGCCGTCGTTCGTAACAAATGTATAGTGGCTAAACGGTACGTCATAAAAAATACACGAATAGTTAGCCCTGTGTCATAAACTTAGACTTGCGAACTTTCAGCAAACTAGTGCAAAGGAAACACTTTTAAATTGGGGGTTAAATGGACGGGAGTAGAAAAATGTGCGTTTTTCAACGGAAAACTGGCTATATTTCGGAAGCGGTAAGAGATACGGCCAAGATTATTACTAATAAAAAGTGGCATATTAGCTTTTAAACGACATGGAAATCATCAACCTTGGATGACTTTGAAAGTCACTGACAACCAGTACGGTCCGCTATCCTAGCAACAGCTGGGTTTCTTGTTAAACTGTGGCTGTAAATAATGTTAGACCAGAGCTCTTAAATATCCGTTGAAAATAGTGCGGTCACCAGCAAACACAACGAAGTGTCGACAAATAGGCCCATGTGAGTAGCACTAGCATAATGATACCATTCCCAACCCTTAAAAACCATTTACCAATTATTCTAGCTCACCTACACCACTCAGGCATTTTTGCGCACCTACGCCTTTCCTGGGAGAGGGGCTGGGCCCGCACCCTTCCTAGGGGGTTGGGCGTTTCATGGGAGCCTGTGCCCTTTAAGCCCTAAAACTTAAAAGCCATTTCCAACAGCTTAAACTGGAATACCATTCCCAGGAGCTTAAACTAAAACCCCGATTCTAGCTCAGCTAAGCCACTCCACTCAGGCATTCTTGCCCCCCCCATCTTTAGGTCTAAGACTTGAATCAGCCTGTCAGCCGTTTTGACGACCTTTTGACCTTTCCCGGACAGCTGCATTAGATCTGCTCGCGGCGCGCCAGCACCCGAGCACACAATTCTCGGGCCTGGGTCTCGGTTATTTTTAAATGTGTACCCAGCGGTTGTACGGCCCACACAGTATTGCGCGACATTGCAATAACAATGTTATTTTCATTATCGTTAACGTATTGTTATCGTTTTCGATTTCTCTTTAATTTGATTTTAATGATAATCTTTATTTACCAACACAATTAATTGCAGTTTGATTAAAATTTTTATTGTAATTTTAATTGTAATTGTTATTGTAATTTTAATTTTTATGTTTATTTCAATTTTAATTTTAATTTAAGTTTTTAGTTTTCGTTATCTTTTTTCGTTTTGGTTTGTATGTAATGAGTATTATAATTTAGCAGCTGTTAAAACTGTTAACATCACTATAATTTATAATTATGCTAATAATTTGTACTTTTGGTGATGTTAAGATAAACAATATACTTATTGTAACTCGAAATATTCTCCGTAACCGTTCTTTATCCACATGCACACCCAATGACGGCCGGGTTACAGTATTGGCAGCGCTACTCGCTGCGGGCAGGTGTGATACTGCTGACCGGGAAAGGCCAAAAGGTCGTCAAAATGGCTGACGGAGGCCTTATTGTGCTAGACCGCCCCTATTAATTCAAGTGCTAGACAACTCCTATATTAGTTACTCGTGTGTCTTATCATCCAATGGCTATTATTATAAAGCAATGATAGATTGCAGATTGGCACAAGAAATATGATGGTATTTTGTGTCGTGTTTTCTGCAGGCGAAGTTGAGTCTCTACAGAGCCGCGGTATGTTATTTCTGTTTTTTTGTTGCTCTAGCATATATACGAAGCGAGTAAAAAAGTATGACACACAATTTTTCCCTAAAAGCTAATTATGTCGGTAGTGATCGGCTTCCAACGTTACTATTTCACAGGTGCACCCGTCTGAAGTGATACGGAATATTCACTGATCGTTTTGTAATTTTTTTTTGAGTGAAAAAATACGACAGTGAAAAAATAACGACAAAGTCATGACGAATACCTGACGATGTGCTTTTTGATTCCCACGGTAGTGGAAATTCCGACATTCTGTACTCTATTCTTGCATCGACTTCAGTGCAAGGCTGGAAAACTGGTTCGAAAAAACGAGTTTTAAAAGTTCTAACGTCAAATTATTCACTTAACAGAAAAACAATGTGCCATGAAGAATACTGATTAGAATTTTTTTCTTGGGTCTTAAAATTTGTGTCTTATCTTTTTTACACTAAATTCTTTATTGAAAGACTTTAAAATCTAAAAGAAACGTTGTAAAACGTGTAAGCAAAATTTACAACGTCCGCACACATTATTTTACTGATACGTTTCACTAAAACATTTATAATTTTTACTCGCGAAAGCAGCTGTGCTTTCAGCGGGTCTTAGTCACCGCAATTCTGTCCGTCCGTCCGTCCGTCCGTCTATCTGTTTGTCTGTCACACGGGTGGATCATTCAAAAGCGGTGCAACCTAAAATCACCAAATCTTCACCGTCGGCTGCCTGGAAGACTCTAGTTTTAGAAACCGTAAAGCTTTATCATAAATTCGAAGGGAATCACCCCGAACAAGGGCGCTAAATGAGAGGGTGTGTGTGAAAAATTTGTGATTTTGGGCCAATAAGTCGCTGTATCTAGTAACGGTGGGAGATAGGGCCTAGGTTACTATTAATCGCCAATAGGAAGTCGTACACTGGCTCTCGATTAGCGCCGAATTCAGTGAGCTTGGATGACCTTGAACGCCAAAATAGGTTTTTGGGGGATTTTTTGGCGATTTCGGGCTGCGACACAAGTCTATATCATTCACGTGGTGGCGCCACGGAACTATTGTTGTGCGACACAGATAGAGAATTTTGTATTTGTATTTTAACTTAGCGTGAACACCCCAATTTTCAGCTACACTATTGAACCGGAACTGCTATAGGCTTTCGCGCCTCTCTTGAGCATTAGATCAGATTTCTTGTACTAAGTACCTATTGATAACGTAATCACGTCGTTATCGAAAATGCCATTTTCGCGGGAAGTTTGCGTCTAAATGAGCCGTTTGCAATACGAAAATCAGCAGAATTTTGTTAAACAACTTGCATTGCGGAACTTGATAGATTTCAGACGTTGAAATAAACATTACTTTTGCCGAAATATCTTAACTTAGTTCTACTTTTAGCCATGTTAAAAACGTGGTGGTCGCATGCAATGCGAACCTCGTTGTGCAGCGCGCAGCATCATCTCCGCGATAGCGTCGTGATAGGGCACATTTTAAATTAGAAGGTGCTCGTGAGAGTGCATAACCGCTAATAGGGTGTTTACACAATCCAGCAAACGTCCAGCATTAGCAAATACATTTGCTGGAAGTTTGCTGGACATTTGCTGGATCGCGTAAACACCCTATAAGTGAAATGACTTAAACATCACTACTACTACTACTACTACTAGCCCTACAACTTCTACTATACGCCTACAGCTACAACAACATCGTACAACAAGGAAAAGGGAGGAAAAAGAAAAAGTCGGAAATTGTCTCCCCATCTATCTGGCACCGTTATCAAAATATGGCGCCTCAAAGATAATGGGGTCACGACCTTAATCTTTCGGGGGTCACGTGACGTCATCGGTCACGTGACCATTCGACTCGCGATGGTCTACTTCCTATGGGTGGTCCATTGCGACCATGCGTCTCTGGCACCGTTATAGAGATATGGCGTCTCAAAGTACATGTACACAGAACGACGGACAGAATGACCAATCTCTTGATCTCCTCCAATGTGCACTGAGTTTGCTTGGCGGAAATAATAACGTTTTTGTTCCAAAGTTGATTAGCAGCGTAGTATTCGTATTCTATAGAAATAATAAAACTTATGGTGATAATTTTAGCTGAAAATGAGATTCGTTTATCGTTAAACAATGGCACATATTTTTACTCCTCGCGCGCTACGTTCCTAACGTAGCGAAGAGGAGTATATGAAATCAGTGTAATATTGAGGACCGACCTACCGACCGACCAACGACCAACGACCGACCTCTGTTCGTGGAAGAGCCTTGCTGGATGAACTTCAAACGGCCATATCTCCACAGTGCAAGACAGACGCATGGTCACTATGGACCACCCATAGAAAGTCGACCCCCGGGAGTCGAATGGTCACGTGACCAATGACGTCACATGACTCCAAAAGGTCAAGGTCGTGACCCCATCACATTTGAAGCGCCAAATCTCCGTAACGGTGCTAGATAGACGCAAGCGTTGAAGTATAACAAGACAAATCGCAACTAGCGTCATCGACCATTATTGGAAATTTTTTTCTCAGTTCTTAAAATCGGACAATATTTTATAAACTTCGGGGAGACCATTTCCAATAACGACCTCGACGCCAGTCACTATCAGTATAATATTAAACGGGTCTCAATTAGATGCCGAGTCTCTAATACAAGCTGAAAGGAACGAAAAAGCTTTTAAAAGAATACAAAAAAATGATGCGCGCGACGAGTACATTACATTGATCACAATCTAATAATATTTCTTGCTTTATTTGCACACATTATGTACATTAGCCTACACAGCGTTTGATTTGTTTAATTCGTTTGATGTGTTATGATGATATGTGCGCTTTATTATAAAAAAAGATAAATTTTGCTTATTTAGGATGACATCAGCGACTACTCACATCCTGAAGAACAGGTTAGCCCAACGCTAGAACAATTTTGCTTGTTTTTTAAAACACGGTGCAGAAAGTAGAAATAAACCACGAAATGTAACAATTTGGAGCATCTGTCTTTAACACTGTAGTACGTGAACACAGTTTACGTGAGGTAAAAATAAGTGCATCCCACTTAATTCAATCGTTTTAGCCATCTTTTGCCCAAATTTGTCAAAGTTGGTAGCGGCTTAATACACTGCGTTTATTTCTTAAACACCATGTTATAATCAGACCCTCTTAATTTAAGCCAAACCGCAAAAATGCATGTACACAATAATTTTTTGCATTTTCTTAAAACGCTTAGGTTTGTGTTTTTTAAATTTAAGTAGGCCCCTAACTTTAGTATCATAAACGTTAAAAAAGCGTACAAAGGAACAGAACTGAACGAAACTGATAATTTTTTTACGAACAAAAATAAGTGGTTGAACAAGTAAACGGTTGAGCATTTTAAAAACACTTTTGTCGGTTAGTAAACGCCGTAAACGGCCACTAATTTTTGCCGTCGAAGGGCGTGTGCAAAGTTACCGAAATAAACCGAGCTGATCAACTCAACCCGCAACTTGGTTAGTGCATTTTTGAGCGGAAATTAAAAACAATTCGCTTATTCGTTCATTCATGTAAATATAACCATGTCATGTAGATGTCCCATTGGAGAAAAATTCAAAGCGCGGGGGTGAAATTCCCCCGATAGCAAGGTCACGTGGCCCGCACTCGAATGCATTACCATACGCAAAACGCGCACCGTTGACCTAGGGTGGGTAAACATTAGCCGCGTAATCTCTGGTGTTAGTGGACCAATGTTCACCCAATTTCTTTTATTCAACGCGGGATTAATCGTCCTTGATAATGCTTTTTACTGCTTGTCGATATCTTCATTCCTTTCAGAGATATTTGCGGTCAAACTCGAAAGTTGTCGTAAAAACTACTAAATTTTGGACGTTTTTGCTTTCCGAAATTTTAAGGAAGGGGGAGGTAAATCCCAAAAGTTGCACCCGCGTTATCACACCCATCTAGCAGCACGTACCGTGGCAAAGTTTCATGAAGCCACTCCCTCTGGCTCAAAAGTTCTCGCGGCCAATACGCTACATTTTGAGCCAATTTTGGTCATTCTTTATCGCGTGTACAAATTTGGGGGCGCAGCACCCCCTGGGGGCCGAAATATGGCCTTCCAAAAAAGTCAATTTGAGTGGGTAAACACTAGCCGCGTAATCTCTGGTGTTCAGCCAAATTTTTTCGTTCAACGCGGGATTAATCGCACTTGATAACGCCGGTTACCGCTTGTCGATATCCCAATCTATAGTCTAGAGATATTTGCGGTCAAACTCGAAAGTTGTCGTAGGCCCCTAAAACGTACTAAATTTTGGACGTTTTTTGCCCTCCCAAATTCTAAGGGGGCGGTGCCACCCAAAAGTTGTACATGTGTTATCACCCTCATCGAGCAGCACGTCACGTGGCAAAGTTTCATGAAGCTACTTCTTTTGGCTCCAAAATTCTCGCGGCTAATACGCTACATTTTAAGCCAATTTTTGATCACCCTTTGAAAAAAATTGTAAAGGGCCCGCGTCCTTGGTGCGGGGTGCGCTAGTAAGACTTTGTCATTCTCTAGCGCGTGTAAAAATTTCGGGGCGCAGATTTTCAAGGTTACTAGGGAATAGTTCACCGGACTTGTTTCGCCTAAAGCGGGAGTAATCGCGGTAAACAAAATATTTGTCCGACTTTGAATATCTTCATCCGTTCCGGAGATATTCGCCGCCGAACTTCGAAGTCGTCCAAAATCGGGCCAAATTTTGCATGTTTTTGGCCCCTTTTTTGGAGGGGGTAAGCCTTCCGAATTTTTGGACCAGCATTATAAAATTGGGCCTAGTTTTGACCACCGTGCAAAATTTCGCGCAGATTGGCTGACTCATCTCGGAGATTTCGCGTTGAACAAAAAATTTTAAAAAACATCACGGATAAAACTTAAGTCCTCCCGAAAACTATTGTTTCCGGGCGGACTAATAAACTGATACTTTAGTTTTATAGCTTTGTATCTAGGCCTTCGCGTATTTAGGTGCATAACAGTTACGCTTTAAATTATGATTTATAAGCGTGGATTTCTCAACCTGTTGATAAGCGAATACTGTCTTCTATCGTCAAAATATTTGGAACTAATCATAGATACGTATTAAAATTGTTTTTTTGTTGTAATTTTAATACTGTTTGTATTAAACTATTTTTTGCAGCCGAGGCTAGAACTGGAAAAGCTTGAAACGCATAGGGTGTTATCACCACACGTGGTAAGAGGTTCACATTACTAGATAATTATTTATGATGTTGGGATTGCTGGCCGGAGATTAATAAATACTTAGGTTGTCATATTGCTGCTATACAGATGTTGTTAATTTGACATCGTTAACAATATTAACATCGAGCTCTTGCAACAGTGGCTTATAAATAGGCGCAAAATATTGTTTATGAACAATATTTTGCGCCTATTTATAAGCCACTGTTGCAAGAGATTTTCTCGCATTACGAGAGAAATGCGCGCTCATACCTACACTGTGTTTCAGAAAAACGGGCACCCTTTTTATTTCTTTCATAATTCACTCAAATGATGATCAATTTACACGAAATTTTTATCAGATGTAGCTGAAGAAATGCTAATTCAAAATATATGGACAAAATATGGCTGTTAAT
>Ga0209671_1003350_pt1 | contig 15356 bp, 8 predicted proteins | sample WorMetHERISLAND2_2_FD_187401 | JGI IMG/M metagenome (GOLD analysis project Ga0209671, IMG submission 187401) | Marine gutless worms symbiont microbial communities from Max Planck institute for Marine Microbiology, Germany - Olavius geniculatus... | ecosystem: Host-associated > Annelida >... | reverse complement strand
GCCACCTTCAGTGTCTTAAAAAATTAGGAATAAAAAATAAGAGTGCAGGCACTTCCTGACAAGCTCACTGTAACATCTAAAGAAATGTCCAACTAAGTAACTGGTATAAAACTATAATAAAAATGCCCACATCTTGCCACTTTCGGCAAGCATTATAAAATACTGCCAGATATCCTGCAAACAAAACCACTAATTACCACAACTCACCAGCTGTAACGACAACAATCGATCAAAAAAATACATTAACTTCCAAAGCCAGCTTCAACAAAGAAAATTAACGCAATCAGTTGGTGTTCTGATACCGAGAAAATTTAACTAAATACTAACATCTGGTGGCAGATATAAGCAACTCAGTCAACACTGTACTTGATCACAAGGCTGCTATTTGAACTGTGTTATGAGTGGGCCTTCAATGGCAACATTATTCACCAGTTTCTGCACAAGAGAGATAAAGTACGTAATAAAGCAGCCGAACTCTTTGCTGGTCTTGTTGCTCGGCAGCACTGCCAGCAAGAGCTGATCATTACCGCGGGAGGACGCAGGACGAATGATTGCCAACTCAAACTCAAGAATTGCATCCTTGCACTTCGTCACATCCTTCTTCAATGCTGAGCTCACCTCCAGCTGTCTTTTCAGCTCATTGGAGAAGTGCAGGAACTGGCGACGGACCTTCTTGCGACCGACCCACAGACGCGATCGAGCCGAGCAGTCAATGGAGAGCAAAATGCACCGGCTGTTATCATCAACATCCAACTGCTGGCTGCTACTGATGCTGCTGATTGCATTAGATGTACCATCATTAGCCTTGTGCCGCTTAGCCGACTGTGAACGACGCTGACTAGACTCATTATCACTATTATCATCATCATCATCAGTATAACCTCTATTCTCAACCAGGAGATGTTTGTGCTCTGAAGGCAACTGAATACTGTCGACAGCATATGATCTAGCTGAAAGTGGTGGGCTGGTGTCGGTTAAGTTACATGGCACTGAGCTGTCGGCGTCATGGTTAGACTTTGAAATTAACAGCTGACTGAGTTGGCTGTCAAACTGTCCACTTGGCCCGTCGTTGCGATATACGCAATTCACATCAAAAATATCAACAAGCATCAGTTTGACCATCCCAACAACGTCATTGCACTGTGTCATGGCTCCCAGACCTTCGGCTACTTTGTGCTTTTCTTCTGTGGCTCTACGTCTCACTTCATCTGCTCTAGTAGTGGCCGCAGCAGTGATCGAGGTTTGGAACCTGAGTACAAACATCTGCATGCGAGCAGACTCCTCAGACACATTGGCACTCAATGCATTCTCAGCAGATGTCAGTTGTGGACTGAGTGCCGAATGCACACTGCCAGCCGGGCTGCTCACCAATGACGCAGAATCCGACAGTAACTCGACAATCCCAGCATGCTCTGTGATGCCACTGCAGCCAATCAGGTTGCGACAGTGTTCGCTTGCTCGCTGAAACTCTCGCACGATGTCGCCACGCAGTCGCTCGCTGACGTTTGATGCTGTGTTGTGATCAAGAACAAATGGATCTTGCACGGACATCACTGTCACCTAAAGCACGCATTCAGCATAACACAGGATTTCTTGTCCATCCAACCTAACCTAATTTCAAGACAATTTGTTATAGCAGCATTGTCATTAGATCTGCGAGTCGCTGAGGTACAGAAACGTGACCAAAACTTGAGGCTAAAATGACCCCAAGTCGACGGTGGTCGACTTGAGCACATCTGACTCGACTTGACTTGACAGCGACATGTCGACTTGAGTCAACTTCAAATTGAGATGTTGATAAGTTGTAATGAACTTGCGTGAACGCTGTAGGTATACTGTAGGCTATCCATAAAGTGTTTTATTCCTTCGATGAACATCTTTTGTTATCGTCATTTCTCAAAGTAAGTTCGTACAGACAGCTAAAAACTGTGTGTTACCTGACTGTCTTTGATGCACTACAGCTATGCTGTATGGCGTCTTTGGCATTGTTGTCGTCCGTCCGTCTGTAACGGATGTATTGTGGCTAACTGTTAGGGCCTATAAAAAAACTTCTTACACGAATAATTAGCCCTTGTCTTAAACCTAAACATGCAAAATTTCAGCAATCTAGTGCAAGGGGAACAACAAAATAATTATGGAAATTAGGCTTACACCATTCACACTAGGCTGATTCACACGTAGGTTTCTGGTTTCTACATCATCTAACAATTAGAACTGTGTGAAGCATTGAAACTCGATAATCCATTCATCCTAATTGACATTATACCGCTATTTTATATACGGTTACTAAAATGTTACAAATTGCCTTATTTGCCCGAACTCGTTGATAACTGCATTTAAGAGAACTGGTAAGTGCAAGATACTTGTCAAGTCAACTTCTCAACTCCACTTGAAAGGACTTGTAATGAAACTGATGGCGCCAGAAAATTTTGACAGTGACGCTGTAACAGAACGACTTAACCTGACTTGGAAGGCCCAAGTCGACTTGAGTCGACTTGCAGGTCTAATTGACATGGGTGCAAACCATAAGCACTACAGCTTCTGAATTGACAAAAGTGAGTGGGTTAGTTAAAGTTTTACATACCACTCAAGATATTGTATGTTATTTCACTGATACTGGTGCAAGTGCCAGACAAGCAAAACTCCTAAAAATGCAGTTTCTCCCACGTCACAAATCACACTTGCTCAAGGTTTCTATCATGCATCAAATTAATACTCAAACCGTTAATCGAAGAGTTATATCACGAACTTCTGGCCCAAAAGACAAACCTTGAAACGTTGAAGTGCAGCATCGCCCTGCTGAGTCTTAATGAACTTCGCTACGTCGACTGCATTACCAAGGCGTGGACAGATCACAGATGCTCGAAAATCGAACTGAGCGTAAAACTGGAAGAAACCGGCAAGCAACTCAGCAGTCAACAGAAAGTTGTTGTGAGGCAATAAACTTGCATCAGTTGTGAAGGAGCTGTCCCATCCATCGACTATGCACTTCTCCTCTGAAAAATCCACAAACAAATGTACAAACACATGTTCTGTGACAAGACTGATATAATTATACTAGTATATTCAAGCAGCTATAATTCAAGACAAGATAAGCCAACATCACTTCCATGATATGTAATAAATCTGCTGCTGCCTTTTTGAGATATATGACCTAATATGGAGCAACTCCAAAAGAATAAGCCAGTTAAACCAAAAAGAAAATAACAAAATCACAGCTAAACTGATGCAACAGTTCAATACTGGTTTAGTAAATATCAAGATCATGCAGTGGTATTACTTTTAACATTACCGTTACTGATATAGCCTTTAATGAGAATGTTCATTTGCCCAAAAAGCCAGCAAAATGACAGACATGCAGAGCAAAAATTAGACTACAAAACAGTACTGGTACTATAAAAATACACAAATTATGAAAACTTTTTGAAACTATACAAGCTAGGCAAAAAAGTGGCTAACATTAGAAAGTAACTGCCTATTTAATAGCGGCAAGATCAGTTACAGACAAACTGACTCCCTAAATTTTGGGCTGTAGTAAAATCTTCTTGGAAAAATGTCATCCAAAAATGCAAAAATTGGAGATTAAACCCTCAATCCTTGATTTTGGTGAGATTTAAATGCAAAATTAAAATTTCAAACACCTGAAATCACCTCAGTTGGAAATTTGCAACTGTTTATCAGAATTCTGTTAGAAATTTAAGTGTCTATTGGAAAACTGCATTTCTTGTATGGCTTACTTTTATAATCCACGATGCTGCTGAGAAAGAAAACTAACTGGGAATCGCACAAGAAATATGAGCTAGTGCTCACGAGACACATAAAAGCCTATAGCAGTTCCTGTTCGCAAACTGTCGGTCTATCTCCAGCCATTTTGTCGCAGTCCATTCTTGGAGTGTGTGTTGCAGCCGAAGATCGTAAAAATCAATATAAACCACTTATTTCGGAAGTTTAGAATCTTTCAAAGTCATCAATGTTGATACGACTGAAAAGCTCGTCACTAGTGCTTGTTGTGATAGGTAGCATACCCATGCCTATCTGCAACCGTTTTCATGAAAGACTGGTCAACAACGATAAAATAACGACTTTTACGGGGGTACCACTCTTTGATGTTCTCGTGTGCAGATTTTCTTGAACATAGAAAATCGAGACTTGGACTGTTGAAATCTACGTTCAATGCTGAAAATTTCATATGCAGCTTTTCTATGACTATCTCAAATGGTTTCGGCAGAATTCGCTCTTGAAATGTGTCTCGCAGCCCGAAATTGCCAAAAAATCCATAAAACGAATATTTTAGTGTTCAGGGTCATCCAAGGTCAATGAATTTGATGGCAATCGATAGCCAGCATACGACTTCCTATTAGTGATTAATAGTAACCTAAGCCCTATCTCGCACTGTTATTGAGATACAGCAACTTATTGGCTAAAAATCACAAATTTTTCCTACCCCCCTCTCATTTAGCACCCTCATTCGGGGTGACCCCCTTCGAATTTATGGAAAAGCTTTACGGTTCCTGAAACTAGTGTCTTCCAGGCAGCCGATGGTGAAGATTTGGTGATCCTAGCTTGCACCATTTTTGACTGCTCCACCTGTGTGATGGACAGATGGACAGAATTGCGATGGCTATTGTGCTGAAAGCAGTAGCTGCTTTTGCGCGTAAAAATTAAACACATGATATACAGTGGCATGCCAACTTAAAGCACCTGCCAGTTGTGACATTGCATCAACAGACGGTATGAGTGGATCACTGACAGTCTGTAGGTAGTAGACAACAAGCAGCGTCAGAGCATAGCTTGTGAGACGGCCGCCGCAGCCAGCCACTCGACGCAGCTTGGCCCAGTAACGCACGGTGAACATCAGACGGTGAATGCGGATATCGGACGATGTCAGGAACTGAAGCAGTTTTGTGTTGCGCTCAGCTAAGCTTTCTCGCACAACAAACATGCAACACAGTGCTCACTGCTGCCAATTTCAACCCCGGTTAATATCCAACGCAATGCAAACATACAAAATGCAAGAACAGAGATAGTTTTTCATTTTGCGTTTTGGTTGCAGCATCACTTGCCTCATTACTTGCCTAATGCATAAAGGTATGGAAGGGTTTTGCACTGCGTTCACTGCATTGTATGAAAACCACATCCTTACATATTTGTCAAAATCCAGCAATGACTAGTGAATTTGTGCCCCACCTGCCAACGATGAAGACAACGACTTTCTTTATCGAGGCTGGTGAGTGGTGAAGTGCCTATGACATCGTCAATGCTGATAGCTTGAACACACCACCTACTAACCTAAGGGGTGAGCCATCTCATCATAAAGCCATAAAATCCCACTGGGTGACAACAATCTCTGATTGTTCTGGCTTCATTCAGCATGCCGCTAAAGAAAGACGCTAGACCATTAACATAGAGCAGTCAGTAGCACTGTGTGTGTGCAGTCTTCACAGAACCAAATTACACTGGGTGCCATGGTCACAGGACTTTAACCCCTTCATTACGAAAGGTGCCAGATATATCTGGCACTAGAAATAAATCGCTATACCTAGGCCACCGGAATTATCCGGCGCTATGTAATGCAGTTCTGTACTAGCTCTGGTATGCTGAATTACATTGCTATTGGTATACCCATATCTATGTGGTTATCATCAACTATGACTCTGGATTTTCATTGTTACGCATGGTTATTCAGTAGCACATTCGTTTGCATACCATGAGGCATGATAAAACTGTGGTCCCAGTGCCGAAAGGAAGGGGACGATCGACCATCTGTGACGAGAGCTGCAGCAAAGCCAGTCTGCATTGTGAAATACAACTCAAATAGGGGCCTATGGGGCCCACTGACGAACAGGTCCAGATGCTCCGATCGTATTCCATTCCCATAAAAAAAACCACGAAATGGTACTGAAAAGGCGTTCCACCTGCCTACTCTACTTGGCTTTGTATCACGGTAATAGAATTATATTTTCGCCAAAATCTCGCAGTACTAGCACTTTTTACTTAGAGTAGTTAAATGTTTCAACGTTATGGGGTTTTAGAAGAAGTTGTAATACAATGTATATTTTTGCCAAAATATCACGGTAATATTGTGGTATTAGCATTTTTTAGTTCCAGTAGTTAAAGGGTTAATATGACATGATGTCATATTATATATAACTTCTACTTGAGAATAAACAGGTATATTTGACCTAATTATGAATTCATATTTTTATTTACTGTTAATTACTGCATGAAAGAGCAATATGGTCATTGTGTTTAAAAAAAGTTATAAGGGTGTTTACACGATGGAGCAAACATCGAGCAGACGTCGAGCAAACTTCGAGCAAACGTTGAGCAAACATCAAGCTGGCTCAAGCAGGTCTATTGGAACTTCGCTCCTGGCTCAAATGTAGGCCTAGGCTTAGCCCACAGCTGATCACATGTTATACAGGCCTTCCAATTACAACCCGCCTGCTCTCCTAATTATCATGCTAATTACCACAGAACGTCGAGCTAGGTGCTCGATGTTTGCTTGATTGTGTAAACACCCTATCGGTGTGCTGAAAAATATGCAATACAGATACACTTGATAGCTAACCGATTGTTGACGCTCATGTCACACTTGATTCCCGATGGAAAATCAACAAACTTAATGACGGGACAGCGAGCACGAGGTAAAGGCAGAACTTTGCCGAAGTCAGTCGAGTGGCGAAGAACTGCAGCAATCTGCTTGACAAGTGCAGCAGCATTCTCTTTCACCTAAAAACACGACAGACAACAGCCTTGTGTTCTCGATACCATGGTACACATGGGTCTGTGGACTCCTGGTCCCAAGTCATGACCTTGAACTGCAGTCTCACAGTCTTAGTTCAGACCCTGTCTGAGAATTTCATCATTAAGGTAGTTCATGTAATACTCAAAACTTTAGTGGCTGAACTGCTGTTGAGACTGAAAATTGTGGTCATGCTCGTTCTTGTGATCTCATGAGCATACACTACTCAAACGTATTCTGGCTAAAGGGCAAGAATTAACCTAATAAATACTCAACTGTCTGTACGTTGATGGTCTCAAACAGATCTCAATTTTCATGATCTTAGAAATCTTGTGAGAAAAACTCATTCTGAGCCTTAATTTTAAAAAACTGACATGAAGTGAACTACAAAAACAAACGTTTGTCCACAAAATTGTTACTTACCGAGTAGCGTTCAGCATCGATAATGTGCAGAAATAAGTCCATATCACATCCACGTATTCCCAAATTATTGGCTGATGAGCCAAACTGATGTACACTGCAGTCTGTAAGTTACACATGTGCCAACATAAAAATATCTAAGATGCAGGGATAGCAAATTCACTAACTACCAGCTAATGCCACAGCTGTGTTTAAATCTCTATAAGCAAAGCATGAAAGTAGATTGGTGAAAAATACAGAAAGACAATGCTAGTAAGGCAACACTGATTGATTGATTGACTGACACAACAGACAGACATAAAAATGCGACAGAAAGAAACTAGATCTAATCTAAAAAAAAACAAAAAAACAATGTAATTCAGTCTTACTTAATTAAGTTATCCAGTAGTGAATTATCGTAAAACTTAAACCACTTGCAATTTTTGCATTAATCTGACCAGGAAACTCAATGCGAGCATTGGATATAACACAGAATTAAACAAACTGCACTACGTTTAAATTCTACTGACACAAAAACTCATTAGAGCATCAACAACACAAGTGATTTATTCTTCCTCTTTCACTACTTCAGTAAGAAACACCAGTTTAAAGAAAATCACATACTACGGAAAGTTGGCCTGAGCAAAGTCTCAAGCTGCTGGCAGATCTTTGTTCTTACTGCATGATCATCGGCAGTCAGTTCCAACTCATGAACCAATAACTCAAACTGTTCACCAACCTAATAACACACAGAAAGCCATCTGCACAGCATGCACACAAACAAACGGAAATGTACCTAGTGTCTGCAGCCAGCAGACAGGTTCAGTAAGCAAGTAAGCGCCAATTTATATAGCGACAAAATATCACAAGAGACTCAATTATTGCACTTAAAAATGACACAAAGACGCAAAGACAGTTAATTTAACACCACTGTCATGCTTTAGTTTGTTGTTTGCCACGTGCAGTTGAGAGTAGTAGTCAGTTTGCTGAGATGTGCATGGCAGGCAAATGTTTCAATTTTAACAGTGCTACATTAAGCATGTTTCTTATACAAACTTAACAATTTATCATTTTACAGTTTGCTTTATCATATACCAATAGTTCTACATCTGCATTGGTATATTGTTGAACTAAAATACAAATTAGAATAAAGCTAGTTAGAGTGCAGATGTTTCAAAACATAGACCTTTTTATAACAAAAATACAAAAATCCTGTTAAATTATGTAAAATGACCACACAGCAACATGAAGGCAGTAGTTTTCATTGACCTGTGTTTCTAGCAATAAGTGACATGTATAAGTGCAGTAGTGCACGTAATTTACACAAACTTCATAACAAGCAATCAGAAAAAAAAAATATCTACATTGCCACAGCTGGTAAGTTTATTGAGAAGTTCACTGTGCGAATCTCCAGGCATCTGTTCGACATTGCTGATGCTATCAATCGCATGATCATCAGTTGGTGCTGGCAGCTGCTGCTTCACACGACGAGGCCTCACGACAAGCCGACGACCTCGCAGCATAATGTCCTCATCATGTGACAACGCCTTCTGTGCCGACTCCTCTGCCTCAAACTCAATAATTGCAAACAAACCCTGCACAGCAAACACAGGCCCTAGTAGTCATATACAAATGAGTACTTACTCTAACAATGTAAGTAAGTAAGTAATTTATATAGTGCGTTATGTTAGCTGTAACAACCTCTAACCCGCTCGATGTGCTAGACAATGTATGCCACACATAAAAGATAAAAAAATGTTTCAGATAACATAACACACCCAATAACCCATGCCAGTAAGAAGCAATATAATATACAGAGTGGGCCATAAAAACCGTCCCCCTATATGTCAGCTAATTATGTCTTCCAAGAGTAATGTACATTTAAAGTGAATAATGCAGGTTGAAATATAATCAATTCTGAGTAACATGTGCAAATTTCATGTAAATATTTTCAATAATTTGTAACGCAATAAAATAAATGAAAGCAACCCAATTCTACAGGAAACATAATGGGGAACACATTGTAACGTCATAATGACGAAATTGACAGTCGAGTCTCTGCAGCAGAACGTATCCAACTTCATCGAGCCTTCTGTCTGGCCGCCAAACAGTCTGGACATAAACCCCATCGATTATGCTGTCTGGGGTGCTCTGTAGCAAGATGTGTACAGAGTTCCGATCGTGGATTTGGAGGACCTCAAAGACAAAGTGCATACCTGCTGGGCCAGTCTTGATCAACGACTGATCAACAAAGCCATTGATCAGTGGCGACTGAAATTGAAAACTGTAGTTAAAGTTCACGAATGGCACGCTGAACAGTTGTTTACTTGACTGTTTTGTTGTTGTATGAAATTTTCGCTGTTTTACTTAGACATATACGCAAGCATGTATTTCCATTTGTGTTTGACCATTGTGATATAATGCAGTTGGGGTGCTTTGATTCTATCATATTATTTGTTAATAACATTTTAACATACTCATTAGGTTTCAACATCTGTATGTGCAGAACAGACTAGCAATTTATATGGTGCATCATTTTGGCCATATAAACAAATGCAGTAGCATTTTAAACAGAATAATATAGGGGACGGTTTTAGTGGCCCACTCTGTACACACACATGCAGTTTTTGTTCAACTGGACCATTTTTACACAATTACTGCAGATTATCCCCCTCATCAGTGCCATAAGATTTTATGCGGTATGAGCACACGACCATGGTACAACACAAAAAAGTCCAAAATACCATATACCAAAAGCAGTCCTGAACCAAGACTAGATAGTGATGCCCAAACACCATCAAAGCAACAAAATAAAAATCAAACTAGAAAGCAGTCATAGCCTGCAGGTACCTCCGCCAAGGCAATGTTATTCGCCAGGTGGCGTCACCATATTCGCTTTGCCAGCGGTTCCCTTATGCCCCCTGTAACGCAATGGTAAAGAAAATTTCAAAGTGATCCAGAATCCAGGATTCCTTCCGGATCACCCCCAAAATTGAATCACTGGTAGTTTGTGCCACTCCCGACACACCCTCAAAATTTCAGAAAGATCCGTTCATAACTTTTTGAGTTATTTTGCTAACACACAGACACAAACAAACAAACAAACAAAGTCTGGCAAAAACATTACCTCCTTGGCAGAGGTAAAAATTATAAAGTCAAACAAGCTAATTAAGAAGAAGCCACCTTGGTTTGATTTAAGATAACTTTTTCAATGCTGCCAAAACACTCAAACACATTGCTCAGTTCGCTGGCAGTTGTAGTGAAGAGAAATCCACGAACGAAAATGCTTTTCCTGGCACGTAATCGCTGCCGCAGCTGTGCAAGCATGAATTGATGTCGCCGGCCATTTATGTGCTGCTCCAGTAAACTTTCTGTCAGCACAACAGCACAGAGCAAAGTCACTGCTTTAATACAGTGGAATAGCATCACAACCTGGAAAAATGCCATAAACCAACTTTTTGTAATCACATTAATCATACAAATATTTACTTCAACAACTGTTACAAAAACAGTTCAACAAATTCAAATGACAATGATACACGTCAACTGAACTTAACAAAACATGACTGTCCAGTTGGACATATCCAGTAAATTGCTTCAAAAAATAGTTGCTTGGTTATCTGACAGGAAGTAGAGAGTATACATCGATGAAACTAAGTCCTGTTGGCGCTCAGTTCTGAGTGGAGTTCCCCAGGGGTCCGTTTTATAACCAATGTTGTTTTTCGTCTTCATTAATGACTTGGACGATAACACTGTCAACTGGATTTTGAAATTTGCAGATGATACAAAGATGTTTGACACAGTCAGTAATGCTGTTCAGCACAGCTGACTACAGCAGGACTTCAATACTCTGTCAAAGTGGTCCAAGGATTGGCAGATGCTGCTTCATTGTTGGCAAGTGCAAAGTGATGCATTTTGGGACAAATAGTTTGAAGGTGGACTACACAATGGATGGCAAGGTGCTTCAGAAGGTATATGAAGAAAAGCATTTGGGAGTGGTCATCTCAAACGACTTAAAAGCTTCACTCCAATGCACTCAAGCATACTGTAAAGCTAACAGAATGCTGGGAATGATTAACCACACTGTTGTGCACAAGAGTAAAAGTATCATGCTGAGTTTATATAAAACGTTGGTTCATCCTCATTTGGAGTATTGCACAGCAGCATTGAGTCCTCACTATGCCAAAGACAAAGTTTTGCTAGAAAGAGTTCAGAGGTTTATTCGCATGATCCTGGATTTTAGAAAATTGCCATATACTGAAAGATTACATAGCTTGAAACTGTGGTCATTGGAAGAATGACGAGTTCTGGCCGACTTGACTGAAGTCTACAAAGATGGCTCATGATTTGTCTGCAATTCCCTTCAGTACCTTATTTGAATTTGACACCTGTAGTCGTACATTGTACAAGAAAACATTCCTTGAAGCTGAGGAAGAGTCGATGCCGACTGGATTTGAAACTTTACTTCTTCTCAGAGGGGGTGGTGTCATTACAAAACAGTCTGGATGATCAGTGTGTGACAGCATTGTCGTTGAATTCCTTCAAGAACAAACTGTTGAGGTTCAGAACTCAGATGGGTCAGTTTATGGACATCAGTGTTCTGCGACCCTAGAGGCTGGTATTTAGCCTCACCTGGTACATCACTTATGACTCTGAAGCATGGACATTGAACAAGGTATTATGCGAGAATGTAGAAGCGTTTGAGATGCAACGTTACAGGCATGCTAAGCGCATCTCATACGTTGAACATGTGATGAACGAGGAGGTTTTACGAAGGGTAGGCCTGTTGAGACAAGTGAAATCAGGCAAACTGAAATACTTCGGTCATACAATGAGGCACGGGAGTTTAGAGAAAGTCATCATGCTGGGCATCATGCCCAGAAAACGTTGGCAAGGTAGTCAGAAGAAACAGTGGATGGATGATATCGTTCAACGGGGCGAAAGAAGCCTGGTCGAAATGGTAAGATAGGCAGAGAACAGAAAAGGTTACCGGTGCTTAGTTCATGAAGCTGCCTATGCTCGTACATCAGGCACGGCAAGTTGATGATGGTACGTAACCTGGTACGTATAAACAATACCAAAGACCAATGTGTCACACCACAAGATTAACATCCAATCACTGAAGTGATTTCGGCTATCAATTAAATACACTTGCATATTTGCCTAATACATGCTGACCTCATGACCTTGACCATTAACTTTTTAAATGCCATAGATTTTCAGTATGTGGTGCATCAAGATATGTTATCACCAGCATAAAAAGCAACATGACTATGCATTTTCACATACACTGGATTTTGCCTGTAGTCATAAGCTTGCTAGTTGCACTTCCTAAAAACAGATTGCACCAGTATAATTTAAACTTTCTGTATCTCTTCATTGACCCGTATGTGCTAATGACACACATTAGACAGCAGAGCAACAACTATATAACTATAACCTTGTGAACTTGAAATGAAATGGTGTCACAAGTTACTAGAGCAATTTCATTTTGACATACAGAGTGTATTTCAAAATGCAGATTCCCAACAGGCTTAAGAAAATAACTGACGTTAGACTATTGCTGCAAACACGACCATTCATTCACATCACCATCAGTGCCACTGAAGTCTTTCTTACATACTGTGTGAGGTCAAGATTTGTAAAGTCTCAGGCTAAAGTGTTCACTTTGGTCTTGACTTTGGGTTTATCTATGAGCTGGGCTTAGACATTAATCTTGACTTTTAACTTGACTTTCGTTTCTCATCGTCCATTTTTTACGTAACTGCATTATTATGATTAGTTAATTAACATTATAAAAGTGTTTTCCGGACCTAAATTAATTGGGTGATGCATGCAATATTAATTTGCTTACCCATATAGCCATTTTGTGATAAAGGGAATTTTGTGCAATATATTCAGCAATGCAAGCCAGCGATGACGTCATGATTTACATGGCTGTCGTATCCTGAGTTAATGCCAGTAAGTAGTAAGTAACAAAACGCCTATTATTTATCAGATGCCACTGATGCCACACTTTATTTTACTAGACAAAAAGTAAATATTACACTCAAATTATGAAATGGTATGTCAGTTTAATCAAGCTAAGGCCTAATTGTATTCTTTTAACACTGAAAGTTGCCAGCTGATTTTGGTCTTGACTTTGGTCTTGACTTTAGACTTGACTTTAGGCTTAGACCAAAGTCAAGTCAAGACTAGTCTTAGACTAAGGTCTTAGCGAAACTTAACCTCATCCACTGGTGACATACCAGCTATCATTTCTTCTGTTGCTGACCATCATGTCTATAACATTTGTCTGTTACAATCACTATTGATTACAGAAGACAATGCAAAATCGAACAGCAGATAACTCGTATCCAAGCAGAAACCTGCAGCGATATGAGCATTGCACACATCACAATGAACTGCCATCACACAGTGATAAAAGCCGATTCTCAAGTCTCAACTTTTAGGAATTTAGTATCTGTTAATATGTCTGCTGTGCATAATTATACTTTGCTTAATATAACAGTTTCATGCTGAATACGATGTTAACGGCTCTAACAACATAAATATAAAAGAACAAACGTAACCAAAACGACCATGTGAATTCACATCCGTTGTGTTAAGAGTGTAAAAGTAGATCATCATTACTAATGAGGCTACGCTAACAAAATTTTTTACATATTTATTTACGGTATCTTTTCGGCGACGATCGTTTAAATATTCGTTGTTTAGCAGCTGGTAAATGTAAACATTGCCCAAATTTTATTTATGGTGATATATCTGCTTTTTGCGGTTTAGTATCTTTAGTTCAGCACTAATTGAGCTAGCTACGGGAAGGTGTATTTTGCGGAATTAAAATTGCGGAAAACGTTGTTGTTGTTGATTTTCTCAAGGTTTTTTGATTTTAATTTTATTATTCAGTACTGGTTGTTCATATTTGCACTGTCTTATTATACCGTGCTACTTTTTGTTATATGGGCAGTTGTAAGTGCCGTTGCGGCCTTTCTGACCCTTGGAACACATGTTTTATTGTTCTGTTTTGTATTTTCTGACATTGTCATGTTTTGTGTTTCCAAAATAAACTGATGATGATGATGATGATGATGATTGTTGAGTTGAGTAAATAAAAATACAATAATTCTAGCGGTAGATCGGCGATCTTGTTGTTAGCACTGGAAAATTGCTAGAGGTAGATCGGGTAGATACATTATTGGGAAGATGGTAGAATTTATATGCCTGGAAGACGTAGAAGGTCTACAAACCATGCCACAACACTGTCACGTATTTAAATCAGGCTTATTATATCAGAGTCCATCTCGAGCCAAAGCAGTTTTTTGTAACAAGGACTTAGAACTATAGTGCTTTTGAATAAATTTTATTTAAAGCTTGGTAATTGATAACATTTCAGTTCCAACCAGTCTTAGCAATGCAGTGAAGAAGAAATGTGGCTGCATTCTTACATTAACAACGAGATAAATGAAATTAGGTAAATGACGATCTACTGCTAGTAGTTTTCTGCTCTCTAGTGCGAGATCGCCGATCTACCGCTAGCACTGACCATAAAAATAACACTGGGACCGCATAACGGCACATATGGACCGTGCGTGCGCACGGTAAATATAATCATTGATATAATTGATCACATCACAAGTAAGCGGCCATGGCTTTTCAGCTGATGTATTTTTTAAATGTATAAACTATATATATGCAATGAGTCAAAACATGGCACTAAACTTTTGTCTATATTTTTGCCCGGACATTGGCAATGAAAGAATTTTGCAAATCAGTCAGACTTGTGACCGTGGCAGACAATTTGCATTGAAATTTTTCTCTTGCCTAAAGTAACTACCAGATACCTTGCATAAAACTGGCAGAAACTGTGGTGAAAGAAACAAGTTAAGCTTCCTCAACATGCAAATTTGTCACTATACCAAATTGTTATTATTAGGCTTTAATTGTGTGATTATTCGCTTATTTCTCAGCTTCGATGTATATGTTTCCGTACACCAATTTTCACGGCATATGTCCAAAAGTAAAAAAGATACTTTCGTGAAAATTCACGGAAAATAAGTAGTAGATTATGGCTATCTGAATATATAGGCTCAGTCAAAGCTGACAAAATTACTGTAATATTGAAAAAATAACAGCAGTTAGACCCAAAGCTTACAAAATTTGAAAAATAAAATATTGAAAAAAATGATGATGACGATGCACTGTAGGCCTACTC
>Ga0209671_1003348_pt1 | contig 15357 bp, 10 predicted proteins | sample WorMetHERISLAND2_2_FD_187401 | JGI IMG/M metagenome (GOLD analysis project Ga0209671, IMG submission 187401) | Marine gutless worms symbiont microbial communities from Max Planck institute for Marine Microbiology, Germany - Olavius geniculatus... | ecosystem: Host-associated > Annelida >... | reverse complement strand
AAAAATACTAATTTAAAATATTGCAACAAAATATGGCAGTTGATTAAATATTCTTTGCTATTCGTAACGTAATGCTGACATCATAATTTGTCACGGGTACAAGCTTGATAGTCTTAGTTGGTGCTGTCAGTCGCTGCCCTGCTTCAATGGTGAACTTAATCTGGTTCGCTAATGAAAAATGTTTATCGTGTCAGCACTAAGCAACATTGGGACATGAAATCAGGCGTCTTGCCATCCAAAAAACGCAACCATTTAGCAAGTTCGGTGTGCTACTGCACTGTCTTGCTCGAACATGTGAAAGTCTAACTATCCCTGCAGACACGTAGCCTAAATGCGATCGCCTTGCACGTTTTTGTGGCTGCAACTGTAAAACTTCAAAAATTTGTCATCAACGAACTAAATTTTTTTATTATCGGAGCAGCGTAGCAATTGACAGCATCAGTTGAGACTATCAAGCTTGTACCCGTGACACATTATGATGTCAGTATTACGTCACGACTAGCAAAGAATATTTAATCAAATGCCATATTTTGTTGCAATATTTTGAATTAGTATTCCTTCAGCTACAACTGATACACATTTTGTTTAAATTGATCATCATTTGAGTGAATTATGAAAAAAACAAAAAGGGGTCCTTTTATGAAACACTCTGTATATCAAACGTTCAGTGTCGAATTTCTTTCATCATACGCCGCGAGCCGTACTCTCTTAGTCACAAAATTCTTTACAAACAAAATTTCCAAAAGCATTTCGTCAGGCACAGGCAGAAAAAAAATGTGCAAATGAGCAAAATGTTTTAAAAAGAACGCCTTGTCTTTGAAGGCAAAACGTCGCGTTTTGGTGCTCTTTTTTAAGACACAAGAGTGACAAGATAGTGTAGCGACACACTTGAGGAGTCGTGTGATCTTAAGTGATAATGGTATTACTAACTTTCTCTTAATTTTGACAGTGAAAAAAGTTGAAAATCAGTTAATATTTGTTGCAAAAATGGTGCCATTTTGGGCTAGCTTGTAGATTTGTTTCATGTTTTTTCATAACAACAGTTTTATTTCATTTTTGCTCATTTCAGTTCCATTTTAAACATTTTAGTTTTTTGGTGTATGTTGCTAGATTCAACTGGCAGACAGTCTGTCAGTTTTTCAATGCATGTTGTAAATTATCCTATTATATTACTGATTGATTGAAGACGTACACGAACACGGTGCTCAACTGGAGGGCGCTGGACAACGTAACTACGGACGGCGACGGGCAGCAGTTGATCAGATCGATCCTGTACACGACGAACTCCAGCGTAGATAAGCATCTGATGGAGTTCGCTCGATTGCACGGCTGGACGGTGTTGGATGCCCCACGACTGAGTGGTTCTGGCGTGCCGTATCTCAAGGATATGTACAACCACGCCTCGCGACACGTGGCCAACTGCACGTTCTACGGCTTCAGCAACGCCGACATTCTCTACAACCGAGACCTGCTGACCACCCTGCATGCCGTTTCCAAGGTATAAGCGTAAACCACATTCAGCTCACACTGGTACTGTTTTTCGTAACTTTCGGTTGCAGTAGTGCGCCACAAAGCAAACGACGGTGTAGCCTATACGATCTAAACATGATTTAAATGTGTTACAGCACTGTTTGGAGTGATATAAGTTCATACTGCGTATTTACTTATCATCTCCAGCAGTGCTTTGGTTGGTGGCGTGGCGTAGTTGGTAACGCGTTTCGGCTGAGACGAAGTTACTCTACGCCTGGCCCGGTTAGTACTGCGATGGGTGACTGCCTGCGGGCAGGTAAACCATCTCGGTGTGAAGCCTGCCAGCTAGGTCGACTCAGCCTTCTACCCTCCGTGGGACGGTAAAATGAGTAGTAACTTACTTGCAGGGGTTACGGAAGGTGGGGACCTTGGTACAGCAGACTGGGGTTGCCTAGCCGGCCGCTGCGCCAGCCTGTGTCTGCAGGCTGCAGACGGTGGCCGTGCGGCAGGCGGCCCTGGTTAGTGACGAAAGCGCATTAGAGGCGTGCGCGTGCTCGCGACTATGCGCTATACAAATTGACGACCTTTACCTTTACTTTTGCTTTAACTAATACATACGGTACACGTAGCTGTAAGTGGGTGTCTAAAAGCTTTTAGCCCTAAAAAGGAAATGGAAACATTCAGCCATTTCAGTGTTTTTTACGCGTGACGGCTATGCAGTTTATGCTAAGTGCGTCTTAGCTACCGTAGAGGCGTTTGGCCGCCTGTCTGTCACACCCTGCTGTCCTATCAAAACGGCGCAAGCTAGGATTACGAGATCTTCATTGTGGGCTGCCACAGAGACTTTGTTTTTTTATGTGACAAAATTTCGTGTCGCTGGGTGAAGGGATTTTTCCCCAACGAGAGTGTCTTTATTTTGCCGCTATTCGCTCGCTTAGCGTAAAAACGGTTGCAGGTAGGACAGACTTGCTGCTTATCATAACAAGCACAGGTGACGAGCTTTCCGGGGATATTAAAATCGATAACCTTGAACAATTTAGAACTCTCAAACTATAGGGTTTTAATGATTTTTTGGCAATTTTAGGCTGCGGCGTACATTTTAAAAACAAATTGCTACTGAGTGGCTAGAGATAGACTAAAAAAACCTGCGCATGAAATTGTCAGCTTTTAACGTAGATTATGGCAGTTTAAATTTCGACTCCCTAGGTTTAAGGGGTCCTATTTTTAAAATTCACGATTTCTGCTAGTATCCACCGATTTAGCGTAAAAACGGTTGCAGATGGACATAAACTTGCTAATTGTAACTAGCACTGCTGACAGACTTTTAAGGGGTACCAACATTGATGATTTTAAACGACGTTGAAATCTTAAAAAAGCAGGTTTTTAATGATTTTTTTGCGTTTTTAGACTGCGACGCATATTTCAACAATGAATTGCATAGAACGTTCACTGATATACGGGTTACGTTTGGAATTGTGAGTTGCATTTTGCGGCGGCTCGAGACGGCTAGTGGGCGAAAAAAAACTTTTGAGGCGAGTCTAGAAAGCTGGAATAAGCAACTGCCAGAGCGTTCGCATAGCTCGTTTCAAAACGCTTTCAACTGATCAGAATTAACGACTTTGAATGAAGATGCATATCGCACTCTGCTGCACAAATGATACGTTTTTCGAAGCTCACCTCGAACATTTGCATACCATTAGCAGCAAAAAATGTAGCCCAGGCATTATTTTATACGGGTATTTGTGGGGATTCTGTGTGATGGGCCTCAAACGACTGTGAAGTAGTTAACACTAGCGATTTTAATAACTGTAATTGTTCTGGATACTGTGTCAAGAAATAAATAAATAAATAATAAATAATAATAAATTTTCGGAACGTTAGCGTTCAAACCGTTATGTGCCGTCATAAAGTGCCCTATTGACATTTCAGTGACTTTAAATGCTTGATCTTTGATCGGGGATGCTAATGAGACCAAAATATGGCGAGAACGAAAACGAGAACAAGACCAAAACTAAATTTCGAGAACAAGAACGAGACCAACAACCATGAGTTCGAGAACAGTGAAAGAATAAAATTTAACATATAATATTTGGCATAACCGTCGGCATAAAGTGATTTTATAAACCAACTGATTATTAACTGATGTGGCATAAATCAGATGCACAGAGACCACAATTATGCAGTATCTCTCTCATGTGCAGCACCGAAATTAAGCCTACCAGAACCAATCTGAGAGTGAGTCTAACAGTGTCTTGCCGATAAAGTCTGTTCACTGCAGATTTGCATTGTATGCACAATCACTCATGGACATGAGTTGAATCAATCCATTGCTTTGGTTGAATTGGGTTAAACGTGATTACAGACCTCTGACACAGCGGGTAGTCTGCATTTATAAGCAGCGTCTGTAATTACGTTTCAGTGAGTTTTATTGTAAATCTAACAGGCACTATTTAGTTTACAATTAGTGCTGTCACTTTGACACATAAGTTCAGAGTTTTAATGCGAGCAATAATAAGTATTCTTCATAGTCGAATTTCGAGACCATCACGAGACCAAGAAGCACGAGAACGAGAACAGTTATTACGAGAACGAGAACGAGAACGAAAACAACAACAACGAGACCAAGAACGAGAACGAGACCATTAAATTTGGTATCGAGACCACGTTGGTCTCGAGAACTTAACATTTCTGTACTTTAATGACATTTAAATGCCGTGCTAAAACGAAAAGTTAGGTCTATTACGTCCGCTGTAATGGGCAGGTGGCAGCACTGTTTTCGTACGGAAGTTGAGAACTCTGATCGCTTCTAGTTTTTCGTGTGACGTAGACTTAGTGATGCTGATGCTGTTAGGAGCTGGCGTCGCTTGGTCACACCCTGGTGATAGGGCGTCGAACAAACGTGTTGCTAGACAAGGTGTTGCTAGGCAACGACTCGACGTCGCACCTGTTCTACCTGCCTGACCACGTGACTGCCGCAGCTCGGCTACGCGGCGAGCTGTTCAGCGAAAACGCCGAGGACTTTTTCTTGATCGCTCGCAACGCGTTTCCATGGCAACGCGTGGCAGACGTTGTCGTTGGTCGGCCGGCATACGACAACTACCTGGTGGGTCTGGCCATACGACATAACGTCACAGTTGTCGACGCTACGCTGACTGTTGTAGCGCTGCATCAGACCGACAGAGACGGCAACTACGCTGGTCACGCTAACAGTGACTCAAACTTCAACAGCATCCGTATCGGACCGTTCAACTACAATACTGGATTAACCACATCGGCGCAGTATGAGACTAGGTTCACAGTGGACCGAAAGTGGAATAGGACCGAGGTGACCTTGGTGAAACGTAGCATGGCACAGAAGCACTGAATTCGCATAATTTTCACGCGCGACAGCATGTAATGCTTCGCTCGTCTTAGCTATCGTCTAGTCGTCCGTCCGTCCGTTTGTCCGTGTCTGTCACACCCTGCAGCCATATGAATACGGTGCAAGCTATGATCACGAAATTTGCACTGTGATCTGCCACAAAGATCTTAGTTTTTCGTTACAGAATTTCGTGTCATGGGTGAAGGAATTTTTTTCGAACGAGACCGTCGTTATTTACCGCTGTTTGCTCGTTTAGTGTAAATCGGTTGCAGATAGGCACAAACTTGTTGCTTATCATAACAAGCAGTGGTGACGAGCATTCCGGGAATATTAAAATTGATGACCTTGAACGACTCTGAACCCCCAAAATATGAACTGTTAGTGATTTTTGCGACTCTAGGCTGCGGCGTACATTTCAAGAGTAAATTGCTACGACATGACTAAAGACAGACTACGAAAACCTGCATAGGATATTTTCAGCATTAAACGTAAATTATAACAGTTTTAATTCAGACGCCCTAAGTTTAAGAAGTTTTTTTGCCAAAATGCGCGATTTCTGTTAGCATCCACTGATTTAACATGAGAACGGTTGCAGATAGACCTAGACTTACGAAATATAACAAGTAAACAAGCACTGCTGACGTCCTTTTAAAGAGTATCAACATTGATGACCTTAAATGACCCTGAAATCTAAAAACGGGGTTTTAATGATTTTTGCGTCTTTGGACTGCGACGCATATTTTAACAGTGAATTGCATAGAACGTTACCTATGAAAATGTGAGCTGTATTTTGCGGGCTCGAGCCGGCTAATAGACGAAAAAAGCTTTTGAGGGAAGCCTGGAAAGCTAAAACGAGCAACTACCAGATTTAGGGCGCCCACATAGTTTGTTTTAAAACGCTTTCGACTGATATCAGAATTAACGACTTTGGATAACGATGTATATCGCACTCTGCTGCATCATTGATACGTTTTTTGAAGCTCACCACGAAAATTTGCGAAAAGGAAGACATATACTACCACCAGCAAAAATGTAGCCCAGGCATTATTATATGCACATAATTGTGTAGGTTTTGTGTGAGGGGTCTTAAACCACTGTGGGGTGGTGAGAACTGGCGATTTTCAATAAATTCTCTGGCCATTTTTTGAATTTTAGCGTTGAAACCATTATGCGCCGTCATGAAGTGCTTCACTAACATCTCAGCGACCCCAAAATAATGCTTGATTTTTGACGACATTTAGATGCCGTGCAAAACGAAAAGTCACGCCTATTACGTCCGTTGTAGTGGGCAGGTGGCAGCACTTTTTTCGTCCGGGAGTTTAGATCTCTGGTCGATTCTAGTTCATCGCGTGACGTAAGCTTCGTGATGCTGATGCTGTTAGGAGCTGGCGTCGCTCGGTCACACCCTGGTGATTGGGCGTCGAACCAACGTGTTGCTAGACAAGGTGTTGCTAGGCAACGACTCGACGTCGCACCTGTTCTACATGCCTGACCACGTGACCGCTGCGGCCCGGCTTCACGGGGAGCTATTCCGCGAAGACGCTGAAGATTTCTTCCTGATCGCTCGCAACGCGTTTCCATGGCAACACGTGGCAGACGTTGTCGTTGGTCGGCCGGCATACGACAACTACCTGGTGGGTCTGGCCATACGACATAACGTCACAGTCGTCGACGTTACGCTGACTGTTGTAGCGCTGCATCAGACCGACAGAGACGGCAACTACGCTGGTCATGCTAACAGCGACCGGGATTTCAACAATGTCCGTATCGGACCGTTCAACTACAATACTGGATTAACCACATCGGCGCAGTATGAGACTAGGTTCACAATGGACCGAAAGTGGAATAGGACCGAGGTGACCTTGGTAAAACGTGGCATGACACAGAAGCGCTGAATTCACATATTTTTACGCGCAACAGCATGTAATGTTTCGCGCTGTCTTAGCTATCGTCAAGGCGTTTGTCCCTCCGTCCGTCTGTCGGTGTGTCTGTCACACCTTGCAGCCCTATCAAAACGGTGCAAGCTAAGATCACGAAATCATTGCTGTCGGTCGCCACTAGTTTCTGTAACAAAATTTTGTGCCGCTGGCTTAAGAGATTTCCAACTCCGGCGTCAAAGATGGTCTCCCCTTCAATAGTCGTTGTATTACCGCTAGTGGGTCGTCTAGCTTAAAAAAGTTGCAGGTAGGCAGAGACTTGCTTCATATCATCAAGCAAACGCTGGTGCCGAGCTTTTCGACGGTGTTAACATCAATGACCTTGAAGTCCAAAAATACGGGGTTTTAGTGATTTTTGCGATTTTGGGCTGCGGGGCACATTAAGATTGTGGAATGCGACGAAATGGTTTAAGATAGACCAAGACAAACTGCGCACGTAGTTTGCAGCATTGGGCGTACATTTCAGTATAAAGTTCGGTGCTTTAGGTTTGAGGAGTCCTCCGTGCCAGAAATGTGGATAGGGGGCCTCGCATTCTTTTTCCTTCTTTTCCCCTTCTCGTTCCTTCGCCTTTCCGGTATCGTTTATTCTCTCTTCCTTACCAATCCTTCTTTTTTTTCTCTTTTTTTCCACTTTGAAGAGTAAAACCCCTAAAATCTAGCTAGTGGATTTTGGAAAGCGCTGTAAACTCTTTCAGCGGGGTCTGGGACAGAATACCAGCCAAAATCGAATTTGGTTCATTGCAGCTTTGAAATATCAGATCTGGTGGCAACGATTTTAATTATTTTCCTGAGAATTAACTGACCAAATATGCACATTTAATGCAGTTTAAACGTGTGTTTATGTTTTATTCGGAAGATTCGGGGACTTGGATCCTCTGTCCCTCTTTCCCCCTTTGGCTATGTCAGTGGTAAAGGAGCGTCAAATATGGATACTTCGTCAAAATGCGCGGTTTTGGCTAATATAAACTAATTTAGCGTGAAAACCGTTGCAGTTAGACATAGACTTGCTGCTTATCGTAACAAGCACTGCCGATGAGCTTTTGATGGGTATCAACATTGATGACCTTGAACGACCTTGAAATCTAAAAAGCGGGTTTTAGTGATTTTTTAAACTATTACGGCTGCGACGCATATTTTCACAGTGAATTGCACCGACATTACTAGAGATCGACCAGGACAACCTGCATGCGAAATTTTAGCATAGAATGTAGATTTTAACCGTGTGTCTATCGACCTTTTAGGTTTAAGGAGTTTTTCGAACGGAGGCCTATATTTGGGGTATTTTTTAAAGCGCAATATTACTTTTTGCACGTTGTATACTGATTCCTCAGGTGGCAGGACCGATGCTGTCGCGCGTCTCGTGAGCTTTGCTCAAATTATTCATTATTGCTTTGTTTTGCCTTGAAGTTGTCCATCGATACAACGACGACACCGTACTGCTAGGCCTATTCTGTTCTCTTGTCGCTCCGTAGATTACTTCGTAGTCGGAAGTCAGAAGCGCACACATTCCGCATGTTGCAGATATGACAACATGGGCCACTTGCAGTCCAATCAGAACGTGGCTACCGAAAATGTAGAATCTGTCAAATGTAGGATCATGAAATTGACCGCCCCTATCTCCTCCCCCCCAAAAAAAGTTGTGCCCACATTATCACCCCAGCTGGAAGCAAGTCACGTGGAAAAGTTTATGAGGAACGTCTTCCTGGCGTTAAAAGTTATTGACATAATTATGATAAATTTTAAGGCAATTTTTGACCATCGTTTGTAAATAGTGTTAAAGCACCCACGTCTCCAGTGAGGTGTGCGTTAAGTGCTTTGGTCATTCTCTAGCGCGTGCAAAAATTTGAGGGCGCACCCTTCCGAAAAGTCGAGTGAAGTGGGTCAAAATGCAGATGTAAAACTTTATATTCAGTATATTTAGTATATTTAGTTCGGCGGACTTTTTTTCGTCGAATGTGAGAAGAACTGCTGTGGAAACATTTTTTCCCATTTTGGATATCTTTATCCATGAGATATTCAAGTCAAAGTCTGTTGTTGCGTGTAAAATTATGGTGCAAAATTTTGCGGCAATCGCCCGACGAACCTCGGGAATATTTTCGCGAAATAACAAAAAAACATCTGCGGTAAAACATCGACTCAACATAGAGGAAAGAAAAATGTCGAGTTGATTTTCGAGTTTTGACTTTTCGGGGTTCGATGTTCATGGTTTTGCGCCTGATAGTTTTGGTATTGGCATTATACGCGTACTACCAATAATAACGAATCGCCTGGGTAGAGTTTCTGATACGTTTAATTGTAAGGGGAAAAGAAATTACTTCAAGTCTTTTTTCAAAGTTGTTTGAGTTTGTATTTTGGATAAATATACCTCATATATGGTATCTAGTGATCTGCAGTTTGGTTTTAAAACGAATCTAGGTTGTAATCATTCTGTGTTTGCTCTTCGTCAGTGTGTAGACTATTTTGTAACACGTGAGAGTTTTGTGTTTGTGGCAGCTTTTGATGCTACCAAAGCTTTTGACAGGATCAATCATATTAAACTGTTTTATAGATTGTAGAACATTGGCATTTTTGTGCATATTATTAGACTAATAGTGAGTTGGTATGCCAAAATTGCATTAGTCGTTCAGTGGGAGAATTACTTCTCTTCATATTTTGTAATCAAAAGTGGAGTTAAACAAGATGGTGTTTTATCATCATTGTTTAATATCTACATGTGGATTGTCTAGCAGAGATTTTACGAGAGTGTGATCTACGTTGTCATATTCATGTTATTTATTTTGACTGTTTATTTTATGCTGACGATATAATGTTGTTATCAGCCTCCGATGGTAACCTGGACAAAATGTTAGATTTGTGTTATGCACATGGTTCTGTCTTGGATATTGTCTTAAATGCTAAGAAATATTTTCTGGTAGTGGTCGGTAAATGCTGCTTTCTGACAGTTGAAAGTATTAAAATAGGAAATGATGATGTTGTGTGGCATAATAAACTTAAATATAGAATGTGCCAAGAAATTGACCCAACTTGTTTTTGTCAGAACTATGTCAAATCTCCACCAAATTTGATAATTTTTGGCACACAGATAGCCAATTTGATATAAATATCTAAGGTACATTCACTGTCTACCTCACCTAGTTTATGTCAACGCATTACCGTGTAAAACACAGATGCTTCAAATTGTTGCACAATGCTCAATGGTTGTCTCCGTAAAAGTTCTAACAATTTAATTAAACACACAATAAAATAAAATGCGATTTATTCAGCAAAATTTTAAGTTTGTGTAACAACTTGCTTCAAATTATCAGAATTTATGCCCAAAGTGTACACAATGGCTTAGACGTGATGCAGAATCGTTATTTGGGGGAGCTGGATGGGTCTACGGACCCCCTAAGGATTTACTATTTTAGTTTTTTCTCTCTAAATCGTACTTTTGAAATAGTGTTACTGCTGCAAAGACAATACGTTACGTAGACTTAAACCCCAATGATCACTGAGACCTCAACGATTTACTGAAATGACGCCTCTGACGTGACGCCACGGCTGACAGCGGCATTAACGACCAACTGAACAAAATGCACAGCCCTCATTCATGGATACAAAAAATTTGAGTTAATGCTCACGAGACGCGCGAAAGCCTATAGCAGTTCCTATAGCAGTAGTTTAGCTGAAAATTGGGGTGTTCACGCTAAGTTAATATACAAATACCAAATCAAATTCTCTATCTGGATCGCATAACGATAGTTCCGTGGCGCCACCTTGTAAATGATATAGACTTGTGTCGCAGCCCGAAATCGATAAAAGATCCATAAAACCCCCTATTTTGGCGTTCAGGGTCATTCAAGGTTATTGAATTCGGCGCAATCGAGAGCCAGTGTACGACTTCCTATTAGTGATTAATAGTAACCTAGGCCCTATCTCGTACCGTTAGTGAGATACGGCAAGTTATTGGCCAAAAATCCCAAATTTTGAACACTCCACCTTTCATTTAGCGCTCTCGTTCGGAATGACCCCCTTCGAATTTATGGAAAAGCTTTACGGTTTCTGAAACTAGATCTTCCAGGCAGCCAACGGTGAAGATTTGGTGATTCTAGCTTGCACCGTGTTTGACTGATCCACCTGTGTGACGGACGGACAGACGGACAGACAGACAGACAGAATTGCGATGGCTAAGACGCGCTGAAAGCAGTAGCTGCTTTCGCGCGTAAAAATGTGTTTTAAGCTCATCAATCAATTATTTTGTTGTCTGCTGTTTTTAGCATAAAATGTGTAATACCACAAAATTATTAAATCCCATGGCACCCTTCGTAGAATTGATAATGCACAAGTGAGCAATCTTATACTGATAATCACCGCGTAATGTAACAATTTGGAGCATCTGCGTTTTACACGGTAGTGCGTTGACATAAATTACATAAGGCAGACAATGAGTATAGTTTGCATAATTTTATTGTCTTGGCTATTTATGTGCCAAAAATTATCAAACGTGTTGGAGATTTGACGAAGCTTTGACAAAACCAAGTTGGGTCATTTTTGGCACACCCTGTATTCAGGTCACATGTTTAAGTCTGGTAAAGTATTAAAACCAGCTTTTGATGTGTCTAGGCGTCGATTCTATGCTGCGTTTTGCCTCAGAGGTGTGTAAATTAATTTTTATGGCTGTGACGTGGTTAATCCTAATTGAATGTATGCTAGAATAGTGTATAAAAATTTTTTGACTGCATCAGTTGGAGTCGGTTAAAGAAATCCAATCGTTTTGTGATAAATTAGATTTCAAACATATTGTCGATTAACGCGAATTAATTTTTTAACTGTATTGCTGAATTTGAAAATTTTGTTTTACAGGTATGCTATGCATTATGTATTATGCAGACATTCTTAAGAATATACAGGGTGGGCGAAAAATGGCACCATTTTTTGTACACCTTATAATTTCAACAAATATTAGCCGATTTTTAAAATTTTTTACTGTGAAAATCAGAAAAGAATTTATAATAAATCTATTAATATAAATTTCACCACACCTCAAGTATGTCGCTACACTACCTTGTGAAATGTCAATGTCTTTAAAATAACAATTAATAACTAGACCAACTTCTGCAGCAACGCATTTTAAGAAATTTACAACAGAAACAACGTGTTTGTTGTCTTAGTTATTGTCTAAAAAGTCACATCTCAAAGTTTTTACATCAAATGTTTAATGTGTCCGCTTTGCTGTTGGTCGACGCATCCAAGACTGCTACGCCACTGACCAATGGCGCGATTAACCAAACGCTGCGGCAGTTTGCTTCACTCAGCGACAATCGCTTGCTTCAGCTGGTTGATTGTTGTGAATCATCAACATTGATAAGCCATCTGTTGAAAAACATTCCAAACTGCATAACCGACCGGATTTAAGTCCGGGCTGTTTGGGAGCCACATGCCAGGCTCGATCGACGTTGATCACGCCGGCTTGAGTGCGTCGTCTGACATTTCACAAGGTAGTGTAGCGACACACTTGAGGTGTGATGGAATCTATAGTAATAGTTCTATTACAAATTGTCTCCTGATTCTGACAGTGAAAAGTTTAAAAATCGGTTAATATTTGGTGAAATTATAAGGTGTACAAAAATGGTGCCATTTTTTGGCCCACCGTGTATAGCCTAAGCCTGTGTCTTAAATATACACCATGGTCCATAAAAACGTGCCACTTTTATTTTTTCGAATAGCTTCGTGAAACATTGGCCGATTTTAATAACGTTTCGCGTGCGACATCAAGAAGGAATTTAATGCATGTGACTGTAGTTTTGAGCATCTGACATTAATACTGTCGCTACACTACCTTGTGAAATGAAAAAGTCGTAGTTTGGCCGATTACAACAATGAATTCATACTGGGTAGCGCATGTTCTGGCTCAGAAGTGATAAACTGAATAGCGACAAACACGACTGACGATTACTGTCTTTCAAAAATCACAAGTGTCACATCACATCATTTTTATCACACCATTTGCTCAAAATGTCCTCCTACAGCACGAACGCAAGCATGTAAATGTTGACGCTACTCGCCAACAGCATGTTTGTTAACTGCATTTTACAAAGTAGTGTAGCGACAGTATTAAAGTGAGGTAGACAAAACTACAGTCATTCATGTCAGGTTTTTTGCGATGTTGCATGCCAAAAATTATCAAAATCGGCCAATGTTTTACGGTGCTATTTAAAAAAAAATAAAAGTGACTCGTTTTTATGAACCACGGTGTAGTTTAATTAGTGTTGATGTTGGTTTATGTTTTTTGAGCGTTATTTGTTCCGCAGTTATTGACTGAAAGTTTGGCTGTTTTGCAGTAGTGTTTCTAGGCTGTTGATAGACTCAAAACGTGACTGTCGACGTCTGCATTGGCATTTGCAAAACATTATCGATACTGGTGTCGACGAACAGAGAACGTTTCTCCATACCTCTGGGGTTCGTTTAATGGACCAACATTTTCTGTAAACAGTTGAAAATGGACAGTTGCCAAATTGATAAAAATGTGGAAAAATGTGTCTTTGTGTAATTTTGATTTAGTACTTTTGATAAAAATGCAATATTTTTTGCTCTTTTTTCCCAAGTAGTGCAGCAGCAAACGTTAAGTGAAATGGCAAACTAATGGCCAGTTGTGCCAGGAAATTTTTTTATCAAAAATATCAAAAACTGGATCACCCTTTTTCAACATGTGGTAAATAATTATATCTCTCTATGCTCGGCAATGTAGTGGGCTTTAGTTATAGCGAGTACTTGGGTTGTACTTGATAGATACTTTCAAGTATTTGTATTTGTACTTGTACTCGTGGCTTTGGTACTTGCAACATCTCTGGATGAATAATTTTGATTCTGTTGTCAATGTGTGTGATGTTTGCTGATATGACTGTTTAGTTACGTTTGTCTGTTTGTTGGTCTGTGTGTTTGTTTGACTGTTTGTCTTTTTATCTGTCTCGCATGGTACGTATATACGACGTAGTATTACGGCGTGTCCGAAGTGTGGCAGGATCTTTAATGAAATACGATCTCTGCGTGCGTTTCGAATTTACTGCTAAACGAGCCAGTGAAAAAATTTTTACGCGCAATAGCTACGATAAATATGAATTCATTATTGTAAATGGCCCGGAGTTAAACGTGGGTCCAATTTTCTAAATCTATTCTAATCCAATCCATCAACTTTATGACCCAATCCAACCCAATATCCATGATGATGACGTGAATGCTGACACACATCCAATCCAATTCATATGCCTGATCGCAGGCATTTAATTTTTTGCTTCAACATTGCAAATGGTCAGTGATTGGCGTCGACTACTTAAAAGTAATTCAACTATAGCACAGCTATTTTTTTAATTAGGCCTACCTTGTAGCTAAGTAGTTACTTTTATAAAGTACACCGCATGCACTTTAATTTCGTGGAGCGAGATGTCGTAACAAACCACACTTTACGATATGAGTATCGTGTACAATTGAGCATGTAATTATGTTAAGCATCATAAACACATCAATGGAATAAACACACATGAAGGACATGTTGAAAGCTAAGAACAGAGAGAGCGTCAAGTTGTCACAGATCAAAGCAGAGACAGACAAAGATATGATCACAGACTCGGCAGTGGCCTGGTAGTGGGACAAGATGCATAGTGTCTTTGTTCTCTGGGTTAGGACACTGTGCATAGTAGCGGCGGGGTGGTGGCGGGCGGGGCGGAGCATTATTTAGAGATCGAACGTGATTGGTCTGCTGATCAGCCAATAGGTTTACCAAAACTGCTGTGTGTGATGGAGGTCTGTGTGATTAACAACATCAAACGATAATGTCTTGATAGGCTACTTTCATTATTTATACCAATTTTCTCCGAAAATAAGCGTAAAAGTATTTTAAACTAATTCAGATACCAAAAGTTACATACACATAATACAGCTTAGGCCTACCTATTTACTCGTACGCATATTTCTTCGAAACCAGTCAGTCCAGCAATAACTAAAAAAACGGTCATATCAGAGCAACATTCACGAAATATAGTTTGAATTAGGGCTGTTTTCTGTTTTCGTAGTCAGTAGGCCTAAATGTCTAATGCGAGATGAAATATGATTACAAACGTTCATCACCAGTCATTTTTGGCCGTTAAAAAGTCCAAGAAAATAATCAAATTTTAACAGAATTTTAACCTGCCGTTGCTATTGTACCAGAGGCCTATCATCAAAGTTATATATAAGGCTAAGAGTATGCGCATTAGGCCTACTCATGTAAACTAATCCTTTGCATATCTCTGGTCACTTGCAGCCTAGCAAATAGCTCACTGGAGCCAGATAGTGCTCGGCAGCAACGCGGAACCGCCATAGTCCGACGGATGCGTTGTACGGGAAGACGTCGCAGAAAATGCGCCCGTACTGCACACTGAACGACATCTTCGCCTGCCACAGATCGGCGTCCAGCTTCGCGTACACCGGAGATTTCGACTTCGGCGGCTTTCCGGTTTCCAGCTGCATCCGCCGACACTGCACCTCGAACTGGTACTTCTGGAGCCAGTCGAGAAACAGTCGCAGCGTCGGGTGCGACATGCCGAACCGACTGTTGAGTCCGTTGTGCCAACC
>Ga0209671_1003347_pt1 | contig 15357 bp, 6 predicted proteins | sample WorMetHERISLAND2_2_FD_187401 | JGI IMG/M metagenome (GOLD analysis project Ga0209671, IMG submission 187401) | Marine gutless worms symbiont microbial communities from Max Planck institute for Marine Microbiology, Germany - Olavius geniculatus... | ecosystem: Host-associated > Annelida >... | reverse complement strand
CTTTTTTAAAACTCTTATATTTACTGTATGTTAGGCCTACATTGCGCACATGCTTGCGTTCTGTCAAGTTAATGTATTAAACGAATATGATGATGATGATAATGATGATGATTATCTTCTTCGAGAAAGTCAGTAGGCCATAACGTTTTTCGCCTGTTTATCAAGTTGGCAAAATTTACATAACACGAAGTAGACAGATATGTAAATGTGTGTGAATTTGAGACTACAGCTCCCACAGATGCGCATTTTTAGTGTCTGTTTACGTGGCTAAACAAGACTGGAGCTGTACTACGGACAAAGACCCGTAAGTTTACCCAATTACTCAGAGTTATTGTTCAACGATGACCGAAAGTCGTGGCCTCCACTCTTTATGACTGCTGTGTCCAAATTCCACACCGTAGTATCACGCCGGTCTGCTACTGTATAGACCGACAGGTCAGCGCATATCCGAGAAGAGTTTTAATCGTTTTACGGACAACTTTTTTTCAAATTTAAATTTATATAAATATTTATCATTTCAATTGTTCGATAAACATTCGACTGTTAACAAAAAAAAACTACTTGAAAATAATTACGTACGGATTCTGTGCTGAGATTTCTTTAATAAATTACGCGTGATGAGTGACAGTGACGTGATGATAACATAACTGGAAAAATTTAGTAAAAATATCTAAGGCAAAAAATTTCGGTTACGCTATTTTATTTAGCATTTTAAAAAGTTTTTTTCTGTAAAAACGTTCCTAATGTTTTAAAATATTTCTCTAAGTTTGTTACGTCAGCGATCGAGTTAGGCTGAACGTGGCGAATGGCGACCAGAGTTGACTAAGCTATGTTTACCAGGCCGTCGTAATATTCGTTATGCTATGCTATGGACTGCGCCGTCGAAACGACGGATCGCTTGTCATCAGCGAGTTTGTTGATGGGCGTGGAGTTCAATTCTGGAGCTGCAGAAGCGGGAGCAACTGTCACATGACCAGGCGCTGAGGTTGCTGCGAGGTTGAGCCCCCCTTCCGAACCGCTCTCCTGTGCTCCAGAGCCTCGATTCGAGAGTCCTCGAACCGGCCGACCGCCTCACGGCACAAAGCCCTGCAGACTGAGCGATCCTGCGTGTCACCGCTCGGAGTTGACGAGTCCTTGTTGCACTGCTTCATGTTAACCTTCAGAGCGTCTTTGTACCGTAAGACTGGCCCACATTGCAGACGCTTTTCCACTGCCAGTTGTCCGAGAAATACTTGCTTAAGGATGCAACTGTCTGACATGCGCCTAATGTGATCGACCAAAAGTAGCTGGGCTTTAAGCAAAAAAGCTTCTGTTCCCATGATACCACATATGTTCAACACATCTGTGTTGGCGATTCTGTCCTGCCACTTGACACGAGCTATTTTGCTCAGACAGCGGAGATCGAAGTGGTCCAATCTGCGGTTTGATCGCCGGTAGAGTCAAATCTCAGAGCCATACAGCACCGTCGTCAACACCACAGCTCGGTAGACGGCAATCTTTGTTTTCAGGGATACGTCATGCACTACCCGCAATCGCCGCTGGAGTTTTCCGAATGCGCTACATGCCTTGGCGAGACGGGATGTGATGTCGCCGTCTGCTGAGATGGTGTTGGACAAGAAGCTGCCCACGTAGCAGAACTTGTCAACGGATTTCAGGGCGCCATCACTGCCGGCCGTAATACTGGCTGACGCGGTCTGATGTGGCGGATATGACTGGCACATGGCTTCAGTCTTCTTCAGCTGACGGTCAATCCAGATCGTCTGGCAGCGTTGTTGAACCATCAAACAAGAAGATCTGTGCATCTGCTAGCGTGTGGGCAACTAATGCACAGTCATCTGCGAAAAGCAGATCCCGTAGGACGGTCAACTGCACTGGTCTTCGCACGCAGACGTCTTGCATCAAACGCGTCACCATCTGTACGGTAGTGGATAGGGACACCAGCCACACAATCGCGAAATGCCACTTTAGCCATCATGGCGAAGAAGATTATGAACGAGAGTGGCGCCAAGACGCATCCCTGGTTTGTGCCGTTGGTAACTCAAAATCTGCAGTCATTTCGCCGTTTTCGACAATCGCTGCTCGCATGCCGTCGTGGAAAAAAACGAATGATGTTGACAAAACCAGGAGGGCAGCCAATCTTCAGCAGAACTTCCCAGAAGAGCGTGAATGGACGGCCCAGATGATTGGCCGCATAGTTGGAGTACTTTTGGCCTATAAGACTGTGAAATGCAAGACAACTGTAGAGTCAACTTGCATAAATCTCTAATAATGTATCAGAAATAACTTAGTGCATTTCTGTCGGCATGCCGAGCACTGCATTGACATAGTGCTTTTAGTTAGTCGAACGATATCGAAACAGTTGTAAAACTTGCCGGTCAACAGGAGTTCATTCAGGCGTCGGCGATCAACGGACATTATGTACTAAACACGCACACACACGCGTTAAATTATTATACGGTTGCATTGATCATTTTTACCTCCGCCAAGGAGGTAATGTTTTTACCAGACTTTGTTTGTCTGTCTGTTTGTCTGTCTGTGTATTAGCAAGATAACTCAAAAAGTTATGGACGGAAATTTCTGAAATTTCGAGGGTATGTTGGGCATGGCATAAACTACCGGTGATTCAATTTTGGACGTGATCCGAAAGGAATCCTGGATTCTGGATTACTTTGAAATTTTCGTTACCATTGCGTTAAAGGAGGCATAAGGGAACCGCTGGTAAAGCGAAGATGGTGACGCCACCTGGCGAATAACATTGCCTTGGCGGAGGTACCTGCGGGCTATGACTGCTTTCTAGTTATTTACTGTGCAAGTTGCAGCAACAACGAGCAAAATATGCGAACCCAGTGCTGACATTTGCAGCCGTCCGTTCAGTTGTCCAGAGACGTCTCAGGCGTTGACAGTGAATGCGAAAGTTAAGTTAAATCTTGCAGTCGGCGCCAGGCGATCAAAAGGTCAAAGGTCACTCGAGAGGCCGCATAATAAATCGGCACAATGCCTGCACACTGTATATTTCTAGCATAGTTATAAAATACGAGTAGGCCTTATATTATTCCCTCCGCCAAGAAGGTTATGTTTTTGCCAGACTTTGTTTGTTTGTTTGTCTGTCTGTCTGTGAGTCAGCAAGATAACTCGAAAAGTTATGGACGGATCTTTCTGAAATTTCGAGGGTATGTTGGGCGTGGCATAAACTACCAGTGATTCAATTTTGGGGGTGATGCGAATGATTCTGGATCACTTTGAAATTTTCGTTAATATTGCTTTTAATGGGGGATAAGAAAAACCGCTGCCAAACCGAATATGGTGCTGCCACCTGGCGAACAACATGGTTTTGGCAGAGGTCTGCGGGCTCTGACTGCTTTCTAGTTTTCTTTCTTATAGTCTGTTTATCTTGTTTGCTTACTTCTGGTGTATAAATATGAACATATTATAATGTATGTTTTGGTTTCACAAAAGCCATGACATTAGTAAGCTAGTTGCTGTGTGGTATAAACCATGGAACATAAAACATGTTTTTTTATACTTTTATAAAAACATTATAAAAACATTTAAAAAAACATTAAACTGCAAATGTTTCCAATCGCTACTTTTTACTTTATACATTTTTTTAAAATTTTATGTAACTGTGATTATGGTACATACTCATCTATAAACTAAACAATCAAATGTCAGAACAAATACCAAGTACGAGTATACTAGTCACATTAACAGTTTTTAACACATCTGTGGCAATTTATATATGCATCTTTATTTACCATGAAAGGTAGCAAACAAATACAAAATAAAAGAAAAACTTAACTTAAAATTTACTCTAACGAGTTAACAAAAACAAAAAACATGACATCAAAAAGCACAAAAACATTTTAAAAATATAAAAAAACATAAGAAATTTTTAAAAAAACATTAAAAAAACATGTTTTTAGACTTTTATAAAAACATAAAAATGTTTTTTTACATCTATGGTATTAACCTGCTCTTTCGTTCCGTACGGTATTTGTCGTTGCCGTCCGTTGACATCGTGGATCATTCTGGCGTACATAGCAATACCGTTGTTAATGATTTCCGTCTCCAGTCCGATATAACGTAACGCATCACGACCGCGACAAGACAGAGCCAAGTTGATGCTGCGACCGTGTACCACCTCCTGCTGACGAATATCTACAGCGACAGGCATAGAAAACCAATAGACTTAGGCTTTTTAAAGTTTTTACTTTTTAAGACTTTAAAAAATTTTTTGTTCTAGTTTATAACTAGAACCAGACATAAATTTTGAACATGGAAAGGCCCGTCGAGAAAGTGGGGTAAGAGGGTAAGTTACCCCAAACCCCGCGACGTTTGGGAGCCCCGCTGTCGATCAGAATATAAAAAGTACATCAGAATGCGCCATTTTAAGAAAAAAGTTCAAAAAAGTTTTTCTCAGAGGCACCCAGCAAAACTGTTTTCCCGGGATCCGCTGTGGCTCTCGAAAGGCTTGCATCTATGATTTTATAAACCATTTTTGTGTCAAGTCGTTATTGTTTCATGAATGACGTGACATCAGTACGTATAAATTAACATTTTAATATACAGGGTGGTCCAAAAACGACACAAAGTCTATGGCACCATAATTTTGCAACCGTACATCACAGAGTTATGCGGTTTTTAGCAAAATGTTCCGAAAAAAATTGTTTACTATTAAAGTTAGTGTTTGAATACAAAAGTTAAATATTTTTTATTATTGCCGATAGCAATCAAACCACGCAAAACAGTATTACCCTCGACACCACGGTCCATAAAAATGTGCCACTATTATTTGTTTAATAACTCTGTGAAACATTGGCCGATTTGAATAGTTTTTAGCACGCTACATTAGGAAAAAAACTTGACACACATGTCTGTAGTTTTGGCCAGTTCCTCTTAATGTTGTTGTTACACTACCATGTAAAATGCAGGAGTCGCAGTTTTGCCATTGACAACGCTGAATTACTACCGCGTAGCGCATGCATTGGTTCAGAAATTATTAATCGAATAGCGACAAACACGTTTAGCAATTATTATCTCCCAAAAAGTCGCACGTGTCACATCACATCATTTTCATTTCAGCATGTGCTCAAAATGTTTTCCTGCAGCACAAACGCAAGAGGTAGACATTGACATCATTTGCCAACAGCACGTTCAGGAACTGCATGACTCAAGCGGCCCACTCCCTGTTGATGTATCATTTCAATTTGTCGATTTGCAATTTTAAAATGAAAACGAAGTAACAGATTTTTAATAACTTTGCGGTCTCAGTAATTTTCTGAGCTAACGCATGCACTACCCAGTGTGAATTCATTGTTGTCAATGGTCAAACTACGAACTTCTGCATTTCACAAGGTAATGTAACGACATTAGGGCGAGGTGGCCAAAACTACAGACGTTTGCATCGCGTTTTTTAATGTCACATGCCAAAAATTATTCAAATCAACCAATGTTTCACGAAGTTATTGAACAAATAGTGGCACGTTTTTATGGAGCGTGATGTCGAGGGTTATACTGTTTTTCCATAGTTCAATTGCCAGCAGCAATAACAAGGAATATTCAACTCCTGTATTTAAACATTGATTTTAGTCACGTAAAGAATTTCTTTCGGAACATTTTGCTGAAAACCACATGACGTATGGTTACAAAATTATGGTGTCATTAACTTTGTGCCGTTTTTTGGACCACCCTATAGATATGATTTGTAGCACGTGTATCATGCGTAAGGCTATTGCTTTACTATAAAAACCCAATTCTCTAAAAAATTGATTTTTAAATATTTTTTTCAAAGTTTAATAACTAAGGTTTTTCTGACATAAAACATTTCCAACCGTGAATCACGATAATGATGATAAAGAAAATTCGCGCATACGAGCGAGTTCTGCTGGGTAGATGATTATCATCTTTTCGGCGCTTTGAGCCGGCGACAGTTAAGCCGTTAAACACACTTAAGCTAGCATAGGTCTACATGTCACTGCTCGTGTCTGGAACAGTCTTCCTGAACAAGTCACCTCCGCACCTTCCGTGGTCGTCTTTCGGTCCCCTTTTATTGCTTTTAAAAACCCATTTTCCACGTCTCGTATATCGCCCCTTGTGTTGGTACAGTGTCGGCGAAGTGACGCTCATGTTACTATAGTATAGACACTGTAATCGTTTCTGTTACTGACTTACTTAGAAGCCCATAACCATGTCAGCATAATAACTATAACTTACCTGGTCTCATCTCATACACGTCGACAGCATAACCTCGCTTGGCGAGAAAACACGCTTGCAGACTTCCGACCTGTGACGCACGTCAGTCACACATCGTCCGTCGTCAATAATACCGATTATTTTTAAATGATATTTAAACGTTTCATATACATTTTATCTGCGATAGCCGTAGCAAAACAGAAACTCCACTGTTTCTGCATAAGCTATAATGTGTTTTCAGTTTAATGCACGTTTATCGTAGAGCAGCCTATGGTACCGGCTTAGCATAAGCGAGCTTCGACTCGGGTGAAAAATATCAGTATTCACAAGCATCAAAGTAATCTGGGAAAAAGCGGCATCGCTAATCGATGCTGCTAAAGCTACCTGACACACTATAAGTACCGGTAATTTATTTGGTAAATTAGTTGCAAGTGCATGTTTTGACTGAGGCTTCAGTTATCTAATTAAATCTTCCTTTCCTCCGCCGTTCAGGAACCCTATCTAGCACCGGATGCCACTAGACTCCACGCATGCGCCTGCCAAATGGTAGGTTATCTAAATCCGTCGCAACGGTATTATGAGTACAACAGACAACAGAGAGACTGCGCTACGGAAAAATGTAACTATAGGTGGAATCGCTTGCGCTAGAGCGATACCGCCTAACAATTAATACAAATATGATTAGAGTGCCGGTATATACTTACCAGTCCGCCGCCAACAATAGCGACACGCTTATTTCTGTGCGTCACGTTTGACATGTTGGTTTTCTTCTTCGCTCAAGGCTCAATCTTTCAGAAGTTTCAAGTTCACTAGAGTTTCCTGTCGATGAAAACAGTATATCCTAATTCACGCTGATGGATTTTTTTACAGTATGAACGTAGCTGCTACCACAAGTAATATCATATAGGTTTAATAGTTAAAATAAAACTAAGTGATGAAAATTGATCAATAATAGACTCATGGCTTGCAGGTCATTCATTCGCAATACATTTTGATCTCAACGATCAACAAACAGTCTATATTCTTCTGCGGATTTTTATAACAATTTTTTTCGCTAAGGATGTGATGACCCATTTTTCGATTTTCGCGCAATTTTTTTTACTTCAGGAATGTTTTTAATGGTATAAGAATAGCGATAGGCTTACTATTTGCAGTTAGGCCTATAAATTGCCCTGGAGTCGTAAATCAAACTGGATTCGCAGGAGCAGTAAGGCCCAAACAACAGTGAGTTTTGAGCCTATGCGGAACAGACGAACAGACAAACGGCAAGACGTGTGATGTGTCCTAGAGATTACCTGCTCAGATCTTCTCGCGGTAACTAACTCGCCGATTCGCTCGCACGGTTTTCTGCAGTCAAGTCGCCCGTATGTCGCTGCTTGAACTGGTAATTACCCGGTATGTGCACGGCCATTACATTCTGTCCGAAAGCAAGCTCAAAGTCCACTTAGTCTACTTTGATTTGCTGCGCATTAACATTACCCTAAACAAGTTGTACAACAAGCTGCACGCTTCGCAGTGTTTTAATACGCGAAAATAATATTCGGATTTTGCGAATTCGTTATTTGTATTTTGATATCATGTTGTAGGCCTACAACTTGTTGCCCGACACGTCTAAGACAAATGGAAGTACCGGTAGTAGAGTTATGGCATAGCGACTACAGATCAACACATGAACACGATAATATAGCTCGGGCATGTTTTCAGTTCATAGTTCATAGGTCAGTCATTTGCAGAGAAAAGAAACAATCAGACTCTCTGCTGGTTTAGTACTTGTACGAGTGCTATGAAAACTGCACGTTGAACCCGTCGCTAGATACAGAGTGCGCCGAGAAAATACGCTAAGCCCCCTCTTTCTACACACGTTAGTCGCCTTCGTTACATTCTTAAATCTTGCTTTTGTGGCGCATTCCGTTAGCGCGTTCGGCTGTTAAACGAAAGGCTGCTGGTTCGAGTTCACGTGTCCCGGGTACAATTACTTTTTAAATTCGTTTACATTTTTTACATCAAGACACAATAAAATGTTTTATTATTCATTCATCCATTTTTTCATAATCAATTAGCGAATTAATTTTAAGCCGAACAAGCAACGACAATTAGATGCAATAGACCCATAACGGGCATGGCAATGATAAAATAATGCTCGAACTGGTAGTGAGTTTGACTTCCGGTCAAATGGTCATTACTAAAATGGGCAACTACCGACAGGTGGCTCATTTCGATATATAACCAACACCGCGGTCAACTCAGCCTTCCATCCCTCCAAGATAGGTAAATCGAGTACCGTCCTGTCTGGCAGGGTTTAGGCGGGGCGCGTTTATTGTGATACCATATGTCAGGTGACGCTCTGTAGCTCTACGATGTGTTCCAATAAAAAGCTATGCACCACTTTAATTTAACCTTCAACTTTTAACACTGCTCACGTCGTCTTATCTATTTGTTTCTTTTTTCTCCTTTTTTCCTGTTTTTTATCAGTTTCTTTTTTTTTCTTGTCGTCTTATTATCCAGCCATGGGCCAGGAAAACGCTTTAAAATTTTTATTGCAAAAATGTAATCAGAACTTTACTTATACGATACATTTGTACATTTGTCTGCACAGAAATTGCAAGTCATTTTGCATTCAAAAAGTCGGATCAATCAAGCAAAGTAAAATAAAAATGAGAACATTTTTGGACAACAAAAAAATTTCCAGACAGGCTAAATATTTAGAAGGTGGGAGCAGTTGCCCTATGCCCTCCCTCTGTCAAGACGCTACAGTGAGGCGTCAGCGTCCGTATCTCATAGAGCGAGATTTGTCCACGTCATCATCATCACCCGCATTGTTCTGCCTCAGCAGGTTGACGTCGCCCAAATCTCCAGAGTCCAGCAGCTGACGCAGTTGCTGGTTGTTCATGATTGCCGACGTCGAACCGAGCCTCTCAGGCGTTGATAGCAAATTAGGTCGCCACAAAAGCCGTGATTTGCACGATACATGTGCGTCTGTTCCACGAGTTTTTTTTCGATGTTCGTTGTTTCGAGAAGATGACGCTGGTGTTGGTTGTTCATAATCGCTGACGTCGAACCTGATGAGCCGCCGAGCGTCACAGGCGTCGACAGTAAATTAGGTCACATTCGCAATAGTCGCCGCGATTTGTATATAGCCTACGCTAAAGATGCTGCGTTTTTTTCTGGAGTTTTATTATGATCGCCGACGTCGAACCGCGACTAAGCCACAGACGCCCGATGTGACCGTCGACCGACGTCCGCTTCAGGCGCAAACTCCATTACTACGTTTATTTGTCGTCGCAGTATTTATGGTCAACAGGTCGTTGTAACAGGACGTACAACGACATGTGTATTTGCTGTACGAGTTTCGAGCTGATAGACCCAATAACTTGTTGTTATGGGTTTGTTGTATAATTTGTTGTACAACAAATTCGCAGCAAGTGAGAATTGGGCCTGAGCCGTCGACCGGCGACCGCTTAAGCGTCGCTATCACGGGTGGTGACTGGATCAGCCTAGTGGAGCGTGGATCGTCGGCGTCAGAGGCTGTTCGTTCTGAGCAGGCTGCACCGAACATCCGCAAGCATCGACCACTGACCAACGGCAAGGGAACCAGTGACGCTAACAGAACAATGCAGAAATGTCGCCGCGACATTCTGAAACGTCACACACAGTATAAGGCCCAACCTAATTCACGATTACACGGACGTGACACGATAAGTGCAATTGGCAGGCTTCCGTGTAATTAATTAAAAATGTTCGCGACATTTTTGTATTATTTTCTGACTTATTTCTGGATGTTTAAAGAACATTTTTTAATTATTCACGCGAAACATTTGCATAGTATCTTCAGCTGATTGACTTTTTGCTTAGTTAACTAAGCCGCTGCTAAATTTGCATTACAATATGCATGGATACTGCCGTTGAAACTTCACTTTACGCTTGTGTGGAAAGGAAAATTACAACAATCATTTTAGTCTTTGTGTAATTTCCGTGTAATTTGTGTTTTCCCTTAAAATATTTATGTAATTTGCATTTTTTCACGAATTAAGTTGGGCTCTAATCACTTACCATACACCATAAATTAAAAAAAACAATATCGGCGCCAAGTGCCGTCATAATATGCAGCCATCCGTCCAGCAGCCGAGAGTCTTAGGTGTTAACAATAAATTTCCGGTCACCAGAAAAAATTCGATTAAGCAAAATATGCATTATTTTCGTGAGATTTTGGACGTTTGGTTCATGACCTTTAACCTTTATACGAAACACAATGTTTGGTCATGGTCTGAAAAACGTTTACATTGATTTAACGCTTGTTTATTTCACATTAGAAGCCCGTACGAAACAGACGAACTGACGGACGAACAAAGAGCATAATGCGTTTTATGTCTGATTCTCTGCTAAACTAATTAAATTTTTATTAGACACACTTTTGAGGAAATAAGCCTATGCAACAAAGTGGTCATTAAAGCTCCATTCGCATCTTAAAAGCGTCGCTACACTACCTTTTCACTACCTTAAGAAAAGATTACTGACACAAAACCAGCACGACGTTTATGACATTTCAAATAATCGTCCTAGCACAATATTTTTTCGTAATCAGTAATTTTGTTTAATATATAAAAGTTATTCTCTATCGTCTATGACAAATATCAGCCTTAGTCGATTGATCATTTTTTGACGCGCTACAGCTATGCTGTAGGCGTCTACGGTACAGTTGTCGTCTGTAGGCTATGTTTGTCTGTCTGTTTGTATGTAACGGACGTATTCTGCCTAAGCGTTAAATCTTAAGAAAAAAACTTTTTACACAAATAATTAGGCTTGTGATGAGACTCTATGGGTACAAAATTTGGGCAATGCAGTGCAAAGGCAACATTCTCAAATTTGGGGTTAAATAAAAAGGAGTAGAAAAAATGTGCGTTTTCAACGGAAATCTGGCCACATCTCGATAACGGTAAAAGATAAAACAAAAGTTACTATTAATCACAAATAGGAACTGGCATACGCCCTTTTGGATGAGATAAAAATCATCGACTTTGGATGACCTTGAGTCCCTGAAAGTCAGTACTGACAGAAAAACTGTATAGGCTGTGGCCCGTTTTCCCTAACGACAGCCGGGTTTTCTTGTCTTATTTATTTGTTTTTTTTTATCACAGTTTCCCACACTTGTCACAAATAGACTGTTTCTTAGTATGTAATTATTTATATTTCAGCACTTATTTCGCATTTCTCTCATTGCAGTTCCGTTTTTAAGTGAGTGTTCAAAGTGCTACAAGCTATAGATAAAGGTAGTGATTTGTCTGCCGGTTTTCAAGCACAAATCTCATTTTGTATCTTTTAGTGATATTACGCATTATAAAACTCATAAATTCCGTGGACGTAAAATACAGAATTTACACCTTACTTGGTTTGAGTCCAGTTTCTTGTCGTTGCACGTGTATAGGCCTGTACTGTTGGTATCAGCGAAGTCGGGCGTAGGTCTAAGCTTATATAGCGCTTTCCATCAGAAAGCCATACAAAGACCGCTATAAATACGTTCGTAGCCTACACGGCCGTTTGTTTTGAACGGAGACCGTACGATATTACCGGTCTCATATTGCGGACGGGCGCCGTTTAGCACCAACGGATTAAGACATCAAAACGATGTGCCTGCAATAGTGCAGGATAAAACATGAACGAAATTGAAATTTGTTAATCTCCGTCGCGGTGATCACGATGTACAGACGTCATGTTGTTAGCCTATACGACGTCATTATCTTACCCGACAAACGACGTCCGTTGGTCACTGTAATCCATTATTCTCATGTAGAAACACGGTACATGTATAAATGCATCCATTTAGTGCGAGTTCGATTATGTCGTAACTCCACTTAGCCTATTTCGATTTGTAGGAAATTTTTACTACAACATTCCGTACAACAAGTTGTACAACAGATCAACTACGAATTAAAAGACTACAGCAAATCTACAACAGTAAAAGGTCAATCACAAAATCAATACTCTGGTTGTAAAAGCATGTCACGCTGTTGTTCAGTCTGTTGTACGTCTTGCTGTCGAACAATAAGTCCACATCAATCTCAATAATGGAGTTTCGCCTTTAGTTATCTTCTTTTTCTGAGTTTTTTAAAAAATAAACCTTTAGTTAGTTGACCCCAAATTAATGACGGAAACATTGTAACCAGGTGGTCCACAAAGAAATCAAGCCAACAGATTTCGTAGGCTAACTTTCGACCTTCATCGAATATTGACCGATACGAAAATTCTCTCCATCACTGGCACAAATTGCAGAAGCAAGTCATTTTGTCAGACAGTTAATTTTTCGTTCATTACTATGCACGAATAAAAGGGTGGTGTTTGATTGCTCGAACACCTATCAGACCTAAGAGAATTGTCAGGACAAACTACAGCCTATCGGCTCGAAAATATAATGTCATTTGTTTATCTTTCTGCTCGTTAATACGAATGAAAGACCTTTTTGCCGTAAAACGTGTTCCGCTTATCAAAAAAATGCAAAAAATTGCGTTTGGCTTACGAAAGTTCTACGTACAAACTTTGACGCTAATGATACCTAGAGGTTTTTAGGCGGCATCGCTAAAAACACCAGTGATGCATACCGGCTGTTGCGACGGACGTTTATGTAGCGTGGGTGGTCTGTCTGACCGTCTGACGGACTCGTGCTGAAACATCTGGACGGAAGATGCCTTTCGGCAAGAAAACTCATGACATGACGCCGAATAACAATGTGTACATTAAAGGTTTCTCTTTACCACGCGAAGGAGAGATTTTTTTTAACTCGCGCTAAACGCGGATACCATCTCAATTGAATTGGTTATGTATCCGCTTTTCTAGGGTGGGGTAGGACTTAATTGAACAGTCAACTGAGATGGTTCCCGCATTTAGCGCGCGTTAAGGCGCGTGACGCGCGTTAACGCGAGAGGTGAGAACGCACCTTAAGAGTTGATCGGTCGTAGACGTAAATTCGGTATGGCCTATCATGCATACTGGGCTCAAGTCAAAGTCAAGTGTATATAGGCCCCCTAGGCTTATTTAGTCACTCAGCGATGTCAACACAACGTGACGTAGTCGACGAACAATCTAGCGCCCGGTATTAGTGCGAAAAAAAGTTTCAGCTACAAGCGTGACGTGCAATTTTACGTTTCTTTACGACACCTTACGTCCCAGCTTTCGCTGCTACTCATCGCGTCCACCCACGGACAGATGGCCTGGCTAAGTTATTCTGGGTGGACAGTGGTTGCATATAGATGAATTACCCGCCTGGCGACAGTCACCCATCCATATAGTACCAGCCGGGTTCAGCGTCGATTAACTTTGCTGATGCGATTAACTACGTCACCACCTTTAAAATAAACCAAAAGTGGTAAAATTAAAAAGGTATTTAACCAAACAAATTAGGCTAATTATGATATAAACTTGCAGACAAAATATTGATATTAAAGCCTTAACAAAAGGTTATAGGCCTACAATTTACACCAACGTACTTCAACCATCTCTTTTATAGATGTGCATAAAATACATATAAATATTATACTTTAGCGAGCTAAAGGTAAAAAATAAAGTGTACTAAATGACCAGAATAGAACTCAGAAAAAAATTATAATAAAAAAAGTTATAAAAAAGTTATAATAAAAATAGATACTTATTGGAACGTCTTTGGTTCTCAAATCACAGGCTGAACGGTAGTTCAAGCGATGTGTTAACGGCGACTTCTCTTTCCTATGGGAAAGCCCAAAATTCGACCCCCACAGAATCAAAACCCGTGATCTATTGAGGTAAAATTTGGCATGGTTGACTACGTCGGCAAGATGACCCCTCATGCAAAATTCTATGTAAATCTGACCAAAGGGGCTTTTCGGCAAATAGGTGAAATATACGCAAACATTTTTTCTACTTTTTTCAGAAACTCACCTAGAAGTCAGAGCCCTCGGCGGATTTTGTTACGCAATGGCTCAAACGACGCGGTCTCGCGCAAGGATGTGCCTTATGCGGGTTAATAAATAAGCTTGTTGGTAGCTTGGCTTGGCTAGAGATATTTATCTTACGCTGTAGGGGCAGGAAGCAGTGTTAGGAAGCGAGCTAGGTATAGAATAGAATCAGTTCGTGTTGGCTGAAAGCGTAGCTAGGGGAAACTAGGCACATTTGGCTGTAGGCTTAGGCCTACTAGTGCTATAGCTAGAATATTTCTGTCTGACACGAAAGCGTTAGCAGCAGCGCAGGTCCTCTATCTACTCAGTTGGGTAGAGTTGAGCTTCAGAGATCGGTCTGCGCGGAGCTCTTCTAGCTGTCGCTAATTCCCTCGAACTTCCAGTAACCAGTCTCCATCGGCTTGCTTACAAAGATATCTCCCAGATTCTTGCATCTTACAAGGGGTTTTGAGGGTGGAGCAAATAAAAAATTTTAGTAAGTCTCCCATGGTTGACTCTCATCGTAGCCTTGGCAACGAAATTTGTAGAATTTGTGCCGAAAATTGGCTGGAACTGGGTTAACTACGAGATGGGCTCAGACTTTAGTTTGACATGACTTTATAGACTTTTGCGGTCGGCCATTTTACGTAACGATCCAATAACTGCAATAATACGATTAGTAAAATTAGCATTATTGACGTGTTTTCCGGGCCTATATTAAGCGGGTGATGCGTGCAATATTAGTTCGTTTATTTATGTGGCCATTTTGTGGATATAAAACGAATTTTGTCCAGTATTTTCAGCAGTGCAGGCCAGCGGTGACGTCATATGCCTGACGCGTGTCGTCTGCTTTGTTTAGTCACGCCATTAGGTAGTGAGTAGCCTAACAGACAGTTATAAGCGGCTTAGCTACTGTAAGAAATATCTGATGCGCAATATCTTTGTAACTGATCACCAGTAGGAAACGGTATTTTAGTGATAAAACAGCAAATATAAATGCACAAACTATCATCGTGGTTGTAGATATAAAACAGCACAAATCGCAATGTAACAAAAAATTTGAGCTAAGGCTCACGAGACACGCGAAAGCCCATAGCAGTTCCTGTTCGCAAACTGTCAGTCTATCTCCAGCTGTTTTCACGAAAGACTATGAACAAAGTTTATACACTTATTTAAGGGTTTGCACGTCGAAAACAGCAAAAATTAGGACTACAAAATGTGATATTATTCAGCAGCACATTGACACACAGTCAGTGTGATGCGC
>Ga0209671_1003345_pt1 | contig 15360 bp, 16 predicted proteins | sample WorMetHERISLAND2_2_FD_187401 | JGI IMG/M metagenome (GOLD analysis project Ga0209671, IMG submission 187401) | Marine gutless worms symbiont microbial communities from Max Planck institute for Marine Microbiology, Germany - Olavius geniculatus... | ecosystem: Host-associated > Annelida >... | reverse complement strand
GAGTATCAACTGACAGCACCAGTTGAGACTAGCAAGCTTGTACTTGTGACACATTATGACGTCAGCATTACGTCACAACTAGCAAAGAATATTTAATCAACTGGAATATCGATTAAATATTTTTTGCTAGTGCTAGTCGTCACGTAATGCTGATGTCATAATGTGTTGTGAGTACAAGCTTGCTAGTCTCAACTGGTGCTGTCAGTTGATACTCTGCTTCGATGGTGAACCTAATCTGGTTCGCTAATGAAAAATGTGTATCATGTCAGCACTAAGCAGCATGGGGACATGAAGTCAGGCGTCTTGCGATTCAAAAACGCAACCATCTTGCAAGCTCGGTGTGCTGGTGAACTGTTTTGCTTGAACATGTGAAAGTCCAACTATCCCCACAGACATGTAAATGCAATCGCTTTGCACATTTTTTGTGGCTGCAACTGTAAAACTTCAAAAATTTGTCATCAACGAACCAGATTTTTTTACCATCAAAGCAGGGTAGCAACTGACAGTGCCAGTTGAGACTAGCAAGCTTGTACTTGTGACACATTATGACGTCAGCATTACGTCACAACTAGCAAAGAATATTTAATCAACTGGAATATTTTGTTAAAATATTTTGAATTAATATTTCTTCAGCTACAACTAATCATCGTTGGAGTGAATCATGAAAGAAAGAAAAGGGGTCTTTTTATGAAACACTGTCTAGAGCAAGGCAGTACAGAAGTAAATACTAAGTCATCAGTACCCAGTAACAGCAACAGGTTATCTGAAACAGTACTGATACAAGTTAGTTCCATGATATTCATACATAAATTAATAATTACATTTTAGCTCATGGTCACGTGAACAGTAATAGTAAATGCTAAAAATATCAGTATTAATTTTGAGGTGAGATGCATTTTGCTGTCGCTAGTATTTTTCTTATTAATCTTACGTGTTATCTGCTATTCATGCTGTTTTATCATTTGCTAGAGAAGATGAATTTCTTGTATGAAATTATGATTTGGTGGTGTGATTTGATGATGTAGATATTTTTGATTGGACGTTTGTTGTTAATCTATTTTCGTTGTCATATAAGCAATCGGTTGCATGAGTTTGGTGTTGCAGATGGAACTGTGTACGGCAACTGCACTGAACCGGAATCTGGACAGCACATCACAGATGAAACTTATCATGAATCTCTACAGCCTGGTGAGTCTCAGTGTTAATGGGCCACTTAGTACATTTTCTCATAATAATGCCTGTTCATCTTTGTCGTGCTAAGACATACATGTACATCAACGCCTAGTGTAGACTCTTCGTATGTTTATTAGTAGAGTTGTTTTACAGTTTATTTTACGGTTTTAATATACTTCGTGAAGCCACTTTGAAACATGTGCACATAGCTAAGGTTAGGACTTGTTACAATACTTACAGGAATGTAGGCAGTGTTTGTCAGATAGTTTTAATAGTGTAATCTGTAGAAAAATTAATGGGGGTACTATTATGTTAAAATTTTAAAGTACAGTTATACCTTAATGCCATCACATTTTAATATATTGAAGTCAGTACTAATACCAAATTACCATTACTTAGAAAATATTGGCAACAAAGTATTGGTGATATTTGGTATTTTGACATTTACAAGTTTGCTTAAGTTAGCACTGTTTGCTAGTAAGTTTTACTGTGTATTTGCTGTGGTTTGTGTCATGGGAGTGATATACAGTGAACTGTAAAAAGTTGGTGTTGTGTTTTGATAGCTGTCTGAATTACAGCCGTTACTGAGCCTGACAAACCGTTCATCGTATGGTCATGGTGATGCATGGTTGAGAATGTTTGAGAATGGCACACAGTCGTATCAGACGCTGGACTCGGGTGCAGTGCTGCGTGCTGCCAGCATTTTGTTCTGCCAGCGTGAACTGCAGCAGCTGAATGAGACGGAGGAAAAGCAGCAGAAATACTTTGACAGACTCCGTCGCCCACCCACTGAGCACACTGCAGACACCAGCAGCTCAGACAACTCTAGTTATGTCTATGACACTTCCACAAGTGAGTGGATATGTATCTTCTTTTAGCAAAGTTACTTTTTGCGCAGTTTATAAGTGTCAGTATTGAACATTTTAAGCCAAGAAAGTAGCAGTGAAAAATTAAGGTCATTTTTTAGAGTAACATTTTACTGTTTTTGATACTGATACTCGATAAGTGTTGATGATAAAGTGTTGGGAAGTTTTTTTTAGCTGTCTGAAGTGTGAAGTGACTGACTTAAGTTCTATTGTTTAATGGCCATTTTCAAGTTTGCTTGCAGTCTTTTGATTTTCTTGAATTATTGGGTAGTTTTTCAAGGATTTCGAGCTAAAACTCTGTAACGTTAGTAGGAACATTTCTATTGGGATGCCAGTAGAAAGAAGTTTGAATTACCTATCTGATAAACACAATGTCATCTTGTTTTTAAATAGACTCATAGATTGAAAAAATAGCTTAATAAATTATGCAAATTTATTCCAAAAACAACCTTTAGTTGAAAATTTGTTGACGTTGTTGATCAACTACCACACATCTTTGATTACTTACTGTCCATCACAGCGACACCAGGTGGACAGTCATTTTGAAGAAGGCAGGAGCCTTCAACAACGTCAACAAGTTTTCAACTTAAAGTTGTTTTCTGATGAATTTGCGTAACTTACAGAGTCATGTTGATGATTAGTTTGGTTCACTTCAGACCTTGAATGCCCTAGTGGGCTGAGGGAACTTGCTGAAGTGATGGTTATGCATGATTAGATGAATTCATTACAGATGTGTTACTGGTATTTGTTAAGATGTTTTTCGATATTTGTGAAGTGTAATTTTTCATCGTTTACACAGTTTTGTCCTCAGTTTGATGTTGTCTGTGATGGTGATTGTTCACAGCTAAATTTTGCAACGATATGTTTATGGCATTTGAAACCAATCCAAGCAGCAGTGTGAGAATTCTGTGGCGACAGATCAAACCTTTCATCCGGGGTAAAATCCCGTACTCACCAAATACACCAATAGTGAAGAGGATCATTAAACAGGTGAGCAAATTATGTCTTGTAAGGATTTATGATATTCATGGTGTTTTGTGATAAATTATGTCTTTATTGCATTTTTTCACACTGCAGCTGTAGTGAGTAATTTTTTTGTGCCAATAAATTTACTCGGTATGTCAGCTTATGTTTTGTGGAAATTCATCAAAAATGGCATTGATCACTACCGGTATCTGTTTAGTGCTTTGAGTGACAGGAAGGAAGTTTTATAAATCTGTTTTTTCAGGACCTGGCCTGAGCTGGAGTGATTTTGGAAAATTGGCTGGTTAGACAGGGGTCAAAGCAATAGTATCATTGCGTTTTATGGCTGTGCAAAATGTTACATATCTTGTACGTAGCAAACAGTTTGTTATCTGATGAGTTGTAGACTGGATTGCATATTTAGCCGTTGTTTTGTAGCTCTACTATGTATTTATGTTTTTGAATATTTATTTTTCATTTTTGGTATGGATGTTTAAGCATCTTTTTTATGTTATGTAATTTCCTGTACTGTGCAGCTATTAATTGGCTGGCTGTACAGTAATTGGTGGCATGGTGTAGTGGTAACGTGTTTGATCTGATCAACGAAGTTACTGTACGCCAAGCCCGATTAGTACTGTGATGGGTGACTGCCTGTGGGCAGGTAAACCATCTCGGTATGTAACCAGCCACTTAGGTCAACTGTGTGATTCATACAGCAGGTGATGCTTCGTAGCTTTGAGATGGGTGTCCCATTAAGGGCTGTATCACCACCTTTAACTTTAATTAGTGTCATTAAAGCTCCTTTGTTTTTGGTAGATAACTGGTGCCTTGCATTTGGTGCACTTGTTTTGTGTCTGTTGTTGTATATGCGCTTGTATTAAATCTGTGCAGACGAATTATACGTTTGAAAGTTTAGCAATGGTCCAGAATCTGGCATCTGATTGGTTGAAAGCTGCTCCAGAAATAACTTGGATGATAAACAACAGCAGACAGATGAACAACATTCGTGTAAGTTGACTTGGTCACTCTGCATATCATTCCTGAATTTTGCTTATTATTGCATTTTGTCAGTAGTGAACAGTGAAGTCAAGTTCCAATTATTCTTATTTTTTGCAGTTTTTTGCACATTTGTATGAGGTATGGATGATGTTTTTAGTGCACTGCCTATGTGTTGTGTAAGAAAAAAATTTGCTTTTTATGATTGATTTATATGCAAACTAACTGACAGTCTGAAATCTTTCGTGTTCCACAGTTCTAGATGTCAACATTATAGTGTTTGTATTGATTTCATTGCCAGGAGCTTGTCGGCGTGTTATCGCTGAGATATCCAGAGAACCAGCAGTTGACGACATGGTCTCGCCTGCTGAGTGGTGGCCCTAAGGATCCTGGTTTCCTTGACTGGAGTGATGTGCTCAATATGACTACAACTCTGATGACAATGATCAAGCAGTATTCAGAGGTTCATCAGCAAGCAGTTTGTTAATTGATGCAAGATGTTTTGGTTTGAATGTAGTGAATGTGTAAAGGTCGCTTTTGTCTTCATCGTGATAAACAAGTTTTGTTTGTAGATCATACTTGACCACTAGATACATGTAGCTCATTTGTTTTTTTTTACATAATAACTGATTATGTACTTTGTAATATTTCAGAATGTTGTCACATATAAAAATCCAAAACAATGCTAGATTGTCATTTTGCAAGTGTTGCATTGTTGTATGTACACTGTGTCCAGAAAAAGAGTCTACGGTTTTTTTGACATATCTTTGACAAACTTAAACCTGTTTGTATAATGTTTAACACAAGTCATCCTGAATATTCTTGTTATTAATCTGTTGAGATATTTTCTCTTTCTGTTGTCGAGTCACTATGTAGGGCTGATGTAATTATGACATTATGAAAATGTCTTTTTTATTGTATTTGAGGTGAAAAAAGATAACAGTGTTTCGGTTAATAACTTTAAGAAATTTAAACCTGTGTTTATAATTTTTTTGTAAGCAACATTAAAAAGTAAGTTTACTTTGCCTAAATACTGACGCAACTTTACTGTGTAAAATAGAACACTCTTCGTATTCTTACTTTACTCCACACTAAAATAAACAGAAATGCAGAAAAATAGTCTTTTTAGCCTGTAGCTGCCTTAGTTGTCATCAACAGTGACAAAACTTGCTGTTAACCAACTTTTGAGTCAACATCTTTAAAAAAAATTACAAATGTACACTACTACGACACTAACACATGCTGCAGAGATGACGCTGCACGCTGATGATGGCTGCTGCACAATGACGTTCTCATGGTGCATGCGACAGCCATGCTTAACATGGCGAAAAGCAAAACTAGGTTGAAAATTTTGATAATAAGTAATTTATTTTTATGCCAACAATCTCTCAAGCTTGTTGCAATTTTCTTCCATCAGTTTTCCTGTTTCCGTATTGCAGAGGCTCACCTAGATGTTATCTTTCCGCAAAAATTGCATTTTGATGACGTCACATTAGCTATAGTTACCGAAAAGTAAATTTTGAGGATAAGTTTTAGATGTTTTTAGCAAAACGTATCATAATGATAATGTGTGCCAAAAATTATAAAAATAAGTTAAAATTTTTTGAAGTTATTCAGGAAAAAGGGTAGACTCTTTTTTTTCCAGACACGGTGTACATTTTGTGCAAAATTTATTTCTGTTTTTGCATTTCGAGCTTTGGTATCTTTAGATACACTTGCGTAGAGATATGTAGGCATCAGAGATACCGTTGTGTTGTGTTTCGCTGTTCGTTAGTGCGCTACATTCTTCCATTTTTATATACTCGATACTTTCTCTTAGATCTTTTCTGTGTAAAATTGATTTGATCTGATGTGAATTTAACTACCGGTAGTGGGTAAGTTTTTGCCGTTTCCATTGTTGGTTTGAGCACACAGTGTTTGCTTGGCATGCTGACTGCTTGCAGTGTTTCGTCTTCGACAAGTTTGAGCCGCATGAAACTGAGGAAGACCTGGTGGCGGCCAGCTTGATGTACATTGCAGATCAGAAACTGTGGGCGGGTAATGATTTGTGTTCAGTTCTGTAGTTCTATTGCATTCGCTCCTCAGTAGAGATGAGTATCAGTGATTGCTTAGCAATAATTTTATTGTCAGGCAGTGTGTCAGAATTACAACTCATTTGTAGACAGACTATAACACGAGTTTGGTGTCCATCTTTTTGTTTGATTTATCACCTTTGATTGTTTGAAACCGTGGAGAAAAATTGCTTAGTTTTTTATGCATAGGCACTAGATGTCTCTGCTGTTTGAAACAGTCTAAATCCAAATGTGGTTTTAATTAATTTGTTGGTTGGTTAGTTAACTGACTGATTTGTGCATTCGTTTTTTCATGTTTATTTATTCATTCATTTATTAATCAGTGATTTATTTACTTATAAAATACAGATTTGTTGATAAAGCACATATCATAAGAATGTAGGAATGCAATGTGTTTGCAGCACTGTTTTTTAATACTGGAGATGCTGATGTGGACAATGAAACTATTCCAAGTTATGTCTCGTACAAGATCCGAATGGACATCGATCGTGTTGATTCAACGAGCAAGTTTAAAGTAACTGACAGGTTACCGACTGCATTCTTTGATGACATCTTTTTTTTGCTGTTGTATTCTTCTTTTTTGCTGTAAGTGACGATACAGTTCAGTGATTTTATGACACTTTGTTAGCATTTGTGTTACGGTAATTTGTATTTAGATTTTAATGTATATTATTTCAGAATTGTGGTAGTTGGCTTATGAGCAGAGTGCATAATTAGTCTATTTGAGCAATAATAATCGTTGTTGTCTAACATAAACTAATGTTTTCCTAGTGTTAGAATAAGCTCTGTAGCTGCAGACTGTGCTGTATGGATGCTCTGTACAGTTGCACCTAGCAGCATGCAAATTGTGCTGATCTGATAATGTCGCTTTTGTAATCGTTATCACATTTATCACTGTTTGTTGCAGATTTTGGTCTCCTGGTCCACGAGCAAGACCTCTGCCAGACATGAAATACATTGTATATGGCTTTGCGTACTTGCAAGACATGATAGAACACGGTTTGATTCGTGCACAGTCTGGATCTGATGACGTTGGAATTGTCCTACAACAGTTTCCGTATCCTTGCTATGTCAAAGACAGGTGGGAATTTATTTTATGTTTTCAGGCAGTATTGAGTATGGTTTTGTGTGGGTCATGGAATATGCCTGACGCAGTTGCTGGCCACATGGCAGATGGCACGAAAGTCACATAAAGTGTGTGTGAATCTTTTGTCTGTTTTTTATTATGTTGGTGTATGTGTCTAGGTAGTTTATTATTGTGACTGAGGTTTGGTTGGTTTGATTTGTTGTTGTTGTTTTTTTGGTGTCGGTGCCAGTGCAAGAGATTGCTTGGTAAGACTTATAATGTGTTGTTTCGGATCTGAAACTTTACTCACTCACTCACTCGGTGCTCATTATGTAAATGTGATTGTGATTGATTTTCAGTGGTTAAAGTATGAGGGAATGCGGGGGACTGCAGTTCCCCCACCTCTAGTTTTTGGTTCAAATCGTTCCCCCACCTTAAGTTCCCAAAGGATGCAGCAAAGGGCCGTGGCCCAAAGCCAAACTAGCATTCCCGACGTCTGTATTTATACTTTTGTGCTAGTGATTTGTATGTATAGGTTTCATCATGGTCCGCAGTGTATTATGCAAGTGTAATGAGGCATAATAAGGAGACGTAGTACGCTGTAGATCATATTGAAACATACTTATTTTATGCTGGCATGTTCTGCGCCAATGCACACGCGATCTACAAATGCGAGATGCAGTCAGTCATCACGCTTGAGTGGAGTGAGATTATGGGCATTTATAACACTAGATGCTGTAGTAAAAGATAGGAGGACGAAGTAGATCACGAACTACGTATGTATTGCTTAAGTTGTTGTGGTTGGCATTTGTTGATTGTGCTGTATGTAGGTTCATGAAGGCCATCTCGCGGACGACGCCGCTGTTCATGACGCTGGCGTGGATCTTCACGGCTGCAATGATTGTGAAGGACATTGTCTATGAGAAGGAACGGCGTCTGAAGGAAGTGATGAAAGTGATGGGCTTGGGCAATGCTGTGCACTGGGTCTCGTGGTTCATTACCAGCTTCGTCATGATGCTTGCCTCGGTCTTGCTGCTTATCATTGTACTCAAGGTATTCTTATTTCACTCTTACCATTTGAAATGCCTCATTTCTTGACATAATTGCAATTGCCCCTTTGTATTCTGGTTTCATTGCCGGCTTGAGAGATTTATCTGTAACCTAGCTTTTAAGCCATCTTAATTACCCACTTCATTTTATGTGCCTCAGATTTGCAGTTCACATCAACATTGTGCGCTTTACAAATGTACTTACTTACTTGGAACAAACATCAGCATTTTGATTTAGTTGTATTATTATCTTTAAATACTTGTTAAATTTGTAGGTTGAGACAGTAACTGATAAAATGTAAAAATTCATCAAGTTACGATTATATTAAACTGTTTTTTGCCACTGTGATATAAACTGGCTGCTGTGTGTTTACTGTTATAGGCCGGTGGTGTTATGGAGTATACTGACGGCTTTATTCTTTTTCTGTTTATGTCGGTGTTTACGCTGGCGACCATCATTCAGTGCTTCATGTTCAGTGTATTCTTCAGTCATGCAAATCTGGCTGCTGCATGTGCTGCCATCTTCTATTTTATTGGATATCTGCCATATGCTTTGGTTCTTCAGTGGGAGGAGTATATGCGCAACTGGCACAAGGCTCTTGCTGTGAGTGGTTTGTCTTTTATATTCTGATGTTACCTCTGTGTTAAAGATGCTGTTCTGCTCTGTAGAACATTTGACAGTAAATGTCAGTAGATGATTTTCATTACTTTGTTATGGCATTGCTTGGGTCTTTCAAAAGCTTTATTTTTCAGTTTGCCATTGATGGTCTTGCTGGGTGTGGGTAAATGATGTCCAACACTAAGCTACAACTCATTTCTCACCTCGTTAATGGTAATGGCTAAATTGACGTGACGTCGTGAGCGTATAGTAGTTTTTCAGTTTGCGCAAGGTTGCTTGCAGTTTACACAACATGACTGTGTTTCAGGCAGGTGTTTATCTGCCATTGTTCACTGGGAATTTTCGGTCAATTTTTGTTAGCTTTTATTGCCCTTCTGTCTATATTTTGCTGTCACGTTTTAGCTAGAAAAGCGTAGAATATTTCACCTGCATTCACTGTATTGAGAAGTGAATTATGTAGTCCACGGTTGGTTGTAATTTTCTTTGTAGTGTGTAGTGAACAATGTTGTGATCTGATAAATTGTCATATAGCATACAAGTGATGCTGACATGCTGTGTTGCAGTGCCTGTCATCCACTGTTGGATTTGGCTTTGGATGCAGCTACATCGCTCGGTACGAGGAGCAGGGTATTGGCTTGCAGTGGTATAACATTCGGTCTAGTCCCATACCCGAGGATGAGTTCAGTTTATCCAGCTGTATGTGGATGATGCTTGTTGATTCAGCCATTTACCTGGCAATCATGTGGTATGTCGAGGCTGTCTTCCCAGGTTTGTCACCAGCTGCTGTTACTTTTTAACAACATTCTCAGTATAAGTTGATATTTTGAAGTATTTATGGAGAGTAGTTTAGATAGCATTTGTCATGATGCGTTGTTCCTATTACTTCACCGGAGTAAATTTCAAAATTTGGAATTGGCAGTGGTTTGTAAAGACTCATTTGTAATTCACAGTATTCACTGAATTTGAACTGGTTTGTTGTCCATTTCTGTTGTTAATTTTTTTGTTGTGTTTTTGGTTTTGTTTTATTGTTAAACTTTTTTAGTACTTACACACTGTTGGTTGGTCTGCTAGAAGTTGACTTGTTCTGTACAAGGCATTTTTCAGCGATTTTCAAAGGTTTCTTTTAGGGAAACGTTTTCGGAGCTGTGGCATTGCTTCTGTATTGCGCTTTGACACTTCTGATTGGGTAATGGGTATTATCTGATTTGAGTGTGTATGTCGTTATTGTGAGAGGTGTAGCGTTTAAATTAATTGTTCTTACTACAATGACAGCATCTTTTTTTGGCTGATTATTGGTTATCTTAAGTTGTTGTGGTTGGCTGTAGGTGAATATGGTGTTCCAAAGCACTGGAATTTTCTGTTCACAAAAGCCTACTGGTGCTCAGAGTATACGTTTGATAACAACGACAGTGCAAGCCGTCATAATATTGAACTGCAACCGAATGGAGAAGGTATCTTGCACGTTTTTAGATTGCGTGTATAGTTTTAAGTTGTTGAAAAATTTGATGTACAATTTTGATAATATTTTCGTGATTTTTTTAATCTACTGTTTTTTCTGTGTGCTGCTGCTGTGAGTTAGGTCATAAAAAGCATTCATTTGCTAACTTGCCCAGCATAGAGCAATTTCATTGATTAAGACCAATGTATTAACCATTACAGCAAGTTGCACATACAAATCTAGAGTGTTTCCTGAACGTGGCTAAACCAAGTCAAATGTGTATGAGTCCATATGTTTAAATGCATGTTTTATGTCTGTGTTTGGAATTTGTTTTTGCGGAAGGGACAGAGGGGAATATTTGTTGAAAATTGATTTTGTTTATTAGCTATCTCTGTCAAGTGTGATAAATTTTTATCATCTGACATTGGTTCCTGTTTGAAATTCTAGCATCGGCAAGGTTTGAGGAGGAGCCTAAACATCTGCCTCTTGGTGTTTCCGTGAGACGTTTGTGCAAAGTCTACAGACGAGGCAACAAGGTCGCAGTCGATGGCTTGACTATTAATTTCTATGAAGGTCAAATAACATCGTTTCTGGGGCACAATGGAGCAGGAAAAACCACCACCATGTAAGTCAGTCTTTGTGTTTTTTGTACTGAAAGCATAGCTTGATATAGTACACCATTTTATCACTGTGTAATTGATCTGCATTCTGCCCTATTGGTGTACTTTTGATTATTGTATGGCTGATGTGAGAACTTTTTGTCATTCCAAGTATATACAATTTGGTCATCCCTTAAGTATAAAGAATGGAAAAGAAATTTTTTAATTTTCATATGTAAGGTCATGAATTAAGTTGCCATTTTAATTAGACAGTGATATTCTGATAACTTGTGAGAGTATTGTTCAGTCAGTGCCTATCACACATTGATTAGTTACTGGATATTGTTGCTATTGTGTCACTGATAACTCAGCTGAAACTCGCCGCCAGACATTCACATATTGGTAGGCATTCTTTGTGACCCATCACAAAGCAGAATTCAGATGTGCAGCAGTAATTTGTTTCTAGCTCACTCAGTTCAGTTAAGATGGCTGCATTGAATTGCAGTACATGTGTTAGTTACGTATGCACACTTAGAATTGGCAGTTCTTACAATTTTAGGTTAAGGTTTTTTTAGGTTTGGTGTTTCAAAAAGGTTAAGCTTTCTGTAAAGGTTAAACTTTTTGTTCCGATATTATGCATATGTGCCTTTTGCCTGGAAAGGCCATCCTTGAAATGACCTATACTGTCAGGTGGGACGTAAAACTCAACTCACTCACTCACTCCACTCACTCATTTCTGGCTGCAGAAAGTCTTTGGATGCTTAAGAAAATTGTTTGAATTGTCCCATATTGTCTTCTCACTTTACTTGCTCAACGAGTCATAACAGCTTCGTTGCCTCCGGCATATCATTGTGAAGTTTATGTGTGTTTATGTGTGTTTAGCTCAATCCTGACTGGTTTGTACACACCAACGCAGGGCACTGCACTGATCTATGGCAAAGACGTGAGGTTTGAAATGGATGAGATACGACAGGACATGGGCATGTGCCCACAGCACAATGTCCTGTTTGACAGGTTAGCCATCTTCTCTTTCTGGTAGCAGAATTCTCTTTGCTTCGTCATGTGTGTGATGAATATTCTTGTTTTTGTTTACATTTTTGTGCCTAATGCCATCTTGTGGCAGATGACTTTGGTTTGTGATAATTAGTACTAGGAATAGAAGCAGCTGCAGCAGTTACTATTCTTATCAACTGGAAATTGTTTTGAACAATTTAAATAATATGACCAACAATGAGGTCATCAGAGCAGCAGATATATCTCGATGCTCAGTGTTTAATTGGCCCATTTTCCAGCAGCACTCTAGATGGGTTAGTTCCCAGTACATAATTTTTAGTAATTTCATTGTTGGCAATTTATGTACACCAAATACTTTTTTGCCAAGTCAGCAGCTTTCTAGCACTGAGGTTGAATGATAATTAGTAATATACTAACAACAACAATAGCCTGGACTGCAGTATTATTCGCTAGTCTAATTTTCATGAGCTTACATTGCAGTCTGACGGTTGAGGAGCACCTGTATTTCTACGGATGCCTGAAGGGCATGAAAAGTGAGTCGGCCAGTGAAGAAATCAATCGGATGATCGCTGATGTTGGACTTCCTCACAAACGAACGGCGTTAGCCAAAGAGCTGTCAGGTAAATGCTGCCATTCATATGAACTAGAGCTGTCAATTTAACGCATTAATTAATGCATTAATAAATTAATGCACCACACGTTAAAAAAATAATGCACGTACATAAATTTATGATAATTTTAGGGCTGTCAAAGCGTTAATTTTTTAATGCGTTAACGCACTGCGTCAATTTTTTTTAACACATTGATTAACTCGTTATTAACGCACCCAGACCCGTCAAGAGGGAGAGTAGGAGGTAAGTTACCACCTGTCCTGCAACGTTTGGGTTGGCCCCGCCTGTAATATAGAAAGTTAAAAACACATTTTAAACGTATAATCAACAATAACTGCCATCATAGCTAGCATAGAAATCTATTAGCCTGTCGTCAAAATAATTATTTATTTACAGTAGCAATAGAACGGCAACTACAGTTTAGTTACTTGAATTCATTTGATCGTCAAATAACCGCAGTTTAATGGAATATTGGAACTTTTGCTTCACAGAATTTAGTAAATTAACATAAATTTACCTGTGTGCATTAATTATTGTAATGCGCGTTAATTTTTTTAATGCGCGTTAATTTGTTAACGCATCAATGCGTTAATTTGACAGCTTTATTTAATTTACTAAATTCTGTGAAGAAAAAGTTCCAATATTCTGTTAAACTGCAGTTATTTGACAATCGAATGAATTTAAGTAATGAAACTGTAGTTGCCGTTAATCACTACTGTAAATAAATAATTATTCCGACGACAGGCTAAAAGATTTCTATGCTAGTTATGATGGCAGTTATTGTTGATTATACATTTAAAAATGTGTTTCTAACTTTCTATATTCTACAGGTGGGGCCCCTTAAACGTTGCGGGTCACGGGGTAACTTACCTCCTACTCTCCTTCTCGACGGGCCTGGGAATTTGAATAAGATGGTGTTGACCTCAGTTGAATGGACAGAGATTCAATGTGTTGTAAAGGGCCATTAGTTTGCGGATTTATTTAATATTTGTTGACACACACAAAACTATTTTGCATTATCGTTGACTGTTATTATAATTTGTTTAATGTGTATTATATTATTAAATCAATGGCAGGAGATAGACTTTATGGTTGATAGAGCGTGGATTTTTTATGCACTTAATTTCTGTTGAGGACTTTTTAAGGCTATGAACAGTTGTGTATAGATACAAATGTTCAAGCTTTTGTAAACTGGTCGCATTCTTGTTAGAAGCAGTGTTATTAGGATCATCACATTATGATGTTTTGTTTTGCTGCTGCTGTTGGGTGTTGCGAAATAGATGATTACCATAGTATGGCTGTTGTGATTACCAAATATGAGTTCTTAATTTGTGCTGCTAATTTAGTGCAAGTTCACTGACTAAATACACCGTCCCAAAAAACGTCTAACTTTACCATTTTCCACATTTTCGCCAAATATTAACAGATTTTCAAAATTCTTTCACTGGCATATACCATGGACAATTAGCAATAAAGTGGCAGTTAAATATCCCACCACACTTTAACTGTGTTGCTACACTACCATGTGAAACATAAATTTTCAAAAATTGCTAAAATCACTATAATACACATGCAAAAAAAATCATTTTTTGAAACAGTTTTTTACTAAATTTCATACAAAAATTAAATTATGTTTAGTGTTACACACATTCCTGATGTTTGTAAACAAAAGCAGATGATATTGTCATAAATAATAATTTTTAATGCACTGATGTTATACCAGTGATGTAATGTGCTATTTAACAGTGGAGACAAGGCTCTGATAAGGAACTTGTACCGGATCAAAAAATACAGTTTTCGGAGAACACCGGCAGAATTTTTGAAGATAAACTGCAATGGGGAAAGATTGGGAATGTTATTAAAAGAGATTTGAAAAACATACAGCACCATCCAAGGACATAAAACCAACAGACTGAAGCATACACATACTGAAGAGAACGTGATCACTGTGGATGAAATGGTAGGCTTGCTAAACCACAAAGACCAGAAACATACGTATCATTTAATACGCCATATATTTAGAGACACAGATCTAACAGTTCAGCTGCGTACAGATCATTCACTGCATTTTTGTCCGGAAGTGTATTTCGTTTACCTACACGCTTGCTGTCTTGATAGTTTTTCTTGCATTTATATTTTACAAGGTAGTGTAGTGACACAGTTAATTTGTGGCAGGATATTTAATAATAACTTTATTGCTAATTGTCCACAGAATGTACCAGTGAAAGAATTTGAATGAAAGTTGGTTAATATTTGGCAAAGATATAGACAATCACAAAGTGGGACATTTTTGGGGGGACACAGTGTAGATATCATAAGGGGCATATTTAGAAGTGTGAAAGTGGAGCTCAGATGTACATTTTATTCGTACTTTTTAAAAGTTTAACTTTATTTGTGTTTAAAGTTACTTGATCTGATTTCAAACTGAAAATTATGCGCGTGTAATTTATTTGTACTTTCATAGGGGGCCCAGACACAACTGCCCACTAAATAAGCTTTTGTGATGTACATTTGTGTGTATTTGGTTATTCACGGTGGGTCAGGTGGGATGCAGCGCAAGTTGTCGATTGCCATGGCATTCACCGCTGGATCTCGGGTAGTTATTCTTGATGAACCTACTGCAGGTGTTGATCCATATGCCAGGCGTTCAATCTGGGATCTTTTACTCAAATACAAAGCTGGTACGATTATGATTCCGTTAGCAGTGTTTCATTTACACATACACTGTGTCCCAAAAAAAACATCCCTGACATTTTCGACTGTAACATGAAGAAGGATTATCGGATTTTAATAATTTTTGGTACGAATATTCCTGAGACAACTTGTCGTCAAGTGACAATTTAATTTCCCATCTCGCTCAACATCTGTTTCTACACTACCTGGGGAAAATAGAA
>Ga0209671_1003342_pt1 | contig 15362 bp, 8 predicted proteins | sample WorMetHERISLAND2_2_FD_187401 | JGI IMG/M metagenome (GOLD analysis project Ga0209671, IMG submission 187401) | Marine gutless worms symbiont microbial communities from Max Planck institute for Marine Microbiology, Germany - Olavius geniculatus... | ecosystem: Host-associated > Annelida >... | reverse complement strand
AACGCGCTCGGTGTGCTACAACGGAACAAGGAGTACAAAAAGTCCAGCTGTCGCTAGGATAGCCGACCGTACTGGTTGCCAGTGACCTTCAAGATCATTCAAGGTCAATGATTTTTATCTCATCTGATAGGGCGTATGCCAGTTCCTATTAGTGATCATCCTATTAGTGATCAGAGTTTTTGAGTGCAAATTTTCATTGTATGTATGTATGTATCATAGCATTGTTGTTGTTGTTGTTAATCTGCTGAGCTAAATTTGGATCACGTGACCGTCACTGACCAATCAGAGGTTGAGAAAATAGATCAGCGGATCAGCTCGGCTCAGCAGATTAAACCGACCCGTTTAATTTCGCACAACACCAATGCTAGGATGTTTGTTTACATTTTTTTTCTTTACGTATTTTGTTCAAATGTCTACTTACGCAGTAAAACGACCGTACATTGTTATTCGTTTGTATTACTTGATCGAAATTTAGTGGCAAGCTATTGAAGTGGACTCCATTCGGTAAATATCCTGGTTCATATGTATAACATTTGCCATGGGCTAAGTCGGGTCTGTATAATAAACGGAAGCTAAGATGCAAACGCCGACGCTATTCGCACCTGGAAACCTGTGATTAATCAGTTCTGCAACTTGCGAATAGCATCCACCTCATAATTGTGCTCCATGCTTGCAGTGTTGCGTATCATTTATGGTTTGGGGTAGCCTAGTTCTAAGCTGTCCGTACTGTCCGTCAATATAGGCTAATACTTAAGACGAAGTTCTTTGTCTAGGTTTGCGGTTACAATTCTTTATAGGGTTAGCGTTAAATTTTACCAAAATGTGTAAAGAAACGTTGACAACTCAGAAAAATGCTATTAAACGTTTAGCAAGCGAATTTCAGTGTATTTTTGAGAATTATATGACGATATATTGGTTATGTTTTTTTGAAGGTCTGACCAGCCCTGGGCATTCTTCTTTGCGGTCAATCCGGAAAGGTGCAGGTCAAGACCGTAACAAATCACTGCACCTTTCCGGAAAGCAAAAAAACATAACCATTGACTTAAAAATCAGTAGTGCAGGGTGCATATAGCATATGCATTATTTGCACCTTAGGGTGCGAATATCATTAGCTATAATATACGTGATGGCATTCCCACATCTATTATTATAAGCTATATTGTTATCGTCATATTCATTTATTAATTAGTAGTTGGCAGACTGCAACTAGAGTTATGATACAATCGAATATAGTCGATGTAGATAAAAAATTTAATGTTACTTCTGTCATGTGTTGCTGCTGGCCAGAAGATGGATGCTACAAAGTCGTCTGCATCCACATCAGTGCTGTCACGGTCGACACTTTTGTCCACAGTGTCTTCTCCAGTGTGCGGTTGGCAGTATCATTTGGCGTATGAGAGGGAGAAACTGAATGAGCTGCGCCGACAAGTTGCAGCTCAGGAAGAACGCTTCACTGCATTGCAGCAGCAGTTTGAGAAATTCAGCAGTAACAGTGATACACCAGGTTGTCCCAGCTTTTTCAGCTAAGTGCAATTGAGTTAGACTTCAGACCATGCTTGATTATTAGTACGGTGTGCTAGTTGGTCAGTAGTAACAAGTACTTTTGGAGTGCTGAATAATACAAATAATGATTCTAGTTTGGCTAGTTGTCTGATGGACAACGTATTTCATTTGTGCTAGAGTTCTACTCCTTGCTGTGCATTGTAATTGAGATTTTGACAGTCACAGTTACTTGATCTCCACAGTTCAGATATAGATATACTTTCTGTACTTCTTTTTCGTGAAAGAAATTTATTGGTCATACCAAAATAACAACCAATCTGTAAGCCTAATCCCAAAACGGGATCCAGGGATTATAAATTTCGTAATCCTGGAGTCACTAGATATGGCATATTGATTCATACTTGTACTCTAGACTCTAGAGAACTGCTGGCGACTAGCTAATTAAGTGTCAGTGTCTCTCGGTGAAGCCATGTAGTACCCTTAGATGGCTGTATAGGTTTGCCCAGCGATTATCATCAGTCAATTTAATTCTCGCTGCCTCCTACACCCTCGTCTTGATAGTTTAACATGCTTGAGGGTGGCACTAATCTTCTTATGCAGTCATTTTTACTTAGATGTCTTTTGATTTTATATAGTTGCCCTGAAATTATGCTTATCATATATTTTCGTTTCTACATAATTTCTTTTGGCTATTTTAATGCTAGTTTCCCTCTGCTAATGTGCATCCTCACATATATTCATAAATGGTATTTTAGTAAAACAACAATGACCATTTATAGCTCCGTGACTCGTTTTGAGGAGTAGGCCTAATAATGCAAGTTTGCCTCATGCCATGCTCTCTGTTTGGCCCGTCACGTCAGTCAAATCGACCGACCATGGCAAACTCTCAAGCGTGAAATCCTAACAACAGTGTATCTGCAGCAGTGCCTCCACTCCCGTGAACTAATCATTAGCCTGTCTTGTCTGTTCTCTCTCTCCCTCCCTCTCTCATCAGCAATGCGCTGTCGCTCGACCACCCATGTAGTTTGCATTTAGCGGCGGGTGTGCGCGTTATCACTAGACGTCCACAGCTGGTTTTGGTGGTGGTCAAAAAACCAAAACCGACCGAAAGCGCGTTTTTTTCCGAAAAACCCAACCGAAACCGACCGGTCTCGGCCAGTGTGAAACTGTAACAACACTAGTATTGGCACTCGGCAGGACCCAGTAGTATTGGGCGTTGTGTATTGTGAGTTTTTTTTGGTATCGTTCTAACCCTGATTATAATGATGTTTGTTGTATGTGTTCTGTTTCAGAGGTGAATGCACAGAGCAGTGTGATTGAGTCACTGGTGAAGGTCAAGGAGCGTGAACTTGCTCTTGCTCTGATGCGTGTGGCTGAACTGACTCGACAGCTCGACCAGCTGCGCCAGGGTCAACTTGACGGTGTTCTTGTCGACTCCACCAGCTCTCATGCCAAGTTACTTGATCGTAACCCACAAGTGAGTGAAATATTCAGTGTGTTCGATGTCACGTATTTGTGATTTTGTGTGAATTGTACGAGTGATGTTAGTTGATACGGTTTCACAGAATACCGTCATAGTAAAAGGCATTGATTCTTGATATGCTACTGTGGTGGTGTATATATTCTCTCATCTTGCTTGTTCCGGTCCATGTTCCAGTGTCTTTATTTTTAGTAATTTTTTTAAGCTGATGGATGATTATTATTCAGAAGGTGTTGACAAAAACTGGGTTTCACAATATTGCAGTTGATCTGCTTGTGCTGTAGCCTGTATGTGTGTGCTTCAGAAGTAGTTGCATCTCACAATTAGACACTAAAAAAACACATAAGAATATATTTTTTTTATTACTGGCCTAACCTGGTCCAAAAAAATATATTCTGGTGTAACCTAGCGTATGCCTAGCCTATGATAATTCTGAAAAATTGGCTGATTGAAAGCGGAGACTTTGTTTAGTTTGCAGCTGTCTTATTGCAGCATATGAGATGATATGGTTGGTTGTTTTTGCCACTGAATTCTTGTTTTGATGTGCTTGCAGTTGCTGCAGGGAATTGTTCGTCCACTCAAGTCAGCTCACCATTCGTCGGCAATAGAACGTAGTAGATCTGCAGCCGACATAGTTCTGCAGGCAAAGTCGTCAAACAGCAGTGCAGACCAAGTCATTGCCGATGCTAGCCAGTTTTCCTCTCTTCCTTCTGAGATTATCGGCACAGTCCGGACAACCGTTGCTGCGGATCACAGTAGCAGTTCACCGGGTACAACAGCAGCAGAGAAAAGAGCTGGTCTTTTGGACAGAAAGTTGGAATGTGATACAAGTGCACATATTGCGAATGCCGCAAACACGAGGAAAACTTTTGATATGAACGAGAACGTGATTGTTTCTATTTCTGCATCGGATGCAGTGCCTAGTCGTTACAAGTCTGCTCGGAATTCAGACACAGTGTCTTTAATCTCTGAAATACCGTCCAGTGTCTGCGCAACCACGACTGCATCTACTGTGAACCAAATCAGCAGTAGTGCCGACTCTTCACTAGAGGGGAGTTCAGTCAGTCAAGCAGACAAGCCAGGTTCGGGAGACAGTACCGTCGATGCTGCGTCATCTCGTGGCAGTACACGCTCATGGGTGTCATCATCCAGTTATCAGCAGAAACTTGGATTGCGGGGAGCTGGGCGTTACCAGAGCATAACTAACCGGCTGTATGGTGATAATTGGTTGGGTAGTATTGGCAGCAGGGCCAGTGAGAGGTCAACATCTAACAAGACAGAGCGTGGAGCTAAAGAGACAGTGCCAGAGTTAGCATCTTTATCCAAGGAATCTCAGCCGAATGAATCTCTGATACCAAAGACTGATAATACTGCTTTGTCCACCGTTTCTGCTGCAGACGCAAATTCTGTACCAGCTGATGCTAATTCAAAGCCGAGCCAGTCGTCGTCATTGCATTTTGTGTATTCCTGCAGTACATCTGAACGCACGATGGTCATACGTCCTAGTTTAACTAGTGAGAGTGGTGATGATGATGATGATGAAGATAAGAATGAAAACAACAGCATTGAAGAAGAGGTAGTAGAAGAAGCGAAAGAAGATCAAGATAATGAAGATGAAAAAGAAGATGAGGAGGAGGAGGAAGAGGAGGAGGAGAATGATGGTGATGGAAGGGTATCGGATCCTGTGAGTTCTGCTCCGCAGCCGAAGCTGAGTGAATCCAAGTCAAAGAAAGCAATGGTGAGATGGCGTCAGCGCCTAGTTGCCTCGCCGCCACCACGTCGAGCAGCCCACACACCAAGGCGGTTTGAGGATCCCAACAAGGAACTCGGCACGACTACTCCAGATGCTGCACAGAGTCGTTCATACACTGCTAAACTCCGCATTTCGGACACAGTCCCTTCACAGCCACTGACAAGTCTGGAGTCATTGAAACACGTCAGCTTTGATCCGTTCACTCTGTCGCTGAATGCAGCATTGGAAGGAGAACTGGATGTGCTGCAGTCCTTGTTCTCACAGGTTGCTGAGGTTTTTTTTGCTGTCATTAGTCTCTTTTTACACTTGTTGTAGCTTTGTAGCATCATGATTTGGATGTCGGACTCATGATCAGTAGGTTGCGGGTTGAACCCTGGCCATGGTATGTCTGATTGTGAATCATGTGCCTCTGTTACCTAGCAGCATTATTCGGTAACACTGTTGAAGCTTGGAAGGTAATGACATATTATAGAAGAGTCATGGTATGTTATTCGAAATACTTCGTGGAAGCTCACTGCGCACAGTTTAGCATTCACTCTCACTTTTCTATTATAGTCATCATTGAATGACAATTCCGGTCGCGACAGCAAAGTGTGTTTTTAAAGGTGTTTTTACCTGTTAACACCTGTGGGTCGGTTGATGAATGAGTGACTTGGTTATGCTGGCTGTATGTTGTAAGGTTGATGATAAGAATCAGTCAAATGAGGATGGATTGACAGTACTTCACAATGCAGTCTGTAGTGGATGCCTCGATGTTCTTGAGTTCCTTGTTCATTCCGGCTGTGACGTTAACGTGGCCGACTGTGACGGATGGTTCATTTTCATCGTGATTTCTTTGCACAGTTACACTGTTATTTCTTTGCGTCATTTGATCAAAAAAGCAGTATAAATATTAATGTGAGATATCAGTGATGGATGGTTAGTTTTTATTATGATGTTGTGACAAAGTAGGGCAGTATTTGTAGAAATGTAAATATGAAATAACATAAAAATTAGAACTGGCTATGATTACAATTTTTTAATAGTTTCATTTTTTTAAATGTGCCATGTTAATTGTCCAAGAAAATGCACGTTTTTAATCACCAACTTTGTAGGTTTTTAGCAAACAGCTGTCAAAGATGTACAGTACTGGGACACAGGTAGATTTTTTTATTTAATTTTGTAGACATATTAGACTGTTTATGTCCTTGGGAGAGAAAAAATTATCACTTTTCAGATGTTTGTCAGCTTTACTCAGATTTTTTCTTAATGATGTGATTTAATCAAAAACTTACCAACTAGTAATTTCATTAATCATTTAAAATTTTCAGAGATTAATCATGTGATCATTCATTAATTTCCGCAGTCCTAATAAAATTTAGTCCTTACGTAAAGCTATAATATAAGCATTCGTGAGGCTAACCCAGTTACCGGTGGAAAATGGCTGTTATAATTGTTGTCTGTGTGTGCATGGCAGGACACCGTTGCATTGTGCGGCATCAAGTAACAACATAGAAGCCATTCAGCTGCTGATTGAGCATGGGGCAGGTGTGCTGGCTTTCACATGGGATACTGAGCATGAAACTCCTCTGGACAAATGCTGCGTTGACAGCCCACGATATGAACAGTGTTACCAGTTCATAGCAGGTATTCTGCAGTGCCCTCAATTGCTGTGCTGTATTTTTACACGTGAAACCTAGCTAGCTAGCTATAGTGCGTATTATCTATGGTAATTCTATCCATCTGTCCGTTCATCCATCACGACCTGGTACCGTTTAATAGCATAGTGTTTCTAGTATTTCGTGACAAAATTTCATGCCACTGGGCGAAAGGGGTCCCCACAAACGAGGGGGTGAAAGAGGGGCACCCCTCCTTAAAATATGTTATTCTGCTGCTATTGGCTTGTCTAACGTGAAATGGTTGCACATAGGCACAAACCTCTGCTTGTCATAACAAGCACTTGGAACGGGCTTCTTAGAAATGTCAACATTGATGGCCTTGAATGACCTTGAACCTTTAAAATAGGGGAGTTTAGTGAATATTTTTGCAATTTTGGGCTGCGACACGCATTGCAAGAATGAATTGCACCAAAATTGCTGGAGATAGACCAAGGCGATCTGCGTAGGTAATTTTTAGCATTGAATGTAGATTTTAGCAGTCGTAAGTCCGTACCCTCTAGATTCAAATAGGTCTGTGCACGCAGGCATCAAAGAGGGGTACCCTTTTAAAAAGTGGTTCTTTATCCGCTGTTATCTTGTCTAGCTTGTAAATGGTTGCAGATAGGCACATACTTGTTGCTTATCATAACAAGCACTGGCGACGAGCTTCTTAGGAATGTCAACATCGATGACCTTGAATGAACTTTAACCCTAAAAATATTGATTTTAAGTGATTTTTGGGCAGTTTTTGGTTGCAAAAGAGTGAATTGCGACGAAATGGATGGAGATAGACCAGGATTACCTGCAAACAGGAACTGCCATATGCTCTTGCACGTCTCATGAGCATTAGCTCAGATTTCTTGTTTCATCTGATGGCTTGTTTATTTCAAGCTGTAATATGACTTAAACAGTCGAACAGATTTGGTCAGTTTTCATTCTACAGGGTGGGCCAAAATAATTGGACCTGTTTGAGCATTGATAACTCAGCGATGGTTAGTGATAGAAAGACATGTGATACGTCAAAAGTTTCAGAATGCTGTAGAGAATAAATGACAAATTTGCAAAGTGAAGCATTTAAATATTTCTTGCCTGATTTACATAAATCTGTCTCTATAATCCTCTATAATCATGTTAAATTGGCAGTAACACATGAATTTAAGTTGATTTTTTTAGCATAGGCCTACAGTGAAATGTCGACAATCATTAACACATACGTTGAGTTTAGATGAAATTCGACATAGGCAGTTGCCCAGCTTTTGCATTCGTAACCGTCATCAGTCCTTTTAGGCAGCTGATTGATCGCTGGAGTCAATGTGTTCAGGATCAGCTGAGCCCAGCATTTGATTAGCACACGTTTTAGCTGGCCAGTTACTGAAATTTTGTAACCATGCTAGCTGTTGCAATGCCCCCACAGTGATTAATTCACAGACTTTAAATGTGAACTTTTTGGCAGTGAGTTTTTGAGTTCAATGAACTCGAGCTCATGGGAGTGTAAGCAAATGCCTAATTTCAGTGGTAATGAAGATTTAGGCAAAGAATATTTAAATGATTTGCTATGCAAATTCGGCCCTTTTTGTTTACAACATTCTAAAACTTTTGACATATCACAGGCCTTTCTACGGGTAACCGTTGCTGAGTTAACAACGCTCAAACAGGTCCGTTTTTGGCCCACCCTGTAGATATTTCAGCCACTTCTGTCCTCTTGGTTTAGCGCTAACATCATTGGTTGCGTCAAGGACTCTATGGAGTCTATGCTGAGCTAGGTTGGTACTGAGATGGTTGACCATTTGTGAGTGAACCATTTTGGTATGTAAACACGTCGCCCAGGTTAACTCAGCCTGTCCATGCCTTCGCGAGCACTAGCGAAAGCGAAAGTGCTGGTGTAAATGCATGATGCAGTAACCCTGTGTCTGTGGTCTCGCAGTATAAACTTGTGTCTGGCTAAGGGCTAACAAAACAGACATCAGCACAGCTCCACTCCTTGACTCGAGAAGGACTTTGCATTTTACCTACTTGTTGTTTACAGTAGTAATCAAACTGACAGCAGTATTGGGTAAGACAACCTCAGTGCTAGTCTCATCGACACTCTTGTGCCAGAATAGCTCACAAATTAACAAAAAAAAGACTAATGGTTAGCTTATACTATTTTATTCAACTGCCAAATACTTTGGTCGACTACCGGTTAATTGAAAATTGCATTGCATCATCTTTTTATATGGTTTGCAGAAGCGGTGAAGATGTTGGGTGTGGCAAACAGTGGTCGAGTCTACGCCACGGCAAACTACGAGGCGAGCAGTGTGGATGAGATGTCATTCAGTGCGGGGGACCAGCTTACTGTGCTGCACCGAGGCGATGAGAAGGAGACGGCGTGGTGGTGGTCCGTGCATCCCAGTGGCACTGAAGGCTACGTGCCACAGAACTTGCTAGCCGTAAGTATCGTCCGTGTCTGCTAGAATATTTAGCAATAATTGAGCTAAGTTGGAACCAATTTGGAGCGGACAGTTTGCCATCAGAAGTAACGTTGTCAGAATATCTCTCATCATTTAAAACTAAACTTAATGCCCATCTTTTTGCACCTCTTTCCCATACATGACATAAAGTGACTGAAGAGCTGGGCATTTTTTCCTTTAAATTTTAATGTAATGTAATGTTTGAACTGTGTAACAGTTAATTTTGTTACAGTTTGAAAGAATATATATGTGCTGTAGCTCGGGTGTTATATCTCGATATTTTGCACGCTGTGTCTAGTTGTCTTATGCTTAGTCTTGTTTTTACCTCTGCAGAGGACAATATGTGTTTTTCTGCTAATTTCTTTGGTCTGTTTGCACAGCTAACATCAGCAGCATCGTGGGGTAAAAAAAAGTAGGCAGTAACGGAAGTTGCAATTTTCTGTTGCAAATTTCCAACAGAATTTCAACAGAAATTTGCAAGTGTCCAACAGAGGACATTATGGGTGCTCAAAATTCCAATTTTGCTTCTAAATTTTGCCAAAATGCTGTTTTTTTTGCCACAAATTCTGCATTTTCGGGCAATAATTTTCGGACAAGAAGAAGATTTTCTGACAATTTTTCGACAGCCATTCTTTGGCCCACTTTCCTCCTCTCCCTGTTATGACACCACTGGTTACCATGAATGTGTATGTTAATTTCAGCTGTATCCGCCAACGGGATGCAAAAATCTGCCAACAAAAAGTCTGATAGAGACCAGCTGTTGAAGTGTGGTGCTCATGTTTTATGAAAATCAGACTTTCGTCAACATTATACTCACCGATTTTATACCATCATTTGCTCAATGTCGGTATAGCATTCCTTGTTCTCGGCTTGACAGTGTAACTTACTGTTGACAGTCTGCCGTCCATTGTTAATGTAGAGACGTCTTTTCTATTTGCATGGCAAGTGACTGACTGTCTGCTTATTAACTGCATGCTTGTAGTTGTATTGGAGTAATAGCATTCTTGTTTGTTTCATGCTGCTGCAATTTTTACTTAATTGTTTATTTTTGCTTGTGTCTTTACTGGACAGTAGTATGTAGTTTGGGATTGCGGTAAATGTTGAGTCATGGGCTGCTAATGTTTTTTTTTTTTGAAATTTGTTGGTTGTAAATTGATTAATTAATGAGTGCAGCTGTTTTGCGTTATTTTCTTTTCAGTACAATTTGATTAACATTTTCTGAGGCTTGACATTTTCTACGTGTATGAAGTCTATAGCATAGAACATGCATTCTAACCATCTGAGTTTTGAGATCCTTGGTTTAAGGAGTATTTCGTACGGAGGCCTGAAATGTGGGTACTGCTTCAAGATGTGTTATTTTATTGCACGTTGTACAGTGTACACTGATTGCCCAGGAGGCATGACCAATGCTGTTGCGTGTCATGTGAGCTTAGCTCAAATTACTTGTTACAATCACTTTGCTTTATTGTGGTGAATGCTTTGTCATAATTTTTTTGGAAACTAGCGAAAAATGTTGACAGTTGTGCGTCACTTAGTCCTTTAGTCACATAACTAGCAGTGGGGCGTGTTGGTCTGCTGCAGCTCTTTGATCTTGTGTTGTTTTTCAGTTCAGTTCTGATAGTGAATGCTTTGACCATTTGTACTAGGTGTTGTACATATAAGCATCATGGTCCTGCATCAAGTGCACATCTCATTGAATAAGTTACATTGATTTCCCTTCCTTCCTTTTTGCTTCATATTTCGTACCTGTGACAAACCAAATTTATTCTGATGGGGGTGAATGTGAGTGAGTAGTGTTTAACGTTACACCTGACACGGTATAAGTCATTTCAGGGATGGCCTTTCAGGCAAAATGCACACACAGATATACATAATAATGGAACGGTAAGTTTAACCTTTACAACAATGGAACCGACAGTCCAACCTTTACAGAACAACCTAATACATGTATGAAACATAAAAACACAAAAATGACCTAAACCTAACATTGTAAGAACTCGCCATTATAATTGTGCATATGTAACAGTAATGGCAGTTGTAATAATCTTCCCTGTTATCCTCCAGAGAGCCATCAATCTCTGTTGGAGGACAGGGGGGGAGGTATTCTCATCGGCAGCTTGTGCATCTGAAGAGATAAAAACAATAGTAACCAATTTCTATACTGTCGTGTGCTTGCAACATCACACTTGCTGGGTTGCTGCTGCTGATGATGTTAGCCAAGTTTGTTGTTATCTCCGTGTTCTAGTTATCAAGTCAACAGTGTAGTTATTCACAGTGATATGTAATGTTTTGGCTCATTTGCATCAAAGCCTGTAAAATCGAAGATGCATTTAATTGTAACTGTCAATTGTTGCTAAATATTATCAGTTAGTTAATCGTTGTTTGTTTTGTACAAATTTACGCTGCTGTTTTTGTTGTAAGTTTGTAATTCTTTTATGTTCGGATGTGATTGTAAATATTTTGCCACAGTTTAGTTCATTGTGTAGAGTTGCCTTCAGTTCTAGGTCTGCAGTACTGTTTAGTAGCTTTCGGATGTTAGTTGGCATCATGCCATTATTATGGCATGATATGTCAGTTTGTATGCTTGTTATATTCGTGCATTTTTCTTATGACTAATTGATTGGTCCATACTGTCACAAACTGTGTCATATCTTGCATTGTATTATGGACCAAAGTATCGTGTTTTACTTATAGAGGTCTATCGTGGCAATTTGTATATGCTGCAAGTTTAAAATTTTAAGTGCTTGGCATAGCCAGAATTTTTTCTTAGGGCATTTAAGTGTCCAGTGCTAGAAATTTCTCGCAGAATTTCTCTGTGATTGTATGGATAAGCTGTGTAATATGTGGTATAAAACTCAATTAATTGTAGAGTATCATCTCTGAAGCTGTGTGCTATGTATCTTAATAATAATAATAATATTAATACAAGATTTATGTAGCACCATGGAGTCTGAAGATACAGAGGCACTTGTGCTATGTATCCTGATACATCTGGCCCCGGGTGTTAGCACTGTATGGCACATCATGCAGATGTGCTGTTCAGAGATCACATTGCTGTTGGCTGTACAAAGACACGTGCCACTTTATTAATGCAGTTGTTACACTTGGTTTTCAGATTAGGATCTTCTTGCTTTTTCCATCATGGTTTTGGTAACTTTTCTAGCACATGTGATTGTTTTGTTGTTTTTCAGCTTTTTCTGAATTTGTCTGTCCTATTTATTTATATTGTTCCAACACATGTCAAAGATGTCAATAATCTCATTGTTACATAGCCATCCAAACAGGCCGCATTATGCATCTTGCCTGTCCATCCATTTGTCCATTTTTGCACCAGGTCCTAGCTCAAAAACAAAAAGTTAGTAGAAAAGTGATATTTACTGTGAACGTTTCCAGTCTGCCAGTTTGCATTTCCAGCAGTTGGGATAAGAGTTAGTTGGATGGCCGTATGATATGTCAGCACTGGGTCAACATATTTTCCCTGCTGTTTTGTGTCGCTCAAACTTGATCTGAAATTAAGAATATTTTGTTCACTATGGCTGACTTGAACTGTTAACTGTGAAATCCACTATGTCAGTGTGATAGCAACTATGTTGTTTCGTTGTACGAGGGCCATTCAAAAAGTTAGTAGACTGATACAGTTAGGCAGAAGATATTCAGGTCATATTTTGCAACTTTTCAACTTAGTCCTTTGAAGTGAAATGTGCTTGGTCCAGCATTTCTCCAAAGGTTGAATTCACTGTTGAAAAAAAAAATTTATTTTTGCTTTTCCACCAGCAATTTGCCGTGCAGGTTACAAGAAGCATTCAACAAATTTGTAGTCTGATATAGATAAGACATTATAGATGTCAGTGACACAGTGTTACTGGTTAGTACATCTATTACTACAATATTGCACACCCTATTATTGGGTTATTATTTGGCATCTTAAAAGAAGACACGTTAAAAAAATTTTGCTGACGATGTGAACGTAGTCTGCAGAGCAAATTGCTGGCTGGAAGACCAAGGTCAGAAGTTATTCTACAACAAAATTCATGCATCGGGGAAACACTGAACCAAGTGCATTTTAGTTGCAGATAAGTATGTTGAAAATTAGCAAAATATGATGCACATCTCTTTTGGTTAACTATGTCGGTCTACAAACTTTTTGAATGCTCCTTGTACTTTTGCTTGTTGATTGTTATAGTGCTTATTGAAACGTCCACTTTACAGAACGATGCACACTTTCCATTGTTACAGCTCCCAGCTGATTATTCTATATTTGCATTTGATAGCTATTGTATATTTTTGCTGCTTAGAATAAGAGTAACTGAACGTAATATTTGCATTGCAGTATTAACAATTAAAATTATATATATGTGATAATGGGTGTTGTGTGCATGTTATCGAACTAGTGCAAACCAAATAATTTAATTTTATTCACTGTGTTTACTTTATTTTTGGAAGATGCACTTTTAATGAAATTACAGTGATGACAAGCACTACCAAATTTTCATGTAAAGTCTGTATTTTACGAAGATTATATCTGCCGTGAAAAATCATGGCAAATAGGCATAATCTACTACTTATTTTCCATGAATTTTCACGGAAGCATCTTTTTTTACGTTTGGATGTATGCCGTGAAAATTGGTGCACGGAAACGTATATGTTGAAGCTGAGAAATAAGCGAATAATCACACAATTAGGGCCTAATAATAACAATTTGATATAGTGACAAATTTGCATGTTGAGGAAGCTTAACTTGTTTCTTTCACCACAGTTTCTGCCAGTTTTATGCGAGGTATCTGATAGTTACTTTAGGCAAGATAGAAATTTCAATGCAAATTGTCTGCCACGGTGACAAGTCTGACTGATTTGCAAAATTCTTTCATTGCCAATGTCCGGGCGAAAATATAGACAGGAGTTTAGTGCCATGTTTTGACTCTTTGCGTATAGTTTCTACATTTTAGAAATACATCAGCTGAAAAGCCATGGCCGATAACTAGTGATGTGATCGATTGTATACTGTAGTCTAAACCTACAGGCTACAGAAGTTGCTAACTTACAATTATTGCTTGTATAATCTGATAATACTGTACTAAATAGCACTGGCAATTATTTTAGTATACTTTGTTTCGATGCAAATTCACTGCAGGTAGGCCTAATGATAGGCCTATTTATTTTCAATAATTTTCACAGCAGATAACCATTTCGTATGTTAGCTTCCGTGAAAATTCCCAGTTCATCGATATAATATTACAGTCGCCGCCATTCGCTATGTGCTATTTAGCGTTACACTACTCTGTAACTAAAAAGTACCGGTATCGAATATCGATATCGGCGATACTTTTTTCAAATACGGCACAACCTGTTAGTCAGAGTGATTTTTATTTTTTTCGTGAGTTTGCTCATAACTATTCTATGCATGTTTATGTTGTGATTCTCGTATTAAAGTCATTATTACACAACAAAAAATGCCATCGGACGTTGACGTGTTAATGGAAATGGGATTTTCTCAGAAGAGAGCGTTAGTAAACAATAGTGTACACGTTATTTTTTGAACATGTTATGTCATGCTTATGCTTTTGCTTTTTTTGCGCGAAACCACTCCAGGAAACCGGCGAATGGATCATTGCATCTCTGATCCACGCCAGTTGTTGTCAGCAAATTTAATTAATCACAGTGTTATATCGGTATGAATGCTGTGAACTGTTGGGTCATCATTGCAGTGTCATTGATCTGTATGTGGATATGGCTAGTTAGTAGCGATGACTTGATATCAGGATTTCAATTTCGATACGATATCGATACAACATTTGACAAAATATCGCAATATAGTTATCGATATTTTTAAATAACAACTATGTAAATTTTATACAAGCATATTAACAAGATGTTATCATTGAGCAAGGCAGTACACTATATTTAGATAATAAAATTATATTTTAAGTTAAATTTAGCTTGCCACATTTGTAATCTTTTTTTCAATCATACAGTATAGTGAAAAATCTGTTGAAAATATCACAATATTAGCAAAAATATAGCAATATATTGCGATATTTTTGAATATTGAGATATATAGAAAAATTCAACATTTTTTTGACAATACGATACGACATATCGATAACGATATATAGATATTTTTGATATATCAAGTTATCACTATGTGTGCATGCATTTTTATTAAACATGCTGTGTTGGTTATTGTAGGGAAAAAGCACTAGCTGTGACCAATAACAGTGGAGTTGGTGCTGCAACCGAGTGGTAACTTAAAACTTATTGTTCAAATGTTTTTTGACATCATTTATTGTAAGCATATCATGATGCCAACAGCAAGGATAGACGTGTGCTGAAAACTTGACAAGTAGGAGTTTGCCGACCATGCAGCCAGCTACATTTTTATGCGCGAAAGCAGCTATGCTGTCAGTGTGTCTTAGCCATCGCAATTCTGTCCGTCCGTCTGTCTGTCACACGGGTGGATCAGGCAAAAACAGTCCAAGCTAGGATCTCCAAATTTTCACCATCGGCTGCCTGGAAGACTCTAGTTTCAGGAACCGTAAAGC
>Ga0209671_1003339_pt1 | contig 15365 bp, 10 predicted proteins | sample WorMetHERISLAND2_2_FD_187401 | JGI IMG/M metagenome (GOLD analysis project Ga0209671, IMG submission 187401) | Marine gutless worms symbiont microbial communities from Max Planck institute for Marine Microbiology, Germany - Olavius geniculatus... | ecosystem: Host-associated > Annelida >... | reverse complement strand
CCCAACTTTAGTATAACACTACTACTAACCCTAAACACTAACCCTAACTCTAACTTTATCTCTAGCCATAGTCATAATATTAATAATAAATCCTATTCTTTTACCCAAAACACTAGCGCCCTCTTGCGAATTTTTTTGTATGATTTACATTTACTTTTCATACGCAATCACTAATATCGACGACGAAAACCTGTTTTAGACGATGAAAGCATGCTGACTAAGCAACAAAATAACACAATAATAAATTAGAGTATTAACTGGAAAAAGAAAAAAATATGAAATTGGTAGAGCCGGTATTCGAACCTGAACCTACAAAACATGAGGTCGATAGCTTAGGCACTAGGCTACAGCTGCAACGAAGAATATCTCACTACAGACTTCATATAAACATTGTCCGAATATGGCTATGTCTGTGTCTACTCAGGCGATCGATGTCGTCTGACACTTATGGCTCTGGTGAATCATTTATAAATATAACACGTCGCTGCAACTTCCCAAAGCCTCACACCGTATTCGAGTGCAACTAGCGTATTGTCGCAGCACCGAGCATAGATTTACTTATTTACGTAAATGCTGACAACATTGGATGGACCTTGAAAAAAAATTTTTCCGGGTCCGTCTAGACGGACCTCTAGCCACTGCGGTACTGAAACATAAGTTAAAATGACTAAAATCCAGTACAATCGGTGTCATAATCGTTCTCGGAGAATTAGGGTTAGTTTTAGGGTTAGGGTTAGGATCGAATAGTGTTAGGGTTAAGTTTAAGGTTAGATGTAGGGTTTGTAGTCACATTCAACTGCAATTAATATAACAAAAAACCAGTGTAATTGGTGTCATAATCATTCTTGGTCGATAGACGCTTGAAGTAAACAGCTGTGACATAGAGATCGAATATTGCGTGCACGTGTACGATTTGTTGAGAAATAGTTGATGTCGATGACCTTGAATGACCTTTAACCCCAAAATAGGCGTTTTTAGTGATTTTTTGCGATTTCCAGCTGCGACACACATTTCACAAGCGAATTGCGCCAAAATAGCTGGAGATGGACTTTGACAACCTGCGTATGACATTTTTAGCATAGAACATACATTTTTAAGAATATCTATGTTTCGATCTCTGAAATTCAATGAGTCTTCTGTACGTAGGTCTCAAATTTAAGTACTCTTTCAAGATGCATGAATATGTTATTGCTGTAGGCCTACACTGATTGCCAAAGTGGCAGGACTGCTGCTATCGTGCATCACATTGTCGATGCCTTGTAACACACTTGCTTTCATTCGTTGCATTAGTTGCAAGTATATTATGATGCGTCTTTATTGCAGATGTGGAGAAATGTAATAAAGGCTTTGGATATGTAACATTTGCTCTGAGGCAAGTTTCCTGCTCTGTTATATATTACATTATGTTAGTTTTGCTATACCTTCGCAGAGTGACATGCTAGGACTAGGACTGCATCGCTTTCACCGACTGAATGAAGTTAGTGATAGGGTTGTTAAACAAAGTTCGGATTTGTGAACTTCAAATTTCAAGTTTGAATTCGTATTCGTTTTTCAGCCCTTCGATATTCGAATCCAAGCGTCACTAATTAGACACAGACGGTTTTGCCTTGAAAGTGGAGCTCTGTTACTTCAGCCATGCACTGTGTGACGATTTCTTTGTTCTCTGCCGGCCGTCAATTCAAGCGACGCCTGCCGCCTGCCGTGTGTTTGCTTACCCTACCCCTCCCTTCCCTGCATACCGCTGTGGCATTCAGTTACTCTCCATGCTGTGCTCCTGTATACTGATGCAAGCTATCAAAGTGACAAATCTTGGTGGCCCAGACGCAGAGCAGACATCAATTGACGGCAATAGAGCGTGACATGGCTTGACGTCCTGGCTGATTGCACTGTTGATAGACTGCTTCCCGGCGTGCGTGCATGCTGTGACCTTCATCTCACCCCACAGTGCAGACATCAAACGCAAATTGCTTAAGCTTTTCCGCAAATGTATAAACGAAGTTCGAATTTAATCCGAATTTTAGCAGTTGAAATTCGATTTTGGAAAAAAACGAATCTAACCTCCCTAGTTAGTGATGAAGGTACTCATGGATGCGCATGCATGCATACCGGACCGGTCAGTCCAGACAAGTGTGAGCATTAAATGCTGGTAGCTCTAATAAGGTTATAAAGGTAAAGGTAAAGGGAGCCATGCCCCAGCTGTGGCATAGGCGGGGTGCTCATCTTCCATTCGCGGCCGTTGAGCCCGTAGGTGGATAAACCACTTGAGCCCATGACGCATGGCCAGTGCGACGCCAGACCTACGGTTACCTTCCCAGCCTCGGGGCATCACCGGCCTTTGACCGGTACCAAATAATACTGCTTGGTGACGGAGGCACATGTGTGTGAACAACTTGCCTAAGGTCGTTACCCGGCAGTGTCCTGGTGTGGAGTCGAACCTGCACCCCTGAGTGACCCCAGGATTACAAGTCCGGCACGTTACCATTAGACTACCAAGCCACACAATATGGTTATAGCTGCAGACTAAACTTGATGCGCATATTTTCAGGGACAGACTGGACGTGACTCTTCAGAAGTTTTTGAAAAGGGTGCAGAAGATTCACCGATGAGTTAGCAAAAGTCAAATGTCATACACATGTTACTGCACAGAGGGCAGTTCATTAGTTAACATTACGATATTCCCTGATGGTGCAGCTGGCGCAGTGTTTTGTCACGCTGGATCATATGCTTGGTGTTACTATATTTTGTCGAATACTATACATTTCTAAATTTGTGAGCGTTAAATGCCAGTAGCTTTGAAACATTTGGAGCATGCTGGTTGCTGTAGTGATGACGCTTCCAAGGCGGCTGCAGCAGCGCTGAGTCTGGGAGGTCGTAAGCTGTCGGTCGTTCTGGCTGAGAGGAAAACTTTGAAGCAGAAAAAAGTCTCAGTGACGTCATCTGATGCTAAAGGTCACGCTACTGTTGCCTGTGCACTCGGTGGTCAGTTATCTGTTTGTCTTAATAACTATTTGCATGCAGACTTAAGCCCAAATTCTATTATTCTGAGTTCGCTACATTTAGGCAACACAAGCACATTTGTCGCAGACTTGTCACGGACTTTGTCGCAACCATATTGACATGTTGAGATTGTTTAATAGCACAAAACTTTCCCGTGACATTCCCGTTTCATGGTTTGTATCTGCCACTTTCATGGACCTGGCAGTATTTTGTGTTAGGCTGGTGGCGTAGCATAGTGGTTAGAATGTTGGTCCTGGCCGGCGGACTTTCCTTATCTTGCGCTAGACTGATGGATGGCTGCTTGACCACTCTGTGGGTACAGCATCCACTATCAGTCAACCAACATAGCCAACTCAGCCTGCCATCTCCGGGATCGGTTAAATGAGTAGTAACCCATTATATGGGTTATGGAAGGTGGGGACCTTTGTACAGCTGACTGGGCTGCCTGGCCGGCCGGTGCGCCAGCCTATGTTTGCAGGCTGCACGCGGCGGCTGTACGATCGACGGCTCTGGTTAGTGACGAAAAGCGCATTAGAGGTGTGCGTCATACACGACGATGCGCTATACAAATTGACAACCTTTATCTTTACCTTTGCCTTTTAAGCTGCATTCACATAGACACAAGTACAAGGTTTGCAATGTCTGGGTACCTGTCGTGTATTTCAATAGCTTTACAGTGGCCGTTCACATACATATGAGTACAGTTTACCTGTGAGTTTCACTCGTACGCGGAGTTTCTGTGCAGGTCATGTATTTGTCCAACATGTGCGAAGTAAACTACCCATAAATAGCATGAATGCACTTTATAAAAGCTATGGCACATATTTGATGATAGTCTTTATTAAAGCAATCAGCAGACAAACCGCTGTAGACACAATGCAAAACATACTGACGTGCTAAAAAACAACTAAAAACAGTCTTTGTACAATACATGATAGATAAAATTGCACTCATCGATATTATTTATTTTGGAGGGAAATTCGTAGTTATGCAGTTGCGGACGTGTGGAACAGGGTGTAAGAGTGGTTGAAGAGGATGAGTAGGTTTGTATCTGATAGAGCGAAACAGTTGTTCATCGGCCTGCTCACAGAGTGAGGCAACAGTGGGCATAGAATCATTCGTATAATAGCCTGATTTGCCAGCTCGCCTCAAGAAAGCCTCTAGTCTATTCTTCTCGCTGGCGTTAGCAAAGCCCCACCAGGCGGGGGAGGCATAGAGCAATTTAGCCAGAGCAGTTAATCAAAAGACTATCTGTAGACAGGCCTGACGTCATTGTGAAATTTTTCATCGTTAAAGGTATGCTGTTATTAAAAATAGTAACTTTGTGGTAAAACGTTGTTGTTTTATTCACGAAGCATTTCCTCGATTCGATTTCATTCAGTATAGTCGACAGGCATTGAGTTATGTTCTTGTACAAGTTATCTTTAACAATCCACTCGTAATGGTGACTAGTGAAGCTTCTACGAGAAATGCTATTGAAATACATGACAGGTATCCGGATAGTGCCGGACTCGTTCTCATGTCTATGTGAACACAGCCTTGGGCCACTTTGAAAATTCTGGATTGATTGATCGTGGATGGCTGTTGTTTACAGAACATGCTAAAGAGGCGTCGCCTGTACAGCTGACAAGTCTAATGGGTCGTCTGACCGCCGAGGCAGCTAAGCGTACAGTCATAGTGCATGGATTGCCGAGTGGCACAGATAGACAGGTAATGTTCTTGATAGGGCATCCTGTCTTCGCTATCTGCGCCTCAAGAAATAATCACAGAAAATCTTTGATTGACTGTGATGTTTTTTTTGAACACTAATACTATATTTTTCCTTTTCTTAATTTGTCTGTTTTCTTCTCTGTTTTGTTGCGTATCTTTTATTGTGTAGCTGTGGACGTTTGTCTGAAAAAACCCAGAATGACTCATTGACTGCCGAAGTGCAGATACCTGGTAATTCAACTAATCTGGAGATCAGCCAGAAATTCTTTCCATTTATCTGGTGGCTTTTTTAAAAAACTCAGATTAATTGGGGTTTGCTATTTGATTTTTTCATTTCATTCTCTGTTGGTAATTAGCAGCAGCATTTAATCTGATGTTTTGTATAGTATTTTGCCAACTTTAGGCTGTATTACGTATTTTGTGTATTGTTGCTTGTTGCAATCCTGCCATTTTGCTTCTCGTAGTTTTGCAGTAGCTGTTCTCACCATTTGGTCTTTTTTATTTATTTGCAGTTTTTTTCCTAGTCTTTTTTCTGTCCCACTTTCTCGTACAACCTAGTGTTTGGGCTATCTTAACCCCGATTGCATTGCTGCATCTCATATTTAGCTGGTTTCGTGTCAGCATTGTGAACTATACATATAAAATTGTTCTTGCTGGCAGACAAATGCAACTCATGAGCAACAAGATGACTGCTCCACACCAAGACATCACAAGAAATTTGAGCTAACGCTCACGAGATGCACGAAAGCCTATAGCAGTTCTGGTTCGGTGGTTTAGCTGAAAATTGGGGTGTTCACGCTAAGTTAAAATACAAATACCAAATTCTCTATTTGGATCGCATAACAATAGTTCCGTGGTGCCATCTTGTGAATGATATAGACTTGTGTCGCAGTCTGAAATCGTCAAAAAAAATCCATAAAGCTCCCTATTTTGTCGTTCAAGGTCATTCAAGGTCATTGAATTCGGCACCAATCGAGAGCCAGTGTACGACTTCCTATTAGTGATTAATAGTAACCTAGGCCCTATCTCGCACCGTTACTGAGATGCAGCGACTTACTGGCCAAAAATCGCAAATTTTGCCCACCCCCCTCCCATTTAGCACCCTTGTTCAGGGTGACCCTCTTCGAGTTTATAGAAAAGTTTTATGAATCTTGAAACTAGAGTGTTCCAGGCAGCCGATGGTGAAGATTTGGTGATCCTAGCTTGCACCGTTTTTGGCTGATCCACCCGTGTGACGGACAGACGGACAGACATAATTGTGATGGCTAAGACGCGCTGAAAACAGTAGCTGCGTAAAATCTGCTGCCAGCTAGGAGTAAATTTGGTCATTCTTTCATTTCATATTGTTTGCAACGTTTTTGGTCAGGTCCAGTATTAGCCTTTCATTAGTCAGTATACATTGTTATGTATTGCTGTGACTATTATTCTGCCAGTCTAACCACTGGCTGCTATGTGAAATAACAAAACTGTTTATCTACTTACTTAGTTACTTACTTATGATTCAGGTTGTGGAGCAGCTGGTGGGTAATGCTAAGAGGCTACGTCAACTACGCTACCCGGTCAGGATAGGTGACAGTGACGCCAGCACAGATGCACTGTGTGCAGCATTTATCTACCGCGGCAAGCAGGATGCTATCAGGGCCGTACGTCGACTCACTGCACAGAAGCTTGCAGGTTGTATTCGGTAATGTCGATTGAGGCTAATTTCTCTGAGGCTGTGAAGCCAGAACCATGAGGCCAAGGCCAATTATTTAAGGCTGAGGCCAAGACTTAGGTCAAAGGTAAAAGGTGAAGGCAAAGGGAGCCATGCCGCAGCTGGGGCGTAGGTAGGGTGCTCATCTCCCACTCGCGGCCGTTGAGCCCGTAGGTGGATAAACCACTTGAGTTCGTGACGCATGGCCAGTGCGACACCAGACCTGCGGTTACCTTCCCAGCCTCGGGGCATCACCGCCCTTTGACCGATACCAAATTATACTGCTTGGTGACAGAGGCACATGTGTGTGAACAACTTGCCTAAGGTCGTTGCCTAGGTCAAAGGTGGAACTATAGAAGTGGCAGTGACATCGTAAGCTAGAAGTTTTGTGGTGTTAACAAGGCCAAAGTGCCACGACCGAGAGTCAGAGACCAGACCAAGGACAAATGCTTAAGGCAGAATCCGAGGCCATGGTTTCGAGCTCTGGGCTAAGGCCAAAATTTTAGCTTGGAGACCACTTCTACTTCTACTTTCTCAAAGACTCAATGTCTTTGGCTTCGTCTTTTGATTTACAGTTTATAATGTATTTACAATCCGCATATGTAGCCCATGAGCATGCTGCATGCAGCAAATGCCCAAATTTACAGCTCGGTGTCTGGGAACGTTAACACACGCCTGTTATTGAACACGGCTCGTTTGAACCAGCCTTGAAGTCGTGTATGTTTTGTTTTGTGCAATGAGTACAGCTTTTTGTGGAAAACTCGTCTCAGAGCTACAGAGCGTCACTTGCCATACGAAATTGGGTTACCTGGCACCAGACACAGGTGAATGTGCCCTGCCTCAGCCCCAGCCATACAGGCCGGCACTCGATTTGCTCACCTCCGAGGGATAAAAGGCTGAGTTGACCTTGGTGATATGCCATGCTGAGATGGTTTACCTGTCCATGGATTGGACAGCCACCCGTCCAGGTAGTAGCCACTTGATGGCGACCAGATCGAGAGTCGAACTTATAATCTAAAGATCACGAGTCTGGCCTTCAACCCATTACACTGCCAAAAAAGTTTTGATGTGGAAATAATGTTACTTAATGTTACTGTGGCTATAGCTGTGCTGTGTGTGTGGTGTGCTAGGTCAACCACTGGCTGCGTCACTGTATACTCGAGCGGTTACTTTCATGAGAAAACAGACCCAGAAGGCATCCTCAGCTGACAACAAAGCAGCTCGGTTGATCATCCGAAATCTGTCCTTCCAAGTTTGTATTCTGCTACTGCTTTCAGCACGTCTTAGCCATCGCAGTTCTGTCCGTCTGTCTGTCCGTCACATGGGTGGATCAGTCAAAACGGTGCAAGCTACGATCACCAAATCTTCACCCTCGGCTGCCTGGAAAACTCTGGTGTCAGGAACTGTAAAGCTTTTTCATAAATTCGAATAGGGTCACCTCGAACAAGGGCGCTAAATGAGAGGGGTTGGGCAAAATTTGCGATTTTTGGCCAGTACGTTGCTGTATCTCAGTAACGGTGCAAGATAGGGCCTAGGTTACTATTAATCACTAATAGGAAGTCGTACACTGGCTCTCGATTGGTGCCAAATTCAGTGACCTTGAATGACCTTGAACGCCAAAATAGGGAGTTTTATGGATTTTTTGGGCGATTTCGGGCTGCGACACAAGTCTATATCATTCACAAGATGGTGCCACGGAACTATCGTTATGTGATTCAGATAGAGAATTTTGTATTTGTATATTAACTTAGCGTGAACACCCCAATTTTCGGCTAAACTACTGAACCGGAACTGCTATAGGCTTTTGCACGTCTCGTGAGCATTATTATTAGCTCAAATTTCTTGTTTTCTCCTGCGGTGCAGATTTATGTTTACGAAGAGGTTTTTTTGTTTTTTTATTGGTGTCCGAATGCTGGTTGATTCTACGCCTCAGTTGTTAGATTTCAGGCACCGATGTTAGGGGCATGTGCAGAACAAATGAAATGGAGTCAACTGAAGTGAACTCGCTTAAACTGAAGTGCCAGTTTGTTTGAGCATGTTTACATAATTTAGTAATTTACATAATTTAGTACATACAGCTGCCACAATGCAGTTCCGCTCGGTTCGTTCGCTATTTTCAGTGCAACGGAACTCAACTGAGATTCCAGTTGTTGCTTTTCAAATGTATGTTGAAGTTTGGTTGCGTGTCAGTGTTGTGGATCTGGTAAAACATTCTCGAAACTTTTTTGGAAGCTTGTGTAAAGATTTCTTATCTGGTCGTAGGAGAATTTTGTTATAAAAAATGTTTTTTGATATATATTTCAATAGGATGCACATTCTTGAAACTTCTTAGCGGAAAATCTTCAGTCTCTTTTTTAATTTATCAACATTCCTAAACAAACATTCTTTGGCAGGCAGATACGTTGCTGCATGACAGTTGAATTTGATCGGAAGTTGGGGCACGCAGAGATGGAGATATGGAATCTATTGCCTTTTTTGTTCATTCTAATGCATATTTCACTTATTTTGCTTTTCCTAGGTAGTGTGGAAGCAGTCATATGTTAGTTGGGGCGTGATCTTGAACTATCGCGTGTTAGCCAGTTGTATCAAAAACATTGTTACTAAGAATTATTAAAGAATTATTAAAATGATTGTTTTTCAAGTTACACTTGATAATGTTGGATATTTTTTCTGGCAGTTTTTGCTCGTTTCAATGCATATTCTGCTTGTTCCATATTTCTCAGGTAGTGCAGAAACAGATGTTTTTTATGAGGTAGGAAATTGAACAGTGTTTTGATGGCAAGCTGTGTCGGGAATGTCAGTTCCCGAAATTGCCATAATTGCTTAATCTTTTTTCAAGTTACGACTGATAATGTTAGGGATTTTTTTATTGTTACACCCTGTATGTATGCCGACATGAGATAGCTTGCCGAGCTGTTGGCTGATGGCAGTGTGAAGAGGATGGTCTTCGGGAGCACTTTGCTGCGTTCGGCCCAGTGATGGAGGTTCGCATTCCGACGCTAGCCGGCGGTGGCAAGAAACGAGGCTTCGGCATTGTACAGTTTAAATCGGTGTCCGATGCTGCATCTGCCCTCAAACAGATGAATGGAACCAGTTTGTTCGGTATGTGCGTGTAACTAGATTTGAAGTTGATTAGACTTTGCCTGATGAAACAGATGCAAAACAGATTTTAACAGCTTCCCCCGCAGGAAACTGGACAAGACCACTGGGACGTCCTCGTATAGCGCCTTTGAAGCTACGGCACTACCGCGCTATACAAATGTGTTATTATTGTTACATGGATGAAAACCATTCAGCAGGATCTGAAATCCAGTGACCTCAATAAGGACGACGCAGTTGACGTGGCTCAGAGCCGTACACTCTGGAGATTGATGTCTACGTTCGGCGCTACGCACTCTTAGTGGTGCTTGCCAGAAATGATGATGACGATGAGACTTTGGCCAACCATTGACTGCTGCACATAAGAAGCTACGTTATGATGCTTTTAACGTGTTAATAAGTGACATTGTATTGCGATTTTGACGGGCAAATTGATCTTTTGACTTTGGACGTTTACTGGAAATTTTGTGTCACATGATCTAACCAGTACTGATTTTCCCCCACCCTACAGTCATCCCGGCTATGCCGTTCACAATTACAACGCTATTGGCAACGTGTGGTCTGTTCGACACTGCGCATGCGCTGTATCATCACACGACCTGTTTGTTAGGGGTCTGAAATATTAACCGCATTTTTGAAATCACCGACCCCTAGTTTACCGTTCACTTTGTAATTTGTGTAATTATGTTGATGATTACACATTTTATTCATCAAAACGGCCTTTATCGTCATCGTCATTATCATCATCGTCATGGGGCAAGCCTCTGCTGCAGCGTAGCCATCTCCGCCACTTGACGCCAGAGAGTACGGTCTTGTGCAGCGCCGTACATGTCTCATGTTACATGACCCATAGAAATCTCTTGGCAAAGCAGTTTTGATGATATTTTAGTGAACTTGATTGTTTTTTCAGCCGAGGGGTTCAACTCGTTACTATGGATAGATTTATCGATGTAAAGCTGAATTAACTTTGAACATCAAACGAGTTTACAGTCTATAATTAAAAGTGTAAAAACCAATTTTAGCATGCGACAGACTTCAGCAGTGAAGAAGGCCTAAGTAATGGCTTGAGCAATGAACTGTAAGCTTAGATGCTTTGTATGCCTGTATGGCAGTATTAGTTCAGTTTTGAACATAAATTTTACTTCTGATTCTCATTTTTTCTCTTAAAGTAATTCTTGTCTTTGTTCCTAATTTAGAGCTCTCTGACTGGTTAAGCAGCTTCAGTTCTGTCATAGTTTCGATTGTCAGATAATTTTTAATTTTAGTTTTAGCTTTTACGGTTACAGGTAAATGATTTCCTATTTCAGACTTTATTTTAATTTTTTTTAGTCACATAATGCAGTTTGTACGGTTTGCTTTTAGTTTGACAGAAAGCTGAAACGAAGGCAGTTCAGTTTTCGTTCTTGAAATAATTCCTACTCTTTTTGTTTTTGCTAATGAGAACATTATTAATTTTTGTTCTAATTATTATTTTTATTTACCGTAACACGGATGTATGGTTTATGATGTCTTGCTAGGAAGACTGATTGCTGTCGACTGGGCATTGTCTAAAGATCGTTATCAGAAAGCTGTTGAACGTGAACGCTCTTTAGGTACTGTCTGTCTGTATGTTCATCTATTGCTCCAGTTTTGCTGCTTCAATGCTTTATTATATTAGCCAGTGCAGTGTTTTTCAACCTTGTTGCTGCAGCGGAACCCTCCATAAGTGCGACAATCACTTACGGAACCCCATGCAGTGATAAGCAAGTTCAACTGTGTAGGCAAAGTAGAATTTTTAGGGTGTCTGGGGACTGATGTCAAAAAACAGAGAGCCTGTAAGAGTCTGGACTCTGGGGCATATCTCTCAAACACTGACGATAAAGCAGCAGGCAAAAGACTCATTTAATTTGACCGTATTAGATAATATATTCTTTAGCAATTTTTCTGTAACCAAAAACACCCTGATGAGGCGGTCGCCAACAGCACAAACATCATCATTGGATCTTTAACTTCTTTACGCCCACGGACAGCTCAGGGGTCTGGACCCCCAGCCAGTTGCGCTGATGGGTGAATCTTTTTGTATTTTTCAGATTGTTTCACAAAATGAAAGTCTTTCAATAAATAAATAAACACACGATTTTATAATACAGACACTAATAAATTAGTGTTCGATGCTCAATGCAAATATTCTAACATTGTTAACAACAAGAAAAATATTCAACACTGCATGCTAAAGTAGACGGTTAGAGGTGCTAATTTGGAACTAAGCATGATCTGTGCGTAGGGGGTTACACTTTAATGGCTTGGTTTGACATAATTTCACAGGTAGGTTTTTGAAATTTTTTTTACCGACCAGCTGCGGAATCCCTGGCATATGCTCTCGGAACCCTTGGGTTTCATGGAACCCCGGTTGAAAATCACTGAGCCAGTGCCTCTGTATTACAGGATGTTAGGGCACTATAGAAATTGTAATACTATTATCATTGCTATTCGTTAGCTTGTTGTGAGTTTGAGACAAATGATACAGTTAGGCTTGCATCGAATATTTTGTCATTCAGCGACGCCATTGGTGTGTATTTATACTCAGTCAAATATTAGTGCAGAATTACAAATGTTTGAAATATTGAAACGTCAACAGTTAATGATATACACTGTGTCTAAAAAAACATCCCCGACATTGTCGACTGTAACTTGAAAATCAGTTGTCAGATTTTGATAACTTTTGGTACGAATATTACTGACACAACTTGCCATCAAATGAACATTCAGTTTCCAATCTCACCCAACGTTTGTTTCTGCACTACCTGGGGAAAGCACAACCAGTGAAATATCACTTTTTTATCCTATGCGATATGATTGCTTAATTAATATAACGCGTAAAAACACATTTTGTTCACATTTCTGACACTGTGGCTGACATTTCATCCAGTTGTCTATTTTTTAACTGCCTGCAGTAAAATTGCTTGAAGTGTTGACCCACTATGCGAACACAGGCAAGGAGATGCTTTCTCCATTCATTGACAGCAGTATCGATAATGTTCTGCTCCAGACCAATCCAGGCTGTACCAGTCGCTTCTTGACTTCACAAACATTCCTAAACTTCATCTGGTAGACACACTGCTGCATGACAGTCAAACCTTGTAATAGACCAGCCATGGGGCCCACAGATTAGGATGGATGGAATTTATCAACGTTTTTTCATTCATTTTAACACATATTATGCTTGGTCTGCTTTCCCAGGTAGTGCAGAAGCAGACGTTGGGTAAGGTGGAAATTAAAACACTTATTTAGTAGCCAGTTGTGTTAGAAATATTTCTGCAAAAAATTATTAAAATCTGCTAATCTTTCTTCAAGTTACGATCGATAATGTTGGGGATGGTTTTCAGGTTTTCTGTTTATTTCAACACATATTTCGCTTGATCTGCTTTCCCTAGGTAGTGCAGAAGCATACATTTGGTAAGGTGGGAAACTAAACAGTCATTTGATCGCAAGTTGTGTCAGGAATATTCGTACCAAAAACTATCAAAATCTGATAATTGACTTTGAAGTTATAGTCAGAAAGGTCAGGGATGTTTTATTTGAGACACAGTGTACTTAATTTTGTTGTAATTTTGGTTTTTATTTTAAGGCGCGTTCAGAATGACATAAATGTACTGAACTGACATGATTAAGTTTCTGACGAACTGATTAATGAGCAAGCAGTAATGCATTACAGTAGGCACCGTCTAATGGCATCGGGGACTACGTGACTATATTCACATACACTTGCTCTGCTTGCCCATTGGTCAGTTCATCAAAAGCTGAACCCTGTTAGTTCAGTTCAGTTACGTCGCTGTGTACACATCTTATCCAGTACACCATGGTCCAAAACAACATGGCACTTTACTTTTGTGCACATCTTTGGCAATCATTGACCGATTTTCAAAATTCTTTCGCTGGCAAAGTCTGTGGACAGTTTATGATAATGCGATTATCATATATCCCACCACAGTGTAAATGCGTCTCTACACTACCTTGTTTTCGGACTTGGTCCTAACATTTCCATTGTACATGTTCTCAGAAGCGGTGGAGCAGCAATCTGGAGTTGGTGTTTCTTCGCCGGTGACTGAACATGGCGGCGGCGTTGACGACATCGAGGCTTCGGCAGCAGAACATTCTGACCACACTGACGCCAGTTCCAGCGACACTAATGATGATGATGACGATGATAACAGTGATGATAGCGAGGGCAGTGCTACCGGCGATGCCGACAAATTCTCTTCACAAGCTGATATAAGTCATGGCATGTACGATAATGCCTTATTTGCAGGGTGACCAGTTGTCTCGAAAACCGGGAAATGTCGGGGAATTTTACGGATGTCAGGAAATAGCAAGGACTTCGGTAAAAAATCGGAATTGTCAAGGGAAATAAGGAAAATTGCCGCAAAGACATTCATGAATATTGCATCAACAGGCGCTTCACTATCGCTCACTTAGTACTGAATTCCGCTTATTTTATGCTGCTCAATGTTGCTCGATGTGATTTCAGTTTCTAATATTTGTACCAGTTAAAATGGTTAGGAGTGCTGAAAATCATCTGGGAATTGTCAGGAATTTCATAGTGTCCGTCTGTATTCAATCCATCTGTGGCTTAGTAGTCCAATGGCAGCATGTCAAACGGGTGACTACCAGGTCTCTGGTTCAACTCCTGGCGATGCCACTGCCAGGTAACAACCCTGGGCAAGTTGTTCTTAGACGCGGTATGGAGATTGATTGCCTATGTCACCAAGCAGTATAATTTGGTACCGGCTAACCGCCGGGAAATTAATGGCAGTGTATTAGAAAAATCTGTCCTACAGTTGTGTTTGAACCTCGGTTGCTATGTAACTAAAGATCAGCACCAACCCCTAGTGTCACAGAGCTCTGAGAGGGCAGTGTTGATTATGAGGCAAATTTATATTTTTTAGTCCACCTCAGCTTGCCATAGCTAACTGTCAGTTTATATGTTTTTGATGCCAGTGTATTTTTCTTTACTTTGTTCTGCGCAAAATCTCCGGGCTTTTTTGGCCGATTGTCATGAAACGTTTCCATATGATCTGAAATGTTTCCACTTATAAAATGTATGTCTTGGAATTTAGGGCATCGCACAGAACTTTGGGTTTTTTGGTAATTTTAGAGTGAAATCTCTGAAAAATATTATCGGTGACAGAGCTGAAATCTTCACTAGTGAACATTATAACTCATGGCACTAATGATATAATAGGATGCATATTGCATACAGATGCAGGAAGGTTGTAGAATTTGAAATTCAAGTTTTCTAGGCCTGAAAAGTCGTGGAATCGGGCCATAGGGACTGGAAATCGTGGAAAATAAGCGAATAAACTGCTGCTGTAATTCTTAGCATTTATTCTTGCATGAAATGATGGGGGAGAGAGCTATTCTGAGTGCAGTTCAGATGAGTGTGAACGGTCTGTTATATAAAAATTTCTGTTCATAGTTTCATGTTGGAAATAGAGCCAGATAGTTTGATATTATCTTAGTCTATTCTATGATGCAGATGATGTTTCACTGAAGAAAAAGAAGAGAAAGCTAAAAGATGATGTGGACGAAGGTTTAACAGTGTTCGTCAGGTAGCAAGCGGCTGACTGTACTTCACTGTTTAATGTTTGATTTGTTGCAATATAATACAAAATGTATGAGTTATACATTCTACAAACAAATGCTTCGACTGACAACAACATCACAGCTTTTATCAGATGCCTTGTCAAACCTTTCAACTTTGTATTATTTTTTATAGAGCTGTCTAGGTGTTAATTTTTTAATGCATTAATTAACGCGTAAATTAACGCACCCAGTCCCGTCGAGATGGAGAGTAGGAGGTAAATTACCCCGGGCCCGAGACGTTTAT
>Ga0209671_1003338_pt1 | contig 15366 bp, 13 predicted proteins | sample WorMetHERISLAND2_2_FD_187401 | JGI IMG/M metagenome (GOLD analysis project Ga0209671, IMG submission 187401) | Marine gutless worms symbiont microbial communities from Max Planck institute for Marine Microbiology, Germany - Olavius geniculatus... | ecosystem: Host-associated > Annelida >... | reverse complement strand
GCCTTAGTCCGCCCTCATCTTGAATATATGCAAATCCTGTCTGGTCCCCATACAAAAATGCAATATAGAACAGGTAGAAAAAAACCCAAAAGAGCTACCAAACTCGTTATTACCTTACGTAAATTACCATACAAAGAACGCTTGATTACTTACATACACTAAAATACAAAAGATTGCGTGTTGACATGATTGAGGTTTTTAAAATTGAGAATGACATTTATGATGGTGAAGTCGCACAGACACTACATTACAATAATACTTCAGTAACTAGAGGTAACAAATTCAAATAGCTAGGCAATTGCATGGTCTACACTTCACAAGAATATTGCTTCAGCAATGTCCAAAGAGTTTGCTGGAAATTTTCAGATTTACAACCTGGCAGAAAATGATAATCTATAGAAAGCAGATCAGTCAAACAAATGGTGCAATGATAATAAAAGATGAAACAGTAAATTTATATCATATTAAAGACTAGTGACTAGACAGCATTTAAAACTTCAGCCATTGTTGACTTCAAAAACATATACAGGGTGCTCCAAAAAACGGCACAAAGTTTATGGCACCATAATTTTGTAACTGTACATCACAGAGTTTTAGCAAAATGTTCTGAAAGAAATTCTTTACATGACTAAAGTCAGTGCTTAAATACAGCAATTCAATATTCATTGTTTTTGCCACTGGTAAGTGAACAATTCAAATACAGTATTATCTTCGATGTACCTTTGGTGGCATAGCATAGTGGTTAGAACGTCACTCGGTAATGGCCGGCGAACTTTCCCTATCCTGCGCTAGACTGATGGATGGCCGTGTGACTGCTATCAGTCAACCAACAAGGTCAACTCAGCCTGCCATCCCTCTGGGGTCGGTTAAATAAGTAGTAACCCATTACATGAGTTACGGAAGGTGAGGGCCTTGGTACAGCTGACTGGGGCTGCCTGGCCTGGCCGATGCGCTAGCCTGTGTCTGCAGGCTGCACGCAGTGGCTGGGCGGCCGGCGGCTCTGGTCAATGACGAAAGCGCATTAGAGGCGTGTATACGTGACGATGCGCTATACAAATTGATGATCTTTACCTTTTTTTACCTTTTACCTTGGTCCATAAAAATGTGCCACTATTATTTTTTAATAGCTCCACGAAACATAGGAGAAAACTTGATGCAAATGTCTGTAGTTTTGCGCACCTCACCTTGATGTTGTTGCTACATTACCTTGTGAAATGCAGAAGTCACAGTTTGGCCATTGACAACAATGAATTCATACTGGGCAGCACATGCGTTGGCTCACAAATTATTAACAGAATAGTAACAAACATAATTTGCAATTATTATCTCTCAAAAAGTCACACATGACACATCACATCAACGTCATTACAGTATGTGCTAAAATGTCCACCTGCAGCACATTCAATAACTGCATGATTCAGAGCGGCCCACTCGCTGTTGTTGCATCATTTCAGTTTGTCGACTTATGATTTTAAAATGAAAACAAAGTAACAGATTTTGAATGATTTTGTAGTTTAAGTAATTTTCTAAGCCGATGCATGCACTACCCAATATGAATTCACTGTTGTCAACGACAAAACTATGACTTCTGCCTTTCACAAAAGAGCGTAGCGACAACATTTAGGTGAGGTGGCCAAAACCATAGACATTTGTGTCAAGTTTCTTTTTAATGTTACACGCCAAAAATTACTAAAATCAGCCAATGTTTCATGCAGCTATTCAAAAAATAAAAGTCGCACGTTTTTATAGACCACAGTGTCTAAAGTAATACTGTTTTTGAATAGTTTACTTGCCAGCAGGAAAAACAAAAATTTATTTAACTGCTGTATTCAAACAATGACTTCAGTCATGTAAAGAATTTCTTTTGTAACATTTTGCTGAAAACCGCATGACTCTGCGACGTAGGGTTACAAAATTATGTGCCATGAACTTTGTGCCGTTTTTTTTGGACCACCTTGTACATTTTGTCACTCAGGGCCGGTTTCTGGATCTTTTAGTTAACTGATCAGTTAGTAAACCGTCTGTTAATTGTAACTTGCTAGTTAAGTCTGTGCACGTTTCTGAACAAAACCTTGACTGGCGGTCAGCTAACTGAGCAATAAACTTTAGTTGCTTAGCAACAATGCGCACGACACATCACTTCCGCCTCGTGCAGGCAAGCGTCATGAATATTAATGAGCGCAAGTGCACGTCAGCCAGCCCACGAGCCAGCCAACCGATTGCAGACGGCCATTTTGTCCATTCATGAATAGGTTTTGTAGTAAAATTTGTAGCAGCAAACGTCTCCTCGAGCGTTCTGAAGACTTTGCTATGCGGTAAAATCATTGTATAGTATCACATTCGTCAATAAACTGCTTGCATAATAGTACAGAAGTTGCGTTAAATACGATAACTACAATCAACGGTTAGCTAACTGGCCGATTTTTACCAGTTAAATTTTTGGCCATTTTGACCATTGGTTAGTAAAACGGGAAACGCGAGTTATGCAAATCTGTCAGTTAACACTAACTTGACTGGCCAGTTAAGATCCAGAAACCGGCCCTCAGTCAAATAAACTCGAAACTGCTCAACAAGCAATTTAAGCAAAGTCACTCTGATCTTAATCACACAAAACTCCTAAGTGATGTGCATCAAAACCAATGATTTCCAGAAATATTGCAGTCATCCATATCTTTTTGTTAGCCTACTGATCGACAGACAGACAGACAAACAAACAAAATAACTTCCATGAAAAAGAAAACAGCCTACAGTAATGTATGTACAACAAGCCCAGCTGTCGCTAGGGTGGGGCCAACCATACTGTTTGTCACTGACCTTGAAAGTCATCCAAGGTCGATAATTTTCATTTCAATTGAAAGGGCGTATGCCACTTATTCTTATTAGTGATTAATAGTAATCTACGCATTATCTATCACCGTTTCCAAGATATGGCCAGTTTTCCGTTGAAAATGCACATTTTTCCCACCCCCCCTTTATTCAACTCCCAATTTGAAAATGTTCCCCTTAGAGTAGATGGCTGAAATTTCAAGACCCATAGCTAATTATTCACGTTTAAAAGTTTTCCCCTAGGCCCTACCCATAGCCAGGGTACATCCGTGACAACGAACGACAACATGTAGCAAAGTGCCGGACCTTTAAGCTTACAGCTTAGCGGTCGGCCCAAAAATTAATTCACTGGCAGACTCATAAAGAAAAGCAATACTAGGTGGTAAGGCTGGGTGATAATGGACGCAGCAAACAGTTGCAGCAACAAGTGGACAGCATATACACCACACGTTGCATTCACGAATAAGTGACTGTTTATAAACTTCATAAGTGCAATTCCATCTCATACCAAGTATCTTTACCTACACACACAAGCAAAACAGTGACATCATGCATCTTCCTCAATTATCGAAATACAATCACAGATAGATTGCCTACCTTTAAATTTGAGAATGAATTGCAACTCACTGTGCAGCTTTAAAACTAATTTAAAGATGCACTTATTCTGCCAGCACTATATTTAGCCAGTGGCATGCAATGCCTCAAATTACTGTAATGTAATGTGAATTATGGCGCTATACAAATTAATATTGCCATACTTACTTACTTACTTATAGCTGATACAATGCAATGGCATAACACACCCATAAGATTAAAAACCACAAAAATGTCATAGCTAAATATATGAACATATTAAGCACAAAAACTTGAAAAAGCAGTATAAAATAATATATCATCCATAACAAGAAAAATGTTGCCGGGTGGAAGTTATGTGTAAAATGCAAAATTTAATTTTAAAATTTTAAAAACCTGAATGCTATTAGTTACACAGTGCTAGATAATGAAGTTTATCAATGGGTCATGACTGACTGACGAAAACTACTGGTTGGCATTCAAACAAAAAATAACCTACTAAAAAGCAACTATAACCAATAATTTTTAACATAATTAAACAAGTAAGAAAAATTTTAGGCAAAGCAGAAGTCCAAGTATCAACCAACCATGCTTCACATCTGCTGCACCGACGCAAGTGAAGCCACATCTAGTGTAGAAAGGCACCAAAGACTGTTTACTAAGCAGCAAAATCTTCTCTACATTTGTTTGTGAAGCTCGAATATGATTGACATATGCCTTCACCAGCTTTGTCCCAAGACCCTAAAGAGTAACAACCATGACTGGAAGACTGATGACGCAGAGCTCAAGTAAATACAAAAACAGAGATATCAAAAAACACTCTGCATGACATTTCATCAAGATCTGTCACATAAACTAAATCAAATGAAAGCAGAACCATGTTACCGGTATACTGAATCAAAACGAAAAAATATTTGAAGTTGCTGAGACCTGGCTTCGTTTGCTTGGGTGAACAACCACGGAATGCATGCAAACACATTCTGTTAAAACAATAAAAAAAATCATACACAACATACAAGAATCTGACCAAGTGAATCAAGTCAGGTTTATTTCAAACAGCAAGGTCTGTGAAATAAATTAACGATAAAAAACTATGATCAATAAAATTAATGCAACATGCACTAATAAACAGTTTGTTGTTATGCACTGTATACTGAATGGACAGAATGGTATTGGCAGTTACTGACTGAGACGAACTAGACTTAAACAACATTATTAAAATGGCTGACAGTAACGGTGATAGCATGCTCTGACCCAAGTCTAACCCTACATTAACCATCTTGCACTCATGACTTAATAGCTAAGCTTAATGCCAATGAATTCACAATACTGAACAAGAACTCATCACCTGCATCCGGAAAATGCTTGGACATTGAGTCACCGACAAAATGAGGTCCTTTGTAGCGAGTGCTGCACACATACTGCACAAAAAATAAAAACATTTTGCTCAGTAAGTCAGTTAAGAAAGAAATCTAATAAAATTCATTTCAGCAACATAAAAACTGCCAAACATGTAACAATGCATAATGCAGACCAAGACAACAAGATGGGAAAATATAGAATGATGTTTCCAAATGTAGCAGTACAAAACATGCCAAAAGGTAAAAAAATCTCGATTAAGCTAAGTGATAGAAGTGGTTGTAATAATTAATAAAACGGTTGTCTGGAAACTAGTGCCTTAATGTCAAAAAAAACTGTCAGTTTACACTCATCATAAACGAATGTGTAGTTAAAACTGCACTGAATTAACAACATACACAACATAAGCAATATTTCATTCGCTGACAACTGAGTTTGCGTTAAAACAAAAAAACAATATAGCTCACAGCACATGGTATGGAGTTTTCATAGTATCCAAGAAATAAATCATTTGCCTCTTGTTGTCTGAACTGGAGAGACTTTAATGAAGCAGCTTCATCATCAGGATAACCTTCACACAATGAAGAATCAATATCATTGGCTCACTGAAAACGTTTCTTCAAAGAGGAAAAAATAAAAGCTCTAAATAATTACAGTGACTAGAAAGATCAATGCTTATCATCAACACATCACAACAATTTGCCAATTTATTACTAATAATAATATTTTACATAGCAAAAAACATCAAATTTAACAACATTAGTGGACAGGGCACAGAGCCACAGTAACATCACCAAATTGGCAAAGACATCCAGTTGATGATTTGTTAAATATATTTAGGATTTAAGGTTGTAGTTAACATCAGGATTATGATTTAGAGGTTAGGGTTAATGCTCAAAAATAGTTTTCATAACTGGTGCATTATAAGTTAAATATCATATGTGGTAGATCTGCATGACATGTTTCATCCACAAAACATCAAACATTATAGCCACACATACACAGAAAATGAACAAACTGTACGTACTTTGTGACTCAAGCGCATACACATGCTTAATATCGTCGGCAGAAACCAGCTGCAGTTTACCACTGAAACCATCAAGTGAGCATCCTTCCATGACTGTAGACAACAACATAAATTAAAAATAAACATTTTTAAAACAAACTTGTTAAATACGATGTGAAAGTCTAAGTACAACATCACCAACATAAAGATAACATTCATATTAACAAAACACTGCACTGACTGCACCAGCTACACTGACTGCACTGGCAAAAATATATGATCAAATCAGCTGACTAAACCTAACCTAACCTGGTGTCCTCACATTTCGCCTAATTCCATTTCGCCTAATTTTATTTTAAGGTTGTTAACAGTTAACCGGTTTACCAGTTAACCGGTCTTGCCTTCAGGACCAAGCCTGAAACTGCCGGTCCCGTTAATTGTTAACCGCGCAATAATATACAGCGATGGAGAGACTCTTCTCGCCTGCTCCTTTTGACGCAGGTTTTATCAGCTGTGATCAAAGCTGATATCGCCTACAGCGCTGTACCACGTACGCCCCGGGTGAGAGGGAAGGGTGAGGCTTGGCTGGCATGTTTGAATGAACGGAAAACACCATGGGTGAGTTGCTAATAAGCGCCAGACAGTGAAGTGGTGTTTACCTAGCAACGCTGGTGACGCAGCGAGTGAGACGGCGTGACCCGTTACATAACAGAATTTTGTTGCAACAGTGGCGAGGGACACATAGAAGCAGGTAATGCGGCAGTATCACATAGTCACTGTGGGGCCACTATTAACAGCTGACCTAGTGGGGTGCAGTGTAAATTGAGTTTTGTTAGCGTGCACGTCACTCTCAGTAGACGCTTCTTGATTGTAGGCCTAATCCAGGGTCAACGCCATTCGCTCAACTGACTGACTAAAACTGCGTGTTTCTGCACATGTTGTTTGATCTTCCTCCTTGTCTCTTTGTCCCTGTCTCTGTTTGCTTAACTATGTTTATGCATGATGAACGTTGAAGGACACTAGCTCAGTGGGGTAGAGTGGAGTTTACTGGGCGCCATAGGAATACATTGCGCCTATTATTTCACATACATACCGTATAACTACCAATAGGGTTAGGATTAGGATTAGGGTTTAGGGTTAGGTGAAGGGTCAGGGTTAGGGTTTAGAGTTAGGGTTAGGTGTATTCCTATGGCGCCCAGTAAACTCCACTCGTCCCGCTCAGTGGCCCGCATGTCATGTCAGTGGCTAACCGTGTGAAAGTGTTATCCGATGGCAGCTCTTCACGATCACCCACCATGGTGCAAGCATGCCTTGCTCTCTCCTCCCCTCCCCTCCAGCCCGCACTTACTGGACAACTAGGCACGTGCCTGGACTGCCACTCACAGCACCAACAGGAAGTACATTGGCGACTGTGTTAAACAAGGTGTTGAAAAGGAGGCAACGAATTAAAAACAATATGCCCGCTAGAGATGGGACTTTCTAGATTACAGGTTTAACAGCACGTCGTCGATTCGCCGATTCGACAACTAACGAAACAAGAAACCCAGCTGTCGCTAAGAAAAGCCGACCGCACCGCTTACGTCTGAAGCCCAACGTTTGACTTGACTTCTAATCACAAAGAGAAATCGATTTCTAAGAGGTGACACAGTTCCATTCACGCTATGTTTAGTATGTTAACGGAACGCTGCTTTCGAAAGGTACAATTATTAACGCTAGTAGCCTATAACCAAAGACGTTAGATATCCAGGCGATGTAAACAGCTACAGCCGTAAATAAGCAACGCAAATATCGGACGCAGGTTTCGCAAATTTTTCTCACAAGAAAAACGCTTTGTTATGAAAGACCCGCTAAGGCCTATAATGGCTACAGTTCCTTTTGCAGTAGGCCTACGTACTGACCTCAAGGTCCAAGGTCGATAATTTCCATCTCATCTGAAACGGCACATGCCACTTTTATTAGTGATTAATAGTAACCTTGGCCAGGGTTTTCAATAGCGGACGTTTGGGCGTAAAATACGCCCAGAAATTTCAGCCAGTGCGCCCAAATTTTAAGACGTGGACGTCACGACGTCCAAATCAATTTGCTTCTTATAACGTTTATTTGTTTATAATAAGCTGAAAATTGACGTCAGAATCTGTTATCCAATGTTTTGTTAGTTCAATAATTTTCGCTGACTGTCGTGTTTCTGAATACTTCATTTCATTAAGACGTGGCACGGCAACCATGTTAACTTATTCTGTGAACAGTTCTGATCCAGAAACTGCAAATTCGTTTTGCATAAAGCTACTAAAATTGAATGTTGCTTGTTTTTGCAAGAAAGCCCAGCTGCCGCTAAGGAAGATGCGCTACAGCCTATACAGTTCCTGTTGCACTATTGACCTTTAAGGTCATCCAAGGTCAATAATTTTTATGCCATTTGAAAGCCAATAATATTATGTGACTTTCTATTAGTGATTGATAGGTAAATTAATTGGCCCTATCTCTCACTGTTTCTGAGATACGGCCAAATATAGCTTGAAACACTCCATTAAAAATTGCGGCCAAATCGCTGCAGATGGAGACATGGTTACTATTGACATTCTATAGATGTCGGCAGCGCCCTATCCGATAGTACCATTGCCGACCCTCTACGACTTATCGTTTAGTCACAATACCGCACGATTGGCATACCATAGTACGTTATGACCCTCCAAGGTCATCCAAGGCAAATGATTTTCATGTCATTTGAAAGCCAATATGCGACTTCCTATTAGTAATCATTAGCAACCCAGGCCTTATCTCGCACCGTTTAACCACAACACATCCGTGACAGACAGACCAACAGACTGACAGACAGACGACAATCGTGCCATAGACGCGCTATTCAGCATGCCTGTATAGTGCGTAAAAACCAGGACCTATGTTGGTGGTGCGTGTGTAGTAAGTAGGCCTATTGTTTTGCATGAAGTTTTTGCTTGATTTTCTTTTAGGCCTACTGCATGCATGACTTCCAGATTTTGTACACTGACATCCAAATTTTTTTAGCTTGGAAGTCATGACGTCCTGAAAATTCAGGTCTATTGAAAACCCTGACCTTGGCTTTATCTCTCACCGTTTCGGAGATACGGTCGTTTAGGCCTATAGCTTGAAACTTTCCATTAAAAACTGCGGTCAAACCGCTGCTGATGGAGACATGGTTACTATTGACAGCCTAGTCGCCAGCGCCCTGTACGATGGTACTATCGCCGATTCCTTACAATTTACCGTTTACAACAAATCTGTGAGAGACAGACGGACGGACAAAGGACGACAACCATGCCAATAACTCGACCGGTACTTTAGTACGGTCACCTAAAAAACGAATATCTTTTACGTGTCTGTTCGTGCTTATAATTATTTTAGTGAAGTTATTTATGCAATTAACGCAAACACTACTATAACATAATGTTAACGTTAATTCTCTAAAAGAACTGAAATTATGTAGCCAGCGCAGGCGCTTGAGGCTACGTACTAAAACAAGAAGCCAAGCTGTCGCTAGGATAGCCGACCGTACTGATTGTCAGTCACCTTCAAGGTCATCCAAGGTCGATGATTTTCATGTCATTTGAAAGGCAATATACGACTTCCTATCAATAATCAATAGCAACCTAGGCCCTAGGCCTATATCTCGCACCGTTCAGCCACAATACATCCGTGACAGAGTGAGTGAGTGAGTGAGTAAGGTTTAACGTCCCACCCGACACAGTATAGGTCATTTCGGGGACGGCCTTTTCAGGCAAAATGCACATAAACACATAATAATGGAACAGTAAGTTTAAACATTACAATAAACAGAAAGTTTAACCTTTACAGAAACACAAAACACAAAAATGAGCTTAATCTAAAATTGTAACAACTCCATTATACGGGTGCATATGTAATTAATTAACATAATGGTAGTTCTAATATTCCCTGTTATCCTCCAGACAGTCATCAACGTGATAATGCTGTCTATTGGAGGACAGGAGGGTCATCCGTGACAGACGGACTCAACACTCGTACCTTATGATTTTTAACCCTTTTCACGTTTACCTTTGCAGCTTCAGTATCTATTTTTTGACAGATATGTTACGTAGACTATACTATAAAATGCTCGACCTTCTTTTTGACGTCACCGAGTCACGAATCATGACGAATCATGATTTCGCACTCTCACTGTCTCACGGTATCGTAGGCCTATAGGGAAACAACGAAGCATCTTGTTGCTGGACTAATGTGGCGGCTTAAGCTACATTTTACGTGCATATCTTACTGTTTATATGACCGCACAGCATAGCCGCACAGGCTACAGCCATGCTTTTGTACTGCAGCAGTAGCAGCAGTCATGTGTTGAATGATGTAACTCATCAGCACTCAGCAGTTCCATGCCGATCGATGAACCGTGTGACGTAAACGTAACCTCCTTGTGTAAACAGCCTCTTCCGCTCAAACCCTAGCGTTTGTTGTCGTCTGTTGTTTATTAAGCCTACAGTAACGGTAGAAACTTTGCAGTCCAATAGTAGACTGCTTAATGCATACAGTTGCTGAATTTCGGATAACATAATGTGCATTTTCTAAAAATAGTCACTTTTAGTTTATTGTTAAACCAGATTAATGTATGTCATAATTATGTCGTTATATGCAGTCGTTGGCCTGTCGAGTTCACTTGTTATCAATGACGACCACAATGTTCGTAATTTAAACATCCGCCTAGGTCAACTCAGCCTTCCATCCCGTCGGGGTAGGAAATCGAGTACCAGCCTATCTGGCTGGGTTAAGGTGGGGCGCGTTCACCTGTGTCGGGTGGCAGGTAACACTGTGTGATACCATACGGCAGGTGACGCTCCGTAGCTCTGAGATGGGCTTCCCATTAAGAGCTATATCACCACTTTTAACTTCTAACCTTCAAAAAGTGGTGACTAGTTACTAGTTCGAAGGGGCACTAGTCCGAATTTGGTCAGATTCCGCTCCGCATTGGCCAGGGCCCGTTATAATATCCAAGGACCGCCATAATAGCCAAGGTTAGCCAATAGCCAAGGCCGACCGCCGAAGATGCAAGTTATCCTTCTTAGACAGTGTGTCCGTACAGACATAAGGCCATTTTTATGATTCACTGCATCTGCAATAAAAAAAACTTGACTTGACTTGTTTTAGATTTGCCATTTTTCGGGCTACTGTTTATCGGATCCAAAATAAAGCAAACAGAACTGACATTCAGCTAGGCCTACTCGTACACATACACAATGGCTCTGCTCTGCCACAATATACTGACGGGGACGTTGCCAAGATTACGTGCAATCTGCTAACTTCAGCATCAGTGTCTGCAGTCTAATGAGAATCATCGTGCATGCATAAAACTACGCGTTATCAAGTTTATCACAGGTGCAGAGAAAAGGTTTTTTATTATAAATATGCAAATCATGTTAATCGCAATAAATACACTCAACAGTTCAATATGTGAATTAGAAGTTACGTGAAACGGTGACAATGTATAACAAATATATACATGCATGTATTAAAGATTAAACAGAGGCAACAGTTGAACACAAGAGCGTGTGCTCCAAAAGTGGCCAGCATCAACAACCCGCTGAAGGACCGGAGACGGCCTCCCGGTCTCCATGTCAAACACGTTGAACACGCGCATTGCTGTGCAGGACCTCAAAGACTTAAGACGTAGTCTGTCCGACCTAGGGTCGTGTTTTCCGGCGACAAACGCCGAGACTCCTCAAGGGTATAGGGAGAGCGCACAACTCGTGACGAGGGGTGACTGAGCATGACTAGTGCTGTTGCTGTTGGCTCATTTCAGCGGCGTCTGAGACTGAGGGTAGCAGCGAATGCGCGCCTTGTCCGCCGTAACAATCGCCCACAGTTTGTGCATCTGCTCTGAGCTGGTTCGATGCAGCGCGATGTGAGCGCGCACTGCGCAGTCGTCGGGCATCGCGCGGCTTCCGTCGAACTTGCCGTTGACGATCAGCTGCAGGCCCGCGGCGCGCGCCAGCATCCCCGTCACGTAGACGTCTTCGATCCAGAACACCCGCGAAGTGCCCTCCGCCGCTCTGAGCAGAGGTCGAATACCGTCGCCGGAAATGACGTAAGCAGCACCGGAAGCATATGTCGGGTAGGTGTCGCCGGCATACAGAGACCGCGGGGTGAACCACTTGGCACCGGGGGTCCGCACGGGCTGGGCGCCGGCGATCACGTGACCCATGACAAAGCGCCGGTGAGCGGTGGTGGAGAGGTCATGTGACAGCAGGTGCGTGTTGATGAACGTGTCGTCGTCGGTCTTGACGAGGAAGTGCGCGCAGGCGGCGTGCTCGGCCGCCCAGTCCAGCGCCGCCAGCGACTTGACGCTCAGGTTCGAGTACGAGTCGACGAAGTCGGCTTGTACGACGTCACCATACCGCCGAGTCTCGACCTGCACGTTCGCATCGCGACCCTCCGCGCGCCCCAGCACGTAGACCACCCTCAGTCCTAGTCCGTCGAGGTGATCCGGCGACCCCCAGGTCGAGCGTATCGCCTGCCGCCTGGCAATGTTCTCGACGGCGGAACAGACGACGATGACGGCCAGCAACTCGGGGGACTGTTTGTCAATCGTGCAGATGTCGTCAACGTTCTGCAAATAGTTGAAGCGACAGCATGAAGTGATTACGTAATCGGATCTAGGTGCCTGTGACGTCACGACGTACTGCAGCGTCGCTGTGACGATGAAAAGCAGCACACGTACTGATGACGTGACACAGTCTCCGAACATCCACGTCATACTCTAGCAGCCTGTATTATACAAGACATATTTGTCGTTATTGTTTTTGTACACAATCAAGAAGAAACGAAAACACCCCTTCAAAACGCTCCATGTCTGCTAGGCCTACTATCCACAATTGCATGTAAACACGGTCGAAGATAGAGAATTGATGCTGTCGTAACAAGCAATATATACTGACAAGCTTTCCGGGAGTACCTGCGTCCTACATTGAAGACCTTGAACGACCTTGAAATCTAGTTATTTTTTCGCGATTTCAGGCTACAACGCACGTTTCATCAGAGGACTGCGCCGAAATTACCGGAGACAGACCAGGACAACCTGCATACGAAACGTTTGTAATTAAAGCTGCACTGCAGGTTTTAGTATCGCGTTGTACCGTGTGACTAAAGCATTATCAGGCAGTCAGTGTGTGACAAGCTGCTACCGAATGGGGAGTCAGTGTACAACGTGCAATAAAATAACCGTTAGAATATGCTACACGTTTTATGCAAAACGTGTAGCATATTCTAACTTTCTGAGTTTTGACCTCCTAGATTCAATTAGGCTAAGTAGTCAAAATGTGGGTACACTTTAAAACGCACGGTTATTTTATTGCACGTTGTACACTGACTCCCCATTCGGTAGCACCGATGCTGTTGCGCGTCACATGAGCTTTGCTCAGATAACTTTTCAGTTCTTATTAGTTTATACTTAAGATTAGGCCTAAACTGGCAGCTTGTCTGCCGGTTTTTAAATGCAAATCTTTATCGTATTGTATCGTACCTCGCTGGCTGGCTATCCGGCTCCGTTCGCTTGAGCTGCAGCTTGTCACACAGTGACTGCCTGATAATGCTTTAGTCACACGGTACAACGCGATACTAAAACCTGCAGTGCAGCTGTAATTACAAATGTGCAGAAAAATCCGCCTCCTGACTACCGTTCCCACTACACTGTACTGCAGCGACTGTTCTCGTTTGAACGAAGTTACTATAGACACTGGCGAGAGATGCGGCCAGTGCGCAGCGTTCGTATCTTCTGCGTTCTCTGCAGAATGATGCGTGGGGATTCGGCGTGAACCTCCTCAAGTGCGGCTATGTGGAACCATTAGCGTCTGGGATTGTACAGGTAAGCGACAGAGGCGGATTTAGAAAAGGGCACTGCAGTTGCGAAGAATGCAAGCGTAAACCCACTGTCCAGTGTCTACGCAATTACGGTTCAATTTTACGTCCAATGTAAAGCAGGGATGATTCCGGATGAAAAACCCAGTTTTTAGAACTTTAAAAGATTTTTCAAATGTTTTTTTGAAGTCACGCCATTCACTCAACAAAGACGGTGTGACATATAGACTATACAGAAATCATGGTGTATAGGATGTTCTTCCTTGGTCTTACAATTTCCGCCTCGTCTGCTTTGTACACGACATCAATAAATATTTAATTAATGAATCCATAGTGTCACTGTCTATGATTAATAGATCCCCACGGTATCACACAATATTAGTTGGTAGCTGGCTGGATGCCGACCTGCCCTTCCGTCTCGCCGCAAAAGGCGCGCTACCGTAATTCAACAGACCTACGTATTTATGAGAGCTGTTGCAATACGGGTGTGAGGAATTCTCAGATATCGTTTCACTGCCGGGAATTGTTTCGATGCTATAAGAACGTTATTGAACGAGCGTGCAGCGTACAGCGAACGACAATGATTGCCAGTTTTGTGCCTTTCCATTGACGGTTTTCAGACGAAGTAATTTATTGTGGATCGACGTGGCCCTAAGCTCGTTTGAGCATTTCTGGTGAAGGATATGGCAAGAACGTAATGGAGCAAACGTAGCAAACCATAATTTTTTTACTTCTTTTGTGGCAAATTTATGCCTTTCATTGATGCGATTTTTCTCATAGAATTGGGCCACGTGGTCCCGCCATTTAACGTCTCTGCGTAAATCCATGCGTAAATCCATAGTCGAATTTCCAAGGGTAGACTTAATGCCATGTCTATGGGCCCCTATGCCCTTCAATTGATGTGGGAATAAATAATAATTAGCCCCAAAATCCTCTCGCCAGTTCTGTCAGTCACACCGTCACGGAAAATATCTTGTGACACGTGGGCTATACACTACACAGTGTGACAATCACAGATAAATCATCTCGAACGTTAACAGTTTACAGAGAAAGCGAGTTGCTGAGAATAAAAACGATGCTTAACGTCAGTCAGTTTATCTGCCAATATGGGAACTGGTTGATCCAAGCGGATGTCAGTAGCCAGCATCCTCCCTCCTTCGTCGTTCAACGTGAGTTTCCCTAGCATCCTGCGCCGCATATGGCTGCTGCTACTGCTGCAGTTCAGGGCGGCCAAGTGTCAAGGTGGATTAGCGACTGGACCCCGGGGTGGAAAGGCCGCCCAAGCCTCAAGGCGTCTCATTAGAGCTGACGAGCAGCGCGTTTATGACTGGCTTTCAAAACAAGTCGACATTTCAACGCCATCCTGGACGAGACGCTGCTGTTCAGCCAGTCAACTGGCTTGACGCATATCGAGTATCATCATAAAGACAGACACAAGTTTAGGCTGTTTTAGCGTCAGGCCCGTCGAGAGCCACAGCGGGGCCCGGCCGGGGAATCTCGCGGAGCCCCAAACATTTTCATGGGGCCCCTCTGGGGAGAAAATTTTTGATTTTTTTTCAAAATGGTACACGGTGGCGTACTTTATATTTCTGGCCGACGGCGGGCCCCCCAAACGTCGCGGAGCCCGGGGTAGCTAACCACCCCTACCCCACCCTCTCGACGGGCCTGTTTAGCGTCCTTGCTCAAGAACACCTTGCTCAAGAACACCAGCTGCTCTAGCTCAACAGTAGTATATATATATATAT
>Ga0209671_1003334_pt1 | contig 15369 bp, 15 predicted proteins | sample WorMetHERISLAND2_2_FD_187401 | JGI IMG/M metagenome (GOLD analysis project Ga0209671, IMG submission 187401) | Marine gutless worms symbiont microbial communities from Max Planck institute for Marine Microbiology, Germany - Olavius geniculatus... | ecosystem: Host-associated > Annelida >... | reverse complement strand
TTAGATGTAGAAGATTTCAGTAAATAAAGCTGTAAAATTTCATATTAAAATCCCAAACGGTTGCTGAAAAAACAGCAAAAAAATTAGGGGTCCACTTTTTTTCTGCCGCACCCTGTACATACCCCCAAAGGAATGAAAGGCTGAGTTGAGTGAGTAGGGTTAAACGTCCCACCTGACACAGTATAGGTCATTTCGGGGACGGCCTTTCCAGGCAGAATGCACATACACATAATAAAAAAGCCGAGTTGTTGACCTTGGTGTTGGTTATATACTGATATAGCATATCTGTTTGCAGACATTCATCCATCCAAGTAGCTACCACTTAATCGCAACCCAACCAGAATACAAACCTATGACCTCTCGATCACAAGTGAAGCACACTAAAAACCACTGTGCCAAGAAGCCACTGAAAGTTAACAAAGGCTCAAAATTTCAATCTTGCCCCTAAATTACTCCAAAATGAAAGTTTTTCAGCTTAAAAATTTGCCTTTTTGAACCAAAATGTTCGAACATAAATTTTTCAAACCAAAATGTTTGGACAAGAAGAAAGTTTTACAATAGCCAAAAATTTGGAAGGGGGCAATTGCTTCTTCCCCCTCCCCCAAGCCATAACACCAATTGTTATAATCTGGAAGAACAGAGAAATCTCTAAGGTCAATCAGTAGTTAGAATGTCGGTTTGTGTTTCTTGACTTCGACCATGACGTTGTGAATATTCATCAGCTCGGAGCGTACGGGCAGACTGGCAAATGGCCGTTGAGACAAGACCTTGTGGAACCGATGGTAATACTGGATGAGTTGAGTTAGAGCTCCCTGTAATGAATGCACAGTAGCAAGTAGTGGTAGTAACCATAACCATATGTTTCTGTATTTTTTCGGTTTTACATGAAAGCACTTCCATTTCACTTTCTCTCCCATTTCAAACATTTTCAGTTCATTGTTAGTAGTAGACCATACCTTACCCATGCCTGTGTACATATGACCTTCGCTCTAAAATCACCAGCATTGCCAAGTGCCATTTTATTTTCCATGTATCGTACAAAGCATGTTTTTAGCTTTTCATCTTCTAAATACGTCAAACATTATTGTGCATTCCGTTTAACAGTCTGTTACTGTTAATGTCGCGAATAAAAACTAAAAAGAGAAAAAAACAGAACTAAAAACACATAACCCAAACCCAATATTTACACAAATTTAAACCAGCTGCCTTGCTATCATGCTGTTATTGTAAGTATTTTTGTTCTTTTCTTACTTATCTTACTTATGTCATATATTGCTGCAATATTTCTGTTAACAAATATCAGTGGCAGCAGTGGTGACGATGTAAGCAGAAGCAGTACTAGATCAGTATTCTTCGACCTGCATGATCTGTGTGCCATTCTTGAAGTTGGTGAAAGACCTCATAACGTCCTGGTTGATTAGCTCTATGGCTTTCTTCCAGTCACTGTTGAAGCCACGTACCAACAGAGTCACCTTCCCTGGACCACAAACAAACATCTACATAAATACAAACAGACAGACGGACAGAACGATGGATGGACAGACATCAGTCGAATCACACAAATATATAACCAAACAGAATACATTTCGAAGTCGACCATTACTTGAAGAATATGAGACAAAAATCTCCATCGTCTAGTTTTTTACGTGCAACAGCAGCTACTTGTGTAGCGCGTCTTAGCCATCGCAATCCTGTCTGTCCATCCGTCCATCTGTCGGGTGGATCAGTCAAAAGCGATGCAAGCTAGGATCACCAAATCTTTACCGTCGACTGCACAGAAGACTCTAGCTTCAGGAACTGTAAAGCTTTTCCATAAATTCAAAAGGGGTAACTCGAATGAGGGCACTAAATAAGAGGGGGTAGGGAAAATCTGCTATATCCAGCCGAAATGGCATTACCAGAGCGAGATAGTGGCGCCCTCTGGTGAGTACAAGTAAAACACTATACATTTAGCCGCAGGTCATCTCGCGCCATCTGGCGACTGATTATCTTTTACTGGGCCTTCTGTGAAACAGTAGAAAGCCGTACGAATGAAATCTATGGATGAAGTCTACCGATCACTAGCGTATGATGGTGCACTGTTGTTGCGCTTTACTCTTTGCATCAGCAGGGCTTTTCTTGTTACTCATAGTGCATATGAACTAAAAAAATGAGTCTTGGTTGTGGTATAATTTTTATTGCAAATTTCCTGGAGCGTGTGTCTGTGGAAAAATAATAATTTAGACAGTTGGCCAACTGTCAGTAAATTCATGATGATAAAAAGTACTGCATGCTGGCACTCATACTGCCTATGTCTACTACACTGTCTACAGTGACATAAAGTGTCGACAGCCCACAGGTGCACTCATGTGTAACCAAACAAAACACGGTGTATGCCACATGTCTGACTGTCGATCAGCGTGAAATGAATGATCAGAATCCGTCTAGAGTGAATAAGCTCATTCAGCACCCACTTATCAAACTCCAGAACGTTGTTTAACATAAACAGTCTACTGGATGATAAAGTGTTGATAACTCCAAACTGGTGCAAACAACGGCTTACTTTCCTGAGACTTGAGCTGATCCACGTTTCCACGCTCAACGGCAACCTCGCAGTCTTTGACAAATGCAATCATTCCACCAAAGTGAGGTTGCAGAACTTCCTCAATGTATTCATGAGTACGAGCCGATAGTAACTCCTTCAGACACTCCGATTCTTTCGAGTCGTCCGTCGTACGCTCCTGCCACGCAGTGGACCTTGAGGTCAGGTTTTGCTGAAACGAATGTCTAAATTATAGCCTAAAACTTGAGGTTTATTCTTACACTGAACTTAAAACCAAACCTTGGTCTCAACTTCTGATTTAAATCAAAAGCAACGTTAAGACCAAACTTAAGCCAAACTGGTAGTGGTGTGCTAGGAATTTCCAACGTCAAAACGATACAATTTGGAGTAGAGTCCAACCAACTATGACCATGAAAGATAGCAAAAAATGGCAAAATTACATGATCAAATTAACTGATTCATTCATTCATTCCTTTGTCCATCCATCAGTCCATCCACACATTCATTCAAACACTGTTAATACAGACTGTCCTTATACAGCATTCACTGAATTAAGTTTTTGTCTTTGAAGACTAACGTGCAATCAAAAAGTTTGTAGTTGTGGCTTCATTCAATAAGACTGTAATGCTGCTCACACTTAGGAGGAAGTAGCGAATGAAGCAGGTGCTGACTGTTGCCAGTGATCCGAATGAAAAGATGACTACAGCGTAAAAGTAGCAGCAACAATATGAAGTGACCAACTATAACAGTGACAAGTTCATGAGGCTACTAACCACAATAACAGCCAACATCATGTCGTAGTTATTGATGAGAAAGACAAGTTGTTCCTTGCGTTGTGGGAACTCAGCCGCCATTCGCAGTATAAAGTTCTCCACTTCGTTGAGAAGCTGTGACATCAGCTGGTTGACTCGTTCGCTGGGAAAACTCTCATTTAGACCGACGATTGCAGCGGAAAATTCAGCGTAACGACGAGTTATCTAACACAGCCAATGACAGTTGAAAGACACTCCAATACAAAAGACACAGCGAGTAGTAGGAGAGCAACAAAAAAGCTTCAACAGTGTGTCAGTGAAAGAATTTTGAAAGTCGACCATTACTTGAAGAATTTAAGACAAAAAACTCTATCGTCTAGTTTTTTTTATGCGTAACAGCAGCTACTGCTGTAGCGCGTCTTAGCCATCGCAATTCTGTCCATCCATCCATCCATCTGTCTGTCTGTGTGTCACACGGTTGGATCAGTCAAAAACAGTGCAAGCTAGGATCACCAAATCTTCACCGTCAGCTGCCTGGAAGACTCTAGTTTCAGGAACTGTAAAGCTTTTCCATCAGTTCAAAGGGGGTCACTCCAAATGAGGGTGCTAAATGAGAGAGGGGTGGAAAAAATTTGTGATTCTCAGCCGATAAGGCATTGGCAGAGCGAGATAGGTGGCGCCGTCTGGTGAGTACAAGTAAACACTATACATATTAAGCCGCTGGTCGTCTGGCACCCTCTGGTGACTGATCTTGTTTTACTGGGCTTTCTTTGAAACTGCAGCCAAAAGCGGTACAGACGAGATCTACGGATGAAGTCTACAGATCACTATCATACGACGGTGCACCATTGTTGTGCGTACCCCTTTGCATTAGCAAGGCTTTTCTTGTTGAATTTCAGATCAATATATATTATCGCAGGGTTAGGGTCAGGGTTAGGGGTAGGGTTAGAATTAGTTAGGGTTAAGATCTGGGTGATCTGTGGTGCCATACATCGATCGGAAGTTTACAAACTTGAACAGAGATCTGCCATCTCAGATGATCTGCGGTGATGTGTGGTGATTTACGGTGTTTAGACAGACCCGAAAAATGGCACTCCAGTTACTTCCGCACAGGGAAGCATTCACATCAGTTTTGGACTTTCTACCCATTTCTGTCTTTGAGTTACAAGCCCATACACAACAGCCAGACTGTCAGACAGACAGAGAGACAGACAAATAGACAGACAGGCAAAATACATAATGTGGCCTATTAAAACAGCTGGATAACAGCCACGATGAGAAGAAAAAAACATACGTAGTGAGGTCGTACATCGATGTGACCAAGTTTGTGAGGCTCGCAGTCACGAATGCTGTGCACGTTCTGCAGTAAGATGAACTCAAACCGCGGAAAAAACATCTCCAACAATGTGTCCCAATATCTGACAACAACAACAACGACGACAACTACTACTACATTACTACTACAACTGCTACTGCACCATGTCCCAAAATTAGCGACACCCCTTGCTTCGAATACACCTAATTCAGTTTGTAGTTTGTGGATTTCAACAAAATATCGTACACTCCACTATCTTAGCATTACTTACGATCGCACTGATTATGACATCCGCATCTTAACGTCTGTGCTCATTGTAACTTCCCTACGATGTCTGAGTTTGTTTACATCAGGGTTAAGTTCAATATGTTGTTACTGACTGGGTGAAGCAGTGGTGTACCTCCCTAAAATCAAGAGCTTGCATCGATGCCAAAAGTGGCCAATTTGAGCACAAACTTTAAAGACTAGTTCAGAATAATTGTCTCCATAAATGTTTCAAATTTTGTAAAAAAATCTGTCAGGTATTAACAATTTTACACCAAGTTACCTTTAGGTGTGTAGCTAATTTTGGGACTTGGTGTACATTATCCAGGGTTTCTAGATTGAGATAATTTATCTCCCAGTATGGAAATACTTTCCACCAACAGGCAATAATAAAACACAATCCTCAGCAAAGATCTGAACTCTCTAGTTATCATTACTACTATTACCACATCGATAGAACACTATATCATGTAACAAAAAAAGAACAAAAATAACAAGCAAATATGCTGGCCCAATGCCAACATACCATGCAGCCTTCAACCCATCAAAACACTGCAATGTTCAACTCTTTAACTATAACCCTGCAATTTTGAACAAAAAATTAGCAAACCAGTTATTCCTGCCGTGTAGAACCGTTCACGTCAATTTTAGTCTTTTACACTGTCTTCTTGTCGAGTCAGAAGCCCGATAAACAGACAAACAGACAGACAGATCTGTAATGCAGCTGCAAAATAACAATGCATAAGTTAAAGAACTAACTATCAGCAGAGAAGTCTGAGGCATAGAAGTCAGAGTTAAAATAAAGCAAGTTTCATGAAAGATATGAGATACAGTTAACTGCTAACTTGTCAAGGACGGGTGCATTGCGTTTGTGCATGATAACTTTGTATCGATGAATAATGTGAATGCACAGAAACAAAGCAACTGAGTCGTAGCATTCTGATGCATACGTGTCCATCTGCTTCTGTAACACACATTATCATGCAATGAAATCGCATTCTGTATGCAACGTTATAAATACAATACAAATTTGTTAAAATGGCCAAGAATTTGCAAATCACAAAATTTACCACTCCGCGTGGCTAGATAAAAGTCCCATGAAAAAATCACCAAGTTAACAAATTTAGGAAGAACTTTTTATAAAACAAAAAATCTATTAAATAAATATCTTTGAGGCATGATCATTATCATCATCATTTTCATCTTTTTCAAACAGCATGACAAAATCATAACTAATAGAAACTGTGTATCCTACAAACTTATAACCATAAATGTGAGAAATCCTACTGCACAACTGTCGGGAGTTATTTCTCTGCTAATAACAACACTGGAAAAAACAGCCAACACACACCATCAGCATAGATATGGTCTTTCCAAAGATGGAGTTGAAGAGATCAAACGCAGCAGCAGCAGTGACCATGAAGAAATCACAGACGAAGAGGTACTCACGACAACTGTTGTCAAGCATTGCATACTGCAGACTGCGGAACAGACTCTCGAATGGATACTGCACAAGTCACAGAAACAGATTAAAAATATTCATTTGTTCTGGAAAAAAACAAATGATTAAAATGACTGCAGATGCTTGTCTCGATGTCGCTGTATCTATTTATAAAGTTTTTACTGACAGTGCATTAATCGAAATATTGACAAGAAAAATTTCAGCAATCGTCAAAATTTGTTAATGATTAATTGTGTGACTAATTGCAAATTAGAACAGTTCTAGCTAGAACTACATACTCGCTGTTCGGACTTCTGAGCAGCATGCGGGACAATGATTGGACCTTCGAGGTCGGTTGTCAGCACACTGCCTCGGTTGCCCAAGGTAAATATTGTAGAACGGTTCTTCAACGAAGTCTTTGTAGAGAAGAAACGTAAATCAGCTGAATGAAGATGATAACTCATGCAATGATCAGCAAGACACACTGATATGCTATCCACTATCTACAGCCTTTGAGATAACAGTGAAACTGCATCTGTCAGTGGCTAGCAAAAAAATATGGCTGACATTATAAGACAAAGAAAATATCATGCACTATGTAAAAACGTCTAAAACATAAGCAAACTAAAAATATGGGGCAGAGCCCAATGTGAGGCCGCCCAGCGCCGTAAGTCCGATGGGGGCTAAATTCAGGGAAGTGAAATTTACCTGGCAGCAAAGTCACGTGGCCCGAAGTCAAATGCAGCAGCATACGCAGAACGCGAATTGTCGACTTAGGGTGTGGCAACATCCGCGCCTGCAACTTGTTTGTTAGTGGACCAAAATTCAACAAATTTTTTTGGTTCAACGCGGGAGGGATGGCAGTCGATCAAGTTTGTTATCAATTTTCGGTATGTCGATCCACTCCAGATATATTCGCAGTCAAAGTTTGAAGTTGCCCGAAATCGCGCCAAATTTTGAACTTGGGTAGGTCAACATCTCCATCTATAACTTTTTTGTTAGTGAACAGAAGTTCACCAAATTTTTTTCTCCAACGCAGCAGGGATTGCTCTCGATGAAGTTTGTATCCCTTTGTCGATAGCATGACCGGTTCTTGAAATATTTGCGGTCAAAATCAAAAGTTGTCCTAAATCGCGCCAAATTTCAGACGTTTTTTTGCCTTCCCAAATTTCAAGGGGGCAGTGCCCCCCAAATGTTGTATATAAGTGATAATGTTCCCCTTATGGCCTGTCATGAGGCAAAGTTTTATGGGGTTAATCCTTCTACCCCAAGGTTATAGGCGCTAGTACGCTGAATTATAAGTCAATTTTTGACCCCCTTTAAAAAAATTGTTAGGGGAGTGGAGCCCCCGTCCCCAGTCGGGTGTAGGCTAGCAAGACTTGGATATTCTATAGCGCATATAAAAATTTCGGGGCGCAGCACCCCCTAGGGGCCGAAATATGGTATTCCGAAAAATTCGATTTCCGGGGTATAATTGCACTTCTAAATCTCCGTAATTAGTGGACCAAAGTTCACCGAACTTTTTTCGTTGAACGCTGGAGGGAACGCTGTAGTGCATCTGCACCCGGTTTTCAAATTTTGGATATCTCTATCCGTTTCGGAGATGTTCACGCTGAAAGTAGGAAGGTGTCCAAAATCAGGCCAAATTTAGCGTGTTTGTCGCCCCAAAATTTTTTTCGGGGACAGGACCCCAAATTTTCGGACAGGCATTTGTAAATTGAACATGCTTCCAACTATGTGGCAAAATTTCGCGGAAATTGGCCCACGGACCTCGGAGATCTTGCGATGAAAAAAAGAAGAAGAAAAACTGTTGTAAAACATAAGCCCTTCCAGGAACTACCGTTCAGGGCGGCCAAATGATGTTTGTTTCAAACTTTATTCAACATAACAATAAGCAACTGCAACAGCATCTAACATATTAGCAAAGGATGTCTACAAGTTCAGTTCCTAAATAACACAGGCAATAAAACTGTGATGCAGCAAGCTGTTAGTTCAAAGGATATCTCGCTTGGCAGTGTCTTCTACCCCCATCAAGTCATCTTGGTCAGGCACCTCGTCATACTACAATCAACAAACACACATACACATATGCTGTCAGTTTGGGTTTAAGCGGGCCGTGATTTCACAAATGCTCCAGGAGCCTATTTAGAAACATTTGTAGGTCAAACTTGCAAAAAATATAAGAAAGGTCAGACTTACAAAAATCTTCACAAAAAATTGATTCACAAAATAACTGAACAAAATTTAACTTATAAATTGAATTGGTTCACACAACATGTTGCTGTTAACTTTTGTCACCATTCTCTTAGCTGGTCCTCAATAAATGTTGCTACTGTATTGCGCTAGAATATGTTGTACCTGTAGTTTAGTGAGTCTAGACAAATAGCCCTTGAAGTGGTAGTAAATCTTGTTCACTGTGCAAAAGTACTATTTCACATAGCATGATAGCAGCATGCTTCATAACCTGTAGCTTAGTGAGTCGAGTCAAGTAGCCCTTGAAGTAGGAGTAATAGATCTTGCTCATTGTATCAACGTATTCGTCACGAATCTCCTTTGCAATCTGACGTTCATGTGTCAGCAGAAATTCAGTGAAGAATCTTCACATAACAGAAATTTGTCAGCCACTACTGACATACTATGCAGCAGCCTATCGAGCATGCCTAAACAGGCACAACCCTAACCCTGATCCTAGCCCCAACCTTTGACCTGTTGAGATGAAAACTGGCATATACCAGTCACTCCTCCCTAAAAAGCATTCACACCAATTTTGTTTTTTTTTCTATTTCTTTTCATTTTTGAGTTAACAGCCTGTCACAGACAGACAGACAGACCTGTAACATGACCTATTAGGATGGCCACATAATAACAAATCATGCACTTTGTACTGTTAAAACAGAGGAAGTAAAAAGTGTGCAGATTCACACACCTTGTAACCCAATCATTAAAGACCAGCGGGAGATAAAATGTTGCATAAATTAAGCAAAACACAACGAAAGCAGCATTTTCCAACTGGTTTCATGTAAAATGGAATTAGACCAACTACGGTTGCTCCATGTTAGATGATATTAATCCCCGATAGCTTACAAGCTACAAGCAATATAACAACCATTAAAATCAGGCAGTGTGCATATGTCTCTATGATTCTGCATGTTTGCCATGACTCTTTCTGCCATCTGCGGTCCACATATTGATAGCACAATGACAAGTGAAAATCAACAGAAAGTCACAAGCACATTGTCCACCAGCTTGTTACGTACGACTGTCAGGTACCTGAACTTGAGCAGAGTGTTCTGTGAGACTTGGTAGTTGGTCATCGGCTTGCGGAACTGGTAGATCTTCGCCAGCAGAAACTCCCTGATTTTCTCCACTGCCTGCCAGCAACGTTATACAAACAGCATGTACAGTGTCAGCAGGTCAACTCAGCCTGGCCATCCTTCCATAAACAGGTGCAATGAATATCAGGCACACACAGATCAAACAAAGTACATCAATGTATGCTGCTATGTAATAATAAGCTGTGAAACTGATAAGATCTTCACCAGTAGAAACTCCCACATCTTCTGCACTGCCTGCCAGCTAACATCAATCATTATGATAATGGTAATGATGGAAAAAATAGATGAATATAGGCTGCTCTGTACAGATATGCTGGTATTATGCAGCAATTATTTTAGAAAAAGCTAAATGCAGTACAGTTCACACACAATTGTGGTGACTGGTGACATGAGTTTTTTTTGCCGCAGGACCAAGTGCACCATCTCAGCTGCGGCAACTACTCAGCTACAATAACTTCAGATGCTAGCTACAGACATAGTTTGTTCTACCACTGACAGGCCACAACACAACGCCGCTCATTGTGACACCGACTTCAATACACAAATAATTCTACTTACTTACACGATCAGTCAATCACAACATATACTGTGTAATGTAACTAGCCTATGTGTCACATGGCAAAGCTAACAGATCAGTATGTAATACATAGTGTGACCAGTGGCCAGCTATCATATCAGTACCGGTATCCTGTGTCACGTGACTAGCCTATCAGATAAGTGAACACCGCATCAATGATAATTCCAGGATTCAATCTATACCAGGTCAGTCACACAGGAAACAAATATGAAAAAACTGCTTGCATGTTGTGAAGTAATAACAAATGTCGACCGACAAAATTTAAAAAAAGTAAATTTAAAGAAATTACTAAGTAAGCCTGCTATACTTATGATGATCATGCTGCTAACAATGATGATATAATAACAAGAAATAAGAAACTTACTTTGATCTTAAGTTTATCGAGGACATCTTTGACATCAAGACATGAGCGTGCATCCTTGAACGACTGTTCTTTGACAAAGTTGATCTTGTGGTTGAGTTCATGCAACTGCTCCACAAACTCGCGCTCCATCACCGACGTCTCGAGGATATGTCTTCAGACATCAACAACATTACCAACCACAATACTCACAAACGATGACAGAACCATTGCAGCTGACTTCTCTCTTTGAATAGTTCATAGCTTGGAACAGTAACAAACAAGCTCACCAATAGACAGCATTCTGAAATTAATGACTGTTTGGAGGATTACAGGGAAGACTATTAGAACTACCATTATTTCTAATTATATATGGATGCGTATAATGGAGTTCTTACAATTTTAGGTTTAGCTCGTGTTTTGTGTTTCTGTAAAGGTTAAGGTTATACTTTCTGTTTCTTTATTGTAAAGGTTAAAGCTACTATTCCATTATTATGTGTTTGTGTGCATTCTGCTTGGAAAGGCCATCCCCGAAATGACCTATACTGTGTCGGGCAAGACGTTAAACCCTACTCACTCACTCACTCACCATAAAACTTCGATCAGAAGCCCTTGTTTTCTATTAGTACCAACAAAGACATGAGACTGTGTAATAATGCAATAAATATCTGGAATGACTATAGAGTGTACTAACGTGATCATAGAGTCTGGAATGACCATCTCATCGACAAACTGTGAGAGTTCGCCGCGGACAGCCTGTCTGTTCTTAAGCCGTTGGTTCATGGCAACAGACTGTTGCTGTAACGTCTGGATCTCAGAACTAATGCTACTCAGATCTGTCTGAAAACCATTCAGCATCTGTTCCATTCTCTACATACCACAACAGAGCGATCACTATTAATAATAACTTAGTATTTAATAATTAAGTTGATCAGTTGCAATATTTTAACAAATTTTAGTTTCATATTAACAGAATAATAATAATATAGCAAACTAGAGATGCATGTTGCTACAGAGTGTACCTAAATTAATAATAATAATAAATAATTTACAAAATGATAATTAATGATACTTAATAACTCTAGAATTAAAAATTAACTTGCAATAGCTACTGATAGTGATTTAATAATATTTAATGATTAACAATCATGTTAACAATTTGCAATAAGAAAATTTGTAATATTTTTTACTTTGAAAATGAGTAACAACGTTTTCTCTGAAACTAGACAGAATTAAGTATTTGCATTGATCACTAGAAGTGATCAAAGCTCTCAAACTTCCTTCAGAGAATGGTGCTGCCATCTAGCGAACACAGACAAGCCTCAGTTCACGCTAAAGGCATAAAATCTTGAATGATCCAAATACACAAAAAAATCCTTCCTGGGCCAGGCCTAACCCTCCCAAAATTTCATCAAAATCTGTGCATAACTTGTGAGTTATCTTACGAACAAAAGAACAGACCCCAAACCATCACCACTTCGCTGAAGATAATTGATAATCTGATAATTAATAACTGAGCGAATAACTGGCAATAACATTTATTGTATTTTCAATTACAAGAATGAACAACAGTGCTGTAAGTTAATAGAAGCAGAATTAAATGAACTTTCCTGCAGACTATACCAAGACTAATGAAGAGCAACCAATGAGATCAATGAAGTTGCTGGGAATCACCTCAAGTATCTGATCACAGGCAGCAATCTGCTTGTGTAAGCTGGCAATGTTCTGACTCTCTTTTATATCTTCAATCACTCCAGTCAGGAAATGTATATACAATTGATGCTGATAGACATTCAGTGCAGAAAATTAGGAACAACAAGCGATGCACATAAAACTTTAAAACAGAAGTAATCAATAATGTATAGAATATTTAATGAAATGGTTTGATAATACTACCTTGGAAAAATTCAATAATTTACTGCTTATTGTCATAAATCCTGTAATATTTCCTAGTAAAGAGCAAAAGCATCCATGACAATGGCAAATGTGAATGATAACCAACAGCTTTAGTCCTACAACTTTACCAAATACTAAAGTTTACTATTCAGCTCTTTAAAAAAATAATTTAGTCTATTATTAAGCAACATGCAAATCCAACACAAAGTTGATGAAACAATATTCAAACAACATTCTGATTGCTTCAGATGCTGCACAATTCGGACAATGTCTTATCACAGTAATCAATCGTAGTTAATCCATTCAGTACTCATGATAAAGCATATATACAAAAGATACAGTCTTGTATTGAGACGTTTTCTACTTCCAACAACTCGGCTTCTACATTTTTAGAATACTGCCGCAGGTCGACACCCTATCAGGGGACACACACACATATCATGCACTGATAATGATAAACTTTTAAATACTTAAGACACCAGTCATTTTTGGAAAAATAACTAACACATGCAAACAATAAATAACAGGAAAAGTGACAGCTACTTTGCTATATAATAAAGTGGTACCAGTATTAACACAATCACCACAGTTACTAAACAAAAAATAGGTTGATAAATATTAAAATCAATGATGGATCGATCCAATCATTATCCACAAATCTCATGCCAAAACATTTTGTTCAGCTATGCAGAGCAAATTCAGTAGAATAATTCACTAATAACACTATGACAGTGTTAGATTACGACAGCACAATGTGTTGTAGCAATATAACACCGTTGACTAAAATGGCAACTCACAGTTTTGAGAGCCTCTTTGACAATGTCATCTTCCAGGTTAGCTTGGATGTAAACTGCATCACAGACACCATCATCATTAGCGAGCAAGCAAGAAAAAAATGGACGAAAAACAACATGACAAAGTTACATGCAAAAAAGTAACTGCGGAATTTCATTAAGCCAAAGCAGACAAAAAGGTAAAGATACACAAGGGGTGTAGGCAGGGCACCTATATCTCTTTCTATGGCCGTTAAGCCTGTACGTGGATAAACCACTGAGGCAGTGACGCATGGCCAGTGCGATGCCAGACCTACTGTTGCCTTCCTAGCTGCAGAGCATCACTACCCCTTGGCTGGTACCAAATTATACTGCTTGGCGACCAGAGGCACCTGTGTGTAAACAACTTGTCCAAAGTTGTTACCTGGCAGCGCACTGGGTGAGAGTCAAACCAGCATCCCAGCAACCTTGCCATCACTAGTCTAACATGCTACAGCTACAACACCAAGCCACACATGCAGACAAAAAAAACAGACAAAATCTGGTGAGAAGCCAAGAAGATACCATCAGTTTCATCAAGCAGATAGTCATCAGACGTAGGATCCAGTTCACCAAGATTCACATCGGAACTCTCAAATATCTATGACAGCACAACACTAATGCATCATTTTTAACCCAGTGTTCACCCAATACTGTCTCTGACCACAATAACGAGCATCAAAATCAGTTCCGGCAATCAGGCAATTAATAGATATACTGCATAAACACTGGCCTCTCTATTTTAGCAGCTTAAATACTACTCAAAGAAATATATCAAAACTGTCATATTAATGATGTCTAGCTTTGCAAACATTACCATTTAAATTTCTGACATACGCAAAAAGATAGAAAATTTCCCCTATTATTTGCTTGACTGAAAATGCAGGTGGGTTCTTGCATGCATATATGTTCTGTGTTTGCTGAGCTATACACTGTGTCTCGAAAAAACATCCCCGACATTTTTGACTGTAACTTAAACCAATTATCAGATTTTGATAATTTTTGGTACGAATATTCCTGACACAACTTGGCATCAAATTATCATTCTGCTTTTCACCTCACAAAATGTATGCTTCTGCACTGCCTAGGGAAATCAGATCAAGCGAAATATGTGTTGAAATAAACAGAAAACCTGAAAAAAAACATCCCCAACATTATCAATCGTAATTTAAAGAAAGATTAGCACATTTTAATAATTTTTGACAGCAATATTTCTGACAGCAATGGCTATTAAATAAGTGTTTCAATTTTCACCTCAACCATCGTCTGCTTTTGTACTACCTGCGGAAATCAGACCAAGCATAATATGCGTTAAAATGAATGAAAAAACATCAATAAATTCCATCTATCCTAATCTGTGGACCCCAACAACCGGTCTATTACAAGGTTTGACTGTCACGCAGCAGTATGTCTACCAGATAAAGTTTAGGAATGTTTGTGAAGTCAAGAAGTGACTGGTACAGCCTGGATTGGTCTGGAGCAAAACATTATCGATACTACTGTCAGTGAATGGAGAGAGCATCTCCTTGCCTGTGTTGAACACTTCAAGCAATTTTACTGCAGGCAGTTAAAAATGAACAACTGGATGAAATGTCAGCCAAAGTGTCAGAAATGTGAACAAAATGTGTTTTACGCGTTATGTTAATTAAGTAATCATATCGCACTGGATAAAAAGGTGATATTTCGCTGGTTGTGTTTTCCCCAGGCAGTGCAGAAACAAACGTTGGGTCAGGTGGGAAACTAAATAGTCATTTGATGGCAAGTTGTGTCAGAAATATTCGTACCAAAAATTATCAAAATCTGGTAATTGGTTTTCAAGTTACAGTCGAAAAAGTTGGGGATGTTTTTTTGAGATACAGTGTAAGTGTACAAGAAGGTTACATGTACGATTAGCGTTGTGGACTTGTTGTCAAAGTTTCCGTTACGCAGCATCACTTACTGAAACACTGCAATACAACGCTGTTACATACTAAAATATACACTTCATTCACAGAAGCCAAAATTTCACTTACATCGTCGTTTGACATGTTTCCCGCAGTCTCCATTACTACTACAGTAGGCGTGGCAGATTAGATTTTTAGGGGAGTGCCACAGG
>Ga0209671_1003333_pt1 | contig 15370 bp, 10 predicted proteins | sample WorMetHERISLAND2_2_FD_187401 | JGI IMG/M metagenome (GOLD analysis project Ga0209671, IMG submission 187401) | Marine gutless worms symbiont microbial communities from Max Planck institute for Marine Microbiology, Germany - Olavius geniculatus... | ecosystem: Host-associated > Annelida >... | reverse complement strand
CTTCGAACATGTCTGACTGACTTGGGTACGCATCGTCAGGTCAGCGTCAATGAAAATACCGAGATCGCGCACGCATCTGACAGGCGACACGAGATCAGAGCCAACAGCCAACGGATCAAAAAGTAGCTGACTTTGTCGACGGGCTGAAGCGCACCACAGTACTTCCGTTTTGGATGCATTGAGCTGAAGTCGATTGGAACGCATCCAATCAGCGACGGCAGCGACACAGTCAGCAACACGTTTCCGTAGACTGTCGGTGTCCCCGGGTCGACAGAAGCCGTACATCTGGGTGTCGTCAGCGTATAAGTGTGAATACAGTTCAAAGGATTCCACCAGCTGTACCAGATCTGCTGTATATAGAAGAAAGAGCATCGACCCCAAGACCGACCCCTGCGGGACTCCACACAACACCGGTAGTGAAGTCGACCTGGATCCAGGACAGCGGACGTACTGAGTGCGGTTGGCGAGGTACGAACTGATCCACGAGTGAACGACACCGTTGAAAGTCATTAAACGACGCAGTAAGATTGGGTGATCAACAGTATCAAATGCGGCAGACATGTCGTAGGGGTCCACGACGTAATCACGCCATTCAAATTTGGTGACGATCGGTTCAGGGATTTTTTTGTTGGCTGATGGTCAAAGTTTCCGTTTCCCATAGACTTTGAAGGTCGTCCTTACAACACTCACACTATCGTGTGAGGTGTGATTTCGTTATTTCACTATTTCATGTTACAGAAATCTAGTCTGCTTATAATTTAGTTTTCACAGTTGCTATTATAATAGGATCAAATTAAAGTACACATTGTAGTCAGTTTTGTGCAATTTATGCACGAATTTGAAATACCTGCAGGGGGACTTTCCAAAAATACAAAAATGGCAAACATTTTGATGAAAACTAAAAGGTTCAGAATTCAAAAAAAATGCTGGCTTGTTAATTAAGACAATTGCTCCAGTATGCTCAAATTGTGTAAGAAGTCAGATACCCAGTTTTTATTGCAAAATTTCTCTATATGTAAAAAATCACCTGTTTTAGAAATGAGCGCTGATTATTGTAAGTTATGGGCTGTGAGCATGTCAAAAACTGTAAATAGCTAGGAATGTAAGAAGAATGTATTTACTCAGTGTTTGAACTGTGAAAAACTAGCTGGGGTTGAACTTTTTGACGGTCGGAGCCCGACCAAAATTGTGATGTAAATCGTACGCATAGTACACAGCTGACCCCCACTACATAATTTGACTGTGTGTTAGAGGGGTTGAAAAAACAGTTAAGGGGTTCAACCCCCTCTCAACCCCCGGCAATTCAAACATGTATTTACTATTTTTGGGCATGTGACTCGGACCAACTGACCGTTGTTGTTGGTGAACATGATCTGGTAGTATCCGTTCAGTCTGCGTGCCATGTAGTTCGCATTGAGCACGGCAAGCTGCGTGGCTTGGCGCAGTCCGGCCTGTCCCATCATCTTGATGTAAGCCCACGAGATAGGCAGAATCAGCGCTGAGCCATAGGGCGCCGCGCTCACACAGCCGAATGACGTCTCACTGCTAGAGCCTAGTGGTGGAATCACCGGATGACTCGGAAGAAACGGCGCCAGATGCTTTTTACTGTACACAACACAAACAGCCAGTGTAGGCGACACGTGCAGGAGTAGGCTATAGCATGATAGAGGAAAATATGAAAACTAAAAAGTATGCTGGCCCAGTGTTTTTTCTGCGCGCTGACCCCCAAGGCGTTTGGAGGTTAAACCTCCTAGCCAGAACTTGCAAAATTTGCACTTGTTTACTGATGATTCACCAGGCGCAGTATCGATCAACGATTTCGCCTTTTACCGAAATACTTTGGTCAGTTGCTCAGCTCTTGTAGACTGCACAGATACCCAATTATCGCATTTTCTCAACCCAGTTTTGTGGAAGGACTAAAAGGATAACGTTCTCTAGAAAAAAACAGATAATGATGACGGAGATGATTTCAGGTGCTCGTCACGACGTTATTCTATCTGCTTTATAATGTTTTATTGACGTGACATTATTTAATAACTGTTTAACGATTAATCGCGTGGTTAGTCGTAAATTTCCGCAGCCTCATTTGAAATAGCAAACGTGAGGCAATGAACGTACACAGCGACGGGTCCCATGCCAGGTCCTCCGCCTCCGTGTGGAATACAGAATGACTTGTGAAGGTTGAGATGAGACACGTCCGATCCATAGTCACCCGGCCGACACACTCCCACCTGTCATTATGCAGACACGATACATTAACAGCGGTAGGCGTAGTACTGATATTCATAGTACATAGACAATGCTAACGGTAAATTCCGCGAAAATAAAGTAAAGTCGTTCCTAAATCATGAGCCGTAAGGCCCATCGAACGCGCTGATCTCCGTTTCCTTAACTCTCAGCCAGACATCGGTTTACATTGCGAGACGGAAGATATGTGGCTACAAGATATAGGCCTACTCTGAATGAGTTGCTGAAAATAAGAAAACAAAACGTAGGGCCGAAATTTTGCTGTAAATTTGAGTTCTTTTTACTTAAACTCTTTGTAGACCTATAGCAATGCCGTTATCATTGTAATTTTACCTGTGCGTTCATGTTTGCACCATCCAAGTAGACTTGACCGCCATGGAGATGAATTATCTCACCTATCTCCCTGCGTTTGACAAATATCACATGCGCGTTAATTGCAACCGGTCGCATAGTAGTAATTCTATTTCTTATTGTTCATTTCAAAGGCTACGTAGGCTCTAGCCTACGGAGTGGCTAAATAGAAAGTGAGTCCGTAAGCTTTTGTCAGAACTGCTTGTCACGCTTGGTGAACTTGCTTTAACGAATTCGTTAACCATAGGCCTAACAGTAAGAAATAATAAAAATAAGAAATAATAAAAGAAATAATAAAAACTAATAAAAGCAAAAGTGAAATTAATTTTTTTTCAAATAAAGCTTAAACGTCAAATAAAAGTAAAGATCATGTTGATGTCATAGACCTAATGATTTGGTTGTGAAGACGTAGGCATGTTAACAAACTGCTGCTATAACCCACCTGATGCCGTCGTCGAAGACGCCGTGCGTCGATGGATACGTGATCATAAGACAGGCGAGTGTATTCGCGTACTTCGCAGCCTGCCAACAACAAAACAAGTCAGTATAACCTCATTCAGTGTATTTGTAATGTATTCGCAGCTGTATTCGCACACTTTTCAGGCTAACAGTCGACCGACACAAGTCGCTAAACAAACTGCCATGTTAAGCTGGTGGAGTTGTTTTTTTGTACACACTTGGTGCGAAATACGCACTTGACTCTGTGGATTTATTACTGCAAAATGTTCTGTAACGGTTAAAGCAAGGAGGCTAAAAGGTGTAAGTCGTGTTCGGTTCTTTTCTGATGTGTATCGTTTTGCTGATTCACCGGTCCTTACTGTTGCATTTACCGACAATCATTTTAGAACGGTCCCAATTTATTTAATTTTTCGTCACTCTAAAAGACTCAGCTGTCAGTTTTAAAAACAACTTACAACTGCTAGTATTTCCCGGGAAACAAAAGTTCCATAAGTGGAACTTTCTTTTCTGGGAACTTTAGTTCCCTGGAACTTTCATTCCCTAACGTTGATTATTGGGCCTATTATTGTACACGATTTTTTGACGCGTTTAGCACCGATTACAGCTATGCTGTATGAGGGTCTATACCAAAACGGCCCAAAATCAAAACGGCCCAGACCAAAATGGCCCATAATTTTTGGACATGTTCAAAACGGCTCACACCGATGTCTAAAACGGCCCGTCGCAAGTACAAAACGGCCCAAAGTCATGACCATAACGGCCCAGACCAAAACGGCCGACAGTTTTTATAAGTATGTTTTTTGGTGTTGCATGTACATTGTAGGCTATAACTGGTGCATAGAAAAAAATTCGTGACATATTCAAAATGCACGAATTTTAAAACAGTTGTGAAAATTCGTTTTTTGCACATTTCCAATAACCAGACAGTGATGGGCAACTAAGTAAAATATTAAAATGATAAAAAAATGTTAAGACAAAAATAAATTAAACATTTAGTTAGCAAGTATTTTGACAATATAGTTTACTAAAGTAATAATCTGTAATTGTACTTTTGCCGACTTATTTGCAATTATTTTAGAGTAAACTGGGGCAGCATTGTTGATAAAATGTGAAAATAGGCCTATATTCATATTTTACACTGATAGGTTGAAGTCAAAAATGTATGAATGACTGAACTATTGTTAAAAAATAAACTATTTAAACTATTTATAGTATAACAAGACAAATGGCAACTAGCGTCATCCACCATTATTGAGATTTTTCCCCCTCACTTCCTAAAATCGGGTAATATTTTACGAACTTCGAGGAAACAATTTCCAATAACGACCTCGACGCCAGTCACTATTAGTATAATATTGAACGAGTCTCAAATAGACCGGGTCTCGTAATACAAGCCGAAAAGGACAAAAAAGCACTTAAAAGAATACAAAAGAAAACGATGCGCGCGACGAGTACATTAAATTGGTCACAACCTAATAATATTTCTTATACTTTTAGGAACGAAAGTTTTCGGGCACGAAAGTTCCATGAATCATATTCACTACACGCAGACAAACCTTCTGCGAGAGATCGGCCAAGTCGACGGCGCCGTTGCGAGTGACTTTGATTGGTACAATCTTCATGCCGGCCATCTGAGCACTGGCCGGATTAGTGCCGTGAGCCGACTCCGGTATCAGACATACCTGTAACAAAACACACGGTGGTGCAAAATACACGGCAACATTTCACTTTCATACCGCACGTACATCATACATCATGCGCCTGTCTCTTTCACACACTGAAATTTAAACGTAACATACATCTTGAATGCGGAAAACAATTAAGCAAATGTAACATAGAAAGAGTATTTATACAACTTACCGATCTAAAGTGTTCAACGTGATCGCCCTTTATAGCAATACTCGAGACTAATGGTCACAAATAATCTACGCAACCGTGATTCAGCAAATGCTTACGTTACCAGTATGTGTTCCACTTTTTAATGTGCTACCGTCAGTACCTTGTATTTAAAGTCATAAAACACAATTTAAAATGTTACGTTTAGATTTCAATCTGTGAAAGAGACGTATGCAATGATTTTAAATTGCTTTCTTGCACTCGACAATTTTTTGGGGAACCAGAACGCTAGATGCTTTACAACAGAGCTAATTACTCCGCATTAAACTCTAAAACTTTATAATATATTAGCATCCAAATAACATACCGTTTACAGGAAAATCATAGCATACTTTTAAAGTATTTGAAAAACTACTACGATGGATTGGGTATTTCTAAGGTACAGCTGAACGTACATTTCTCTGAGCGTGTCCTATTGAGTCGAGGTATGCTTTGATGACCCGCAGTCCTGCGTACTCACCTTGTGCGCCGCTGACATCACAAACACAACGACACTAAAGGAGGTGTCACACTGGCGTTCCGGACGGCCGTCCGAATGGCCGTCCAGACTGTCAATGTGACCCCTCCTTAAGACTTATACTACAGTTTACTGCTGCATCTAATCACACTCAGCATACTCAGCGCTTTCTAGTATTAACACCTACTTTATTATTTAAAAGCTATTTAAATGCTGATGTCGTCTCGTAGCCTAAGGAGGATTCTGGGCATTTCACATCACCAACGCTGAAATAAATTAATGACACCATCTGGGCAAATGGCGTTGCATGAAATAGTAGCAACGAGAAGAAGACGTTTTATCAAACATGTCATGCGTATTGCACCAACAAGACTGGCTAGACTGGCCAATGGCCATAGAATGGAGACTAAAAGACGGCAAAAGAGAAATTGAAAAACCAAAGAAGACATGACAAGACACACTGAAAGAAGAACTGGAGGTGATGGGCATGGACTGGAGCGACAAGACGACTGCTGCCAGCGATCGTGCCAACTGGAGACGAATCATCAATGGTCCGCACGGAACGGGAGGAACTAAGTCTGAGTGGTATTTACCAGTAATTTGAGCAAAGCTCACGTGACGCGCGATAGCAGCGTTACTGCCACCTGGGCAATCGTGTACAGCATGTAATAAAATAATAATGTGTCTCGAAGGAGTACACAAATGTGAGGCTTCCGTACAGAAGGCTCGTTGAATTTAAAAGGTCGAAACTTAGATTGCTAAAAATGTACGTTCTATGCTAAAAATTTCACACGCAGGTTGTCTAGGTCTATCTCCAACCATTTAAGCGCAATTCACTCTTGAAATGTGCGCCGCAGCCGAAAGTTAGAAAAAACATTAAAACCCCTTATTTTGATGGTTCAAGGTCATTCAAGGTCATCAATGTCGACATCATTTAAAAGCTCGTCACTAGTGCTTGTTATGATAAGCAGTATGTTTGTGCCTATCTCCAACTGTTTTCACGCTAGACGAGCCAATAACCACTTCTTAAGGGGGTACCTCTCTTTGACGCTTACCTGCGCAGGCGTCCTTGAATCTAGGTGGTTGGCGCTTAGACTGCTAAAATCTTCGTTTAATGCTGAAAATTTCATACGCAGGTTATCCAGGTCTATCTTAAGCCATTTCGTGGCAATTCACTCTTGAATTGTCTGTTGCAGCCAATAATTGAAAAAAATTCACTAAAAACCCCTATTTTGAGGGATCATGGTCGTTCAAGGTCATCGATGTTGATAAATCTAAAAAGCCCGTCACCAGAGCTTGTTATGATAATGAGCATGTATGTACCTATCTGCAATCGTTTTTACGCTATACGAGTCAATAGCGGCAAAATAACATTTTTAGAAGGGTGCCCCTCTTTGACGCCCTCGTTCGAGAGAAATCCCCCCACTCAAGGGCACAAAAATTTGTCACGATAAACTACAGTCCTTGGAACATTCCACGGTGAAAATTTCGTGATTCTAGCTTGCACCGTTGTGATACAATTGCAGAGAGTGACAGACGGACGGACAGACAGATAGACAGATGCCCAGGCCATGGCTAAGACGCGCGAAGCATTCACTGCTATCGCGCGTAAAACGGCATTTAAATACTGCAGAAAAAATCAAGCAAGCGTTTAAATAGTAGCTAAATCCTGCGCTGCGGCATGCCTGTTTGGTTGAAAGGAGACGTGATCGTAGCCGGTGATTTCGCACAGATCACGTTCAAGTTCTTTCACTATCTGCACGTAGCCGCTCGCCTGGTCCTCAGGAGCGAACGGGTGAACGTCGGCCAGCGCGGAGAACGAACACGGCTGAATGCACAGCGCACAAAACAACAAAACATTTAACATAACATATTACTGGGAGTCTACAAAGCTGAAAACTTATTTAACTAGCTGTCAAGCCTTGCTCAATGCTAAGTACTGCAGCGCGCAGTCGCAGCATCATGCACACAAAAAATCCACTTGACCTTGACTTTTGAACATGACCTTGAAATTCAACAGGTTGTCGAGGTACATGTTCGTGCAAAATTTCACCGAGTTAAGCGCAGCGGTTCGTGAGTTATCACGATAACAGAGAAACAAAAAAAACTTAGCGACGATGCTGAAAACAATACTGCCGACGCTACCGCGGACAGTAACAAGGCACTAACTATCCGTTTATAAGTCTTTACGTCATTTAATAAATTGTTATACGGTAAGAAAAATGGTAGCAAACCATCATTTCCGTTGTACTAGTTAGCTTCATGGTGCATGAGCCGAGAGGTATCATGGAATGAACCAGAGAGATGTCCTTATTTTCCAGTATCTTCATGTATCTCACGATGTTAGTTTCCGAATGGTAACTGCAACAAACAGCGTTTGCAGTAATAATAATAAACAATGACAGTATCCACCGTAAAGCTGACATCGACGGCAAACGGACGTAATGACGTACTAGTATTTATAGTTTTCAATATTGATGTATTAGGCCTAGCAAAAACATCAAAAACAACTGTGTTAAACTATGTTTGTTCACTATATTGGAATTTACTCAAACCATTTCTTGTACTATAATAAGCATTGGTGCCCGGGAATATTTTAATTTTCGTTCCAGTTTATTCCGAGTTTATTCCGCAAATCCGAGATTATTGTCGGTTTTAAACTCTGGGCGAGTAATTCTGGCGATAACTGGATAATTAATGTTGATAAAACACTTTTTTGCTTCTTGTTTCACAAATAACTCGATATTTTCGAGATATCTCAAGTTCACAAAAAGTGGAATAAAAGTTTTAGAAATTGGTGACTTTACACGCTATATTTTTTGCATTTTATTGTGACACGGCACACAATAAACGAATACCCCATCTTGTTGCAGATGGGCAACAAAGCAACGTGGAAAGAAACCTGTTAAATGTTGGATGCGTCAAAAAGTCACTTCTGCGCAGTAAGTTCGAAGTCAGAACGGCGTTTTCTCTTGTGCTCATCTGCGACCAGATTGCCCGCTGTCAACAAGAACACCAACTTGCCGCGTACGATATTAACGCAAAGAAACATATAGGCTTTACTCGCGATTTTGTTTAGTCGACTCGTTTTTCTGTGGCCGTTTATAGATGACCTCAGCAGCGTGGAAAGTCGCAAACTCATAGTATGCACTAGATGTTTCTCGATCTGCTTATGCCTGAATTAACATTATCCAATTGGATTTGGACCATGAAATGCTAGTCAGCAATTGTATTTAAATTATCGTGCGGTCGAAGTACGGGTCTTGTCCGTCCGTCCGTCTGTCTGTCTGTCTATCACGTACAGGTTTCTTACTTGAAAACAAAAAACACAGAAAGCCCAAATTTGGTTTTAATGTTTACCTAGGCAGGTGCGCCAATTTTCCACTTCACGATCACGGTTAGGTTAGGTAATGGTTGTGCAGTGCAGCGGACGAATACGTATAGCTAAGCGGACAGCCGCGCACTATGTCGACGTCCTCGCTTGTTGTGTGAAGCCGATAATAAAACATGATAGGCCTACTTACAGCGGAGGCGGTTGAGCCGAAGATGTCGAGCAGATCGTTCAAGTCTGTCTCTTCAACGGTCTCGTCCAACGATACTCCAACCTTGTCAAAGCAACAACTACACAAAGTGGCGTCGTGCCAAGAAGGGATAAGGGGCACTTTTATCCTCTAAATTTTAGAATGTCGGAAAATGTTTATTGTGTCGGAAGACGTTCTTTTAAGTGTATTTTGCTAAGTTTGGGGCTAAAAGTCCTTATTTTGCACAAATTTCTGGGCCACCTTAAAATTTTGAGCATCTCTAATATCTTCTGTCGAGAATTTGCAGCTGGTGTCAAAAAAATTGTTTTCTGTCCCGCTTTCTTCTTTAACCGTCGACACCGCTGACAATATGCATCAGCACGTGCAACAGAACACCACTCAAACTCATTACTCACTGTTTGTATATTATCAAAATAATCGTCTACACCGTTTACTACATTACAATACACCAGGCGTGCAGTCCTTAGAAAAAAATTGACGAAATTAGTCTGAAACTCAAAGTAGCATAAAGCAAAATCTAACTTTTATTTTTGCATGTTTTTCACTATGTTTCAAAATACTATAGGTATCATACAAACACCAAAAAATAATATTATAATGTATTAAAAACTAATAAGCAGGGACACAGAAAATTATGCCCCAACATGTAACCGAATAAAAACGTAAACCTTATTTGCATGGATTTTACTAGAATATTTTGGGACGTGTCTTTTGATAGCACTCGTTAAAAAGTGGAAAACGAGCCAAAAAATCACAAAAAACACTAAAATTTCCTATTTTTAAAATTCAAGCTCGTTCAAGGCCATCAACGTTAGTACCTATGAAAAGCTCATTAGGAGTGCTTGTTATGATTAGCAGCAAATCTGTGCCTATCGGCAACTGTTTTCACACCAGACTAGTCAATAGCGATAAAAAACGACTTTTTAAGGGAAAGAGTATCCCTCTTTGACGCTTTCGTTCGAGGGAATCTCCTTAAGCTGCGGCACATAATTTTGTTGCAAAAAAAATTAGAGACCTTGTTGCAACCACAGCAAAAATTTTGTGATCCTAGCTTGCGCCATTTTTATAGAATTGCAGACGGACGCCTCTATGACGGCTAAGACTCGCTTAGCACTACAGGGTGCGGCAAAAAGTAGCCCCTAAAGTTTTTCGCTGTTTTCTCAACAATCATTTGAAATTTTAATGTGAAATTTCACAGCTTTATTTAGTAAAACCTTCTACATCTAACCGCTTAGCAAAAGTTAATTCTGTTGAAAAACGACAGAATTATAGACTTTTTAACATGACTGCGTACCGATATTTTAGCATTAAAATGTTCAGGCTACTACACCAATGCAATAACATCGTTGGAAAAAAACACAGTTAACTAATGATCTGAGGCCAGAATTTCATTGTCAATGTGAATGTTTGAAGTGTCCACCGCCAGTTCCAAGCTCCAACACAAGCCTTCATTCGTTTACTTTTATAAGTCTTTCACAGCCTTGCTGATCGGTCCTTGTGGCAGGTTGCCTCAGATAACCTAAAGCGCTTCCTTGACTTCGGCGATTGTTTTCGGCTTTGTTTTAAGCCTGCAGTAAACCTCCAACATTGCACCCCATACGCGATAGTCCATTGGGTTTATATTTGGCGAATTCGAAGGCCACTGGTCTTTTGTGATAAAATCTGGACAGTTGGCTCACAGCCCGTTCCGTGCGCTGTGCGCTGTGTGTGCTGGCGTGCCGTTCTTCTGGAAGATGAACCCGGTGGGCAGCCGGCGCTTGCTTTAAAAGAACGATAATTAAGTAATAATTTATAAACAAAATAAATTACTGTTCATCAAAACGTCACTGTGACGTCATTGGCAGTAACGTGGTAAGCGGTTTTTGATAATGAAATAGCATTTTTAGCTTGAACATTTTTAATGCTAAAAAATCGGTAAGCGGCCATGTTAAAAAGTCTATAACTTTGTTGTTTTTCAACAGAATCATACTTTGCATGGCAGTTAGATGTAAATGGTTTTATTAAATAATGTTAAATTTCACATTAAAATCTCAAACGACTGCTGAGAAAACAGCAAAAAAATTTAAGGGGATACGGCTACGGCCGCACCCTATACGTGCTGCAAGCCGCGCATAAAAGCCAAATTTACAGGTTGAACAATGCAAAGTATTATAGCATGACTTGAAGTACAAAAAGTACAAAAACCTACCATTCCACTGGAAAAATATCTCAAGTTGATTTCTTTGTCTCTTGCATGGCGGGCGACTTCTTCTGAGCCGAGGCGTGGACTAATTGTTAGCGTGTCAAAGAACTGTTTGTTGACAACCGTACTACCAGCCTCTTCCACTCCTGCACGTATGAAATACCGGGTGGACCATAAAATGTAATTGCAATCTTTGAGCTTTAATACATTCAGAAATAAACTACTAAAACTAAAACTGAGTTAATGAAGCTTGACGGCAATTAATTTTTAAATCAACAGTTAAATTTCAACTACGAAACAAAGTAAGATGGAGAATTGGAGATAAATTCGAAATCACGGATCAGTTTGCACTGAAAATATCGATCGTTGTACACTATCAACGGGCTTTAGCCTCCCTGCCTTATAGCTACATACTTTAAGACCGTGACTATCTAGACCTTACCCTATCGAGTGCAGCGGCTTACGCCAATCAATCAACCAATACGCTTATTTCGGGGAGATCTGCCCATGTGAAAGATAAGCACATACACAACACTAAACTTAAGAAAACTTTAAAAACGCCATCTTAGCGGCAAATGAAATGCGTGATAGCAATTCCGAGAATCATCTAAACTTTTGCGTTTTAAGCTAGAAACCCGTAAAGAACAAACAAACAGATAGATGAACAGACAAACAGGACCCGTAATGCGGCCTATAAGACGACCACGTAAAAATGGAAAGTCATACACTACCATGAGCTAGCAAACGTGCTGCGTTATGAACTTTGTGACCAATATGTCGCAACCCATCAGGACCGTGATAGACGGCATACATCGCTGAAATGTTCGCTAATAGTGCCTGTCAAATACAATACAAACACGACATACAGTTGACTGTGTGTGACTTGGTCATTTACAGCCGTCGTCGTGTTTAAATGCTTTATTTATCTATTAACCAGAATTGATGAAGCTAACTCGAGCCCAGTTAAAGCCGATATTGAAAACAAGCTCATAGGCCAAAAGTCAAAGTCATTAAGCGCGACAGCATGTAATGCTTCGCGCGTCTTAGCTATCTTCGAGGCGTCCGTCCGTCCGTCTGTCACAGTCCAGTATTGTGTCAACATAACGCAAGCTAGGATCACAAAATCTTCACCATAGACTGCCACGGAGATTTTAGTTTTAGAATCCATAAAGTTTTTCCCGAAATTCAAAAGGAATCACCCCAATCGAGGGCGTTAAATGAGAGGGGGTACAAAAAATTGGCCATTTTAAGCCAATAAGTCGCCGTATCTCAAAAACGGTGTGAGATAGGGCCCAGGTTACTATTAATCACTAATAAAAAGTTCCATATGCCCTTTTGATTGCCATCAAAATCAACGACCTTGAACGACCTCGAACCCCCAAAATAGGGGTTTTAGTGATCTTTTTCGCGATTTTGAGCTGCAACACATATTTTAAGAGTAAATTGCGCCGAAATGGCTTGAAATAAACCAAAACAACTTGTATGTTGAATTTTCAGCATTAAACGTAGATTTTAGCAGTTCAAGTCTCGACCCCCTATGTTCAAAAAGGCCTCCGCACGCGGGCATCTAAGAGGGGTACCCCGATAAAAGGTCGTTATTTTACCGCTGTTGGCTCGTCTAGCGCTTGCAAATAGACACAGACTTGTTGCTTACCGTAACAATAACTGCTGACTAGCTTTTAATGATTCAACAGTAATGACCTTGAACAACCTTGAACCCCACAAATAGGAATTTTAGTGATTTTTTTGCAATTTATCGCTGCAGCACACACTCCAACAGTGAATTGCAACGAAATGGATGGAGATAGACCAAGACAACCTGCGAACAGGAATTGCTATGGGCTGTCGCGCGTCTAGTGAGCTTTGTTCAAATTAAGCTTACTTGTTTTTCTTTGCTAAAGCAAACATTAGCAAATTGTTTCCGTCGAACGTGAAGAAATCGTAGTTGATAACACCGTTTTCCGCTTATCGATTGCTTCATTCGTTCTAAAAATATTTGTCGATTGAAGTCTAGAGATGTCCGAAATCTAGCGCACTGTTGTAAACTCATGAACTGCTGCTGTTAGCTTAATGACATTTAGCATAAACATGACATTGTGTCTTGCCGACGTCTAAAAGCGTACTGAATATAAAACTCATAGGTCAAATGTCAAGGCGACATGAGTTTTTGTGTTTTTGGTGTGCACGATACTGGCATGATACGGCAGCTACCGCGGGCAGTACTTAGCCCTGAGCAGGGCCTGACAGTTATAATACTGACTATGTACCTGTGCAGTGCAGATGTTACTGGTAGCTCGTTCGCGTCTGATATGCTGTTCTCGCGTCTGCAGTGCAAGTCGATAGCACGCTCGCCCATTAGCATCCCTGCAACGCAAAACGATATGTTGACAGGCAAGTCAACTCAGCCTCCTACCCTCAGCGGGATAGGACATAAGTAGTATAGCTTACGGCGCGTTACGAGCTAAGGGATGGAAGCCTACTGTTGTTGATTTGGTCTGTAGTATGTCTGCTGGCTGCAGACCGCGGGTCCGACTGCTCGCTGAGGCAGGCAATGGATGGTCGCATAGTGCGCCGCGGTATCATTAGCTGATGTCAATCAGCTACCATTTCTAAGACTGCAAATCGCTTTTGTTCACGAGTAGGCAGCACTATATCAAGTATCGGTCCTATACGTAGCTTTACATTCATTAGCAACAGCAATTCAACAAATCGAGATAAGACTGCAGACGCCACACCTTGTCACGCCGACGACACGTCCGGGCATGATGCGCGTGAAATCTTCTCTCGTAGCGAAGAACCCTGCGTGAGGTCCGCCATAGCCGAGCGGCAGCCCGAACCTTTGACTACTTCCCACTGCGATATCGGCGCCTGCTTCACCGGGCGAGTGAAGTACTGTCAGCGCCAGCAGGTCTGTGCCGACTGCCACCAGCGACTGCGGAAGACAAACGAAGAGCGGTGATTTAAAACTATGTTAAACAAACAAAATACAACAGTCACATCATTACGTCACACATTTCGCCGGCAGATTTTTTGAAAATGCCAAACGTAACATATGAAAAACCTAATAAACAAGAAATCTGAGCTAATGCTCATGAGACGCGCGACAGCCTATTGCAGTTTCTGTTCGCAGGTTGTCTTGGTCTATCTCTATCCATTTTGTCGCAATTCACGCTTCTGTAGCGAAAAATCGCCAAACAAATCATGAAAACCCTCCTTTTTAGGGTTCAAAATCATTCAAAGTTATCGATGTTGACATTCATAAAAGCTCGTCGCCAGTACTTGTTATAATAAGCAGCACGTTTGTGCCTATCTGCAATTATTTTCATGCTAGGCAAGTTAACAGCGCCTAAATAACCACTTTTTAGAGGGCTATTCCACTTCAAAACCCGCGTGCGCAGGCCTTCTTGAACTTAGAGGGTCCAGACTTTGACTGCTAAAAGATTGTGTTGGACCTTGGAGCTGATGGTTGACACTTCGAACAATCACACTGACAATGAAATTTTGGCATCTGATCATTAGTTAACTGTGTCTTTTTCAACGATGTTATTGCATTGGTGTAGTACCTTGAACATTTTTTAATGCTGAAAAATCTATAAGCGCTCATGTTAAAAGGTCTATAACTTTGTCGTTTTTCAGCAGAATCACATGTTGCTTGGCCGTTAGATGAAAAAACTTTTAACAAAATAAAATAAAACTTTAAAATTACAAATTAAAATTTCAAACGTGTAACATTCTGAGAAAACAGCGAAAAACTTTAGGCGGCCACTTTTTTGCTGCACCCTGTAGACGTTAAATTTAAACTACATATATTGAACATATGTGCAGCAAATGTTCAGTCTTTCATTTAACTGAATGACCAAATTTCTTTCTATCCAAGCATGAATATTTATCGTACGTTATTAGCATGAGCTTGGTCGACAAATGGCGTCAAGTCATAAACGGATCCTTGTGTGTCGGGATACTGCAAGTAGACTCCGGATAAGTTTTTGTCGCTCAAGTCCATTGCGTGTCTTGCCGCGACAACCGCTTCAATGCCCAAACCGCTGCAAAACGCGAACATTACACCACTGTCACAACTTTCACCATTGTAACATAAACTTGTTCTCATATATCATCATCATCATCATCGACAACCGTGGGCTCAATGCCCGTTGGTGTCTGACGCCATTCTTACTATCGCTGCCCACCGCTGCCTATCTAGGGCAGCGTGGCTCAACTCCTGCAGGGTTGCCCCAC
>Ga0209671_1003331_pt1 | contig 15381 bp, 6 predicted proteins | sample WorMetHERISLAND2_2_FD_187401 | JGI IMG/M metagenome (GOLD analysis project Ga0209671, IMG submission 187401) | Marine gutless worms symbiont microbial communities from Max Planck institute for Marine Microbiology, Germany - Olavius geniculatus... | ecosystem: Host-associated > Annelida >... | reverse complement strand
CCTTAAAATTTGGGAGGGCAAAAAACGTGCAAAAATCGGTTCGATTTACGACAACTTTCGAGTTTGAGCGCAAATATCTCTGGAACCGATGAAGGTAGCGACAAAATCTAAACGGCGTTGACGAAAGCGATCTTTTGGGCGTTGAACAAAAGAATTTTTTTGTGAAATTCGGTCCACTATGAACAAAGTTATAAGCGCTCATGTTGACCTACCCTAAGTCGACAATGCGCGTTCAGCGTATACCAATGCATCTGAGTTCGGGCCACGTGAATTTGATGCCGGGGAAATTTTACCTGCCCCCTAATTTCCCTCAATCGGACTTAGGGCGCCGGGCGGACTCACGTTGAGCTTTGCCCCAAATTTTTAGTTTTAACTTATTTTACCGCTCGATGCACAGAAGTGCAGAGCGCAGTATAGGCCTACTGCTGCTGTAAGTTGTCTGTCTGTCTGTCTGTCTCTAGCGCTGACGCGTCAAGGACATGGAAGTAAAATTGTTCAATAATAGTTCTTATACACATTATCCCATAAGGTCTTTGCACTTTGAAACCTCAACATTGGCGATCCGGTCTAACTTCAAAGAGAGCATCCCAAATTTAAGGCCAGATACGGTTGGTTATAACGAGCAAGTTGTGTTAAGAGCAGAATACGTACAATATCTCTGAAGCAAAGCAATATAGAAAAAGAGTTATCATCATCGTCAGAAGCATGTGCCCAAGAATGGAGGGTAGTCGTTTTCACGATGTGCAAAAATGGGCTGCATAACCTCCTATAGACGTGTATTACGTGACGCATTACAGTTCACAGAATACGGCGTTCTATAGCCTATAAACTATCCGTGTTTGGAGTAGACCGTATGACCTAAGGTGCGAGTTTGTTTTGCATACTTCGGTTAAATCAAAGTCCTATTGCGGCATCGTATTGCGCGATCTCCTTTCTCCCATTTCCTTTCTTGTTGCGGCGTGCAGCTAAAATCTACACACAAGCTGAACTCCTGTCAGCAGGAACTTTTTGAAGGATACGCGCCAATCCGTTTTAGGAAATGCTCCTATATCTCCTCCAGCAATAATTTTATCCAAATATAATTTCCACAGGCGTGTCTACAAATTACTATGGGCTACGTCTATCCGGCAGTTACGTGTACAGTGTTATTCCAGTTCTCAAAAAACCATTTCAGTTATAGTTTATATAAAGTTTAACTCAATCATTACAGTATAAGTTTCTATACAGTATCTAATTTTTTAGTTTCAGTTTCTATAAAGTTTTTTAAGAAATCATTTCAGTTCAGTTTTATCTGCAGTATCAGTATTTACATCATTTCAGTTGCAGTTTTTTTTCATCGACGCAACTGACAATTTAATTATCAAACAACATCAAGTTCATTAACTCGAACTGCTAGCCTACTAGCAGTAAATTCATCAGCTATCCAAAATTTTCATTTTCCAGGACGTCACAAAGACTGAACAATCAAGGAAGAGAAATTCAAGACTTGTCATAACTTGTCAAGAAAAGTGTAAACCCCGTTAAATGCATGAACGCCCAGACTCACGATAACTGGGTCATGGGTTCGACTCCTAGGACCCGAGATAATCGAGACGTACATTGAAAATGGACGATTTTATACTACACCAGCATTCAACAGAGTAAAAGGCTACAGGCAATTGCAATGGGCCGGTATATTATACAATTGCGCGGGTCCAACTGTTCATCCATACGCGAGCAATGGATGGCCGCATAGTGCGCTGCGGTATTATTAGCTCATGCCAATCAGCTGCCACTTACGAGATTGTCTAAGCGCTTCGGGCCGCGAGTCTGTCTCATGTAAGAAGCGCTATGACAAGTACTGGACTTTACCTTTACCTTTATCTTTTTGTTTGTGGTGACTTGCTCACAAGACACTATAGCGCCAACACTAAATACAATAAAATATACGACACGATAGTGCTTAGGCCTACATCGTTATAATAATCAAACGGGGAAGTGTGATTAATACAGATAACTGTAATTCGTGTGGCAGTCGAACATCTACAGATACATGTGCTATACAAATAACTCAAACTGATGAAGTAAGTAAGACAAGGAGAAAAATAATTACGTAAGACTATGAGGTTACTTGCCGAAATAGTCGTCCACGCCATATACTGTAGCCTGCGACTAATATAGCGTAGGCCTATCTATGAACGTGTCGCGTGTTACGAGCTACTGCGCCTTGTAAGATTGTACGAGCAACACCGGTAGAGCTGCTCTGCCCGTTAAGCTGACTATTGATCATTTCTATCAGCACTCACACAGGTGTGCTGCATAATCCAATCGAACGCACACTAAGCTAGCTGGTAATTAGGCCTAATCGTCGCATTGATGTAAAAAAAAAGTTCAAGAAAAAATTTTTAAAAACGTTAAAAATGTTAAAAAAACATAACAAAAACAAGAAAAACGTTTAAAACGTTGAATAAAAAACGTTAGCCATTTTGTTAAACTTCTCGCCTGTGTTTTATGCTGCAGGTGCAGTATAGCTGGAACTAAACAGATAGAAAACTTTTTTCAATTTCAAATCAACCGTGTGGTCATAGGACCATGTATCACTAAACTAAGTAAACTACTACCACTATCAGCCGATTGATTCGTTTCTGTGGCTTTAAAAATGTTTCACGAAATTTTTGATAAAATTTTTAATTTTTATTTAAAAGAATAAAAAAACTTTGAGAAAAATGTTAAAAACGTGAAAAAAACGTAGCCGAAATAAAATACGGATAGGCCTAAACGTTTATTACATCTGTGAATGGTAGTAACAACGGCAACAACACAGAGCGTGTAGGTTACGACTGTGTACCTCTAATAATACTGATGGTCTTCTATAGGCTTATGTGGAGTGGACAGATCTCCACGTAGGCCCTAGGCCTATTATAGACGGCTATTCAAGCGCGCCGTAGAATTAACTTAGGAGTGCCATAACGTTCAATATCTTGACACTGGGGGGACTCGTTGAAAAGTTGTCGTCTCAGTATTAAGAACTTATAGCAGAATAATGCATGCACAGGGTAGATTTGCATACGATATGCTTCAAAGCATGAGGCGTTGATCATTAACTGGGAGATGAACCCCTCATCCGTCGGCTGTCACACGTACTTGACTTGACCATGCATATCTGCTTCTGAGCCCGCGTTAGGTAACTTATGACACTCCGAGACCCAACTGAAATAGGCCTATAATGACAAGTTGGCTCCTTTACTTCTGATCTCGCTTGACTCTTGTGGCGTTACCAGTGTTTCTCGTACCTTGCCCCATCCCTATTGGGCCATTCATCGGGTGCCCTGGTGCTCAGTATTTAGGTAATTATTACATCCGCCAAGGAGGTAATGTTTTTGTCGGAGTTTGTTTGTTTGTTTGTTTGTCTGTGTGTCAGAAAGATAACTCAAAAAATTATGGACGGATCTTTCTGAAATTTTGAGGAAATGTCGGGCATGGCATAAGCTACAAGTGATTCGATTTTGGGGGTGATCCGGCAGGAATCCTGGATTCTGGATCACTTTTAAGTTTTCGTTACCATTGCGTTAAAGGGGGCATAAGGGAACCACTGGCAAAGCGAATATGGTGACACTACCTGGCGAATAGCATTGCCTTGGCGGAGGTACCTGGGTCTCTGACTGCGTTCTAGTTATTAATACGCCTATAATGCGGCTGTCCGATCGCTCGACTTAAACTTGCTAGTGATTCATTTGTCGAAATGTATTTTTATTAATTAAAAATATGAATAATAGTTGCTCTAAATAAATAAATAAACCTACGGGCAGGATTCTATATTTATGAACTTACTTTAGTCTATACCCATTTTAATGCGTATTCTCTCACACATATTGACAGAAAATCTTAACGCTGGTAAACTTAACCGCATAGAATATTCTTGAAATTGCTGATACTCATCGCCCGGCCAGCCAATGTGCATTGTACAGGTGATGAGTCTGACATATGTGCATGTACAAAACCAGTGGCGTCATTTTTACGCGCGAAAGCAGCTACTGCTTTCAGCGCGTCTTAGCCATCGCAATTCTGTCTGTCTGTCACACGTGTGGATCAGTCAAAAACGGTGCAAGGTAGGATCACCAAATCTTCTCCGTCGGCTGCCTGGAAAACTCTAGTTTCAGGAACCGTAAAGCTTTAATCGAACGGGGTCACCCCGAACGAGGGCTAAATGAGAGGGGGTAGGCAAAATTTGCGATTTTTGGCCAATAAGTCGCTGTATCTCGGTAACGGTGCGAGATATGACCTAGGTTACTATTAATCACTAACAGGAAATCGTATGCTGGCTTTCGATTGGCGCCGAATTCAATGACCTTGAATGACTTTAAATGCCAAAATAGGTGGTTTTATGGATTTTTTGGGCGGCTGCGACACAAAATCATTCACAAGGAGGCGCCACGGTACTCTATTATGTGCACTTCGGCATGACTGTAATAAGCTTAATGGTGTTCTATTTTATCCCAAATTCTCGAACAGATTTTCGTTGTACGATTTCGTTGTATTGTGAGCGCAGTAATTTATTATTTAGTACATTTCTGGTGCATAGTATTTGGTGAAACGGCTTGGATAGGCCTATCTTACAGCGTAATTTGTGATATTTTGTTCGATGGTGCTGCCATCTCGGGAATCAATTTACAACGCCCAGTTTAGTGCTGGGCGTTGTAAAACACCTTGATTACAATCATGCCCAAGTGCACATAACGCTGATCTATTGCATTGATTGAGTTGTTATATTTTTACGCTCGAAGCAGCTGCTTTCATCGCGTCTTAGCCATCGCAATTCTGTCCGTCCGTCCGTCTGTCTGTCTCTCCGTCTGTCCGTCCGCCCGTCACACGGGTGGAACGACATCTATAGGGCCTAGGTTAGACCTTGGCGCCACGCTACTATCGTTTGTGATCCAGATAGAGAATTTGATATTTGTATATTAACTTAGCGTGAACACCCAAATTTTCGGCTATAACTACTGAACCGGAAATGCTATATAGGCTTTCGCGCGTCCCGTAAGCATTAGCTCAAATTTCTTGTAGTAGGCCTAAATCATTGGAAGGTCTCAGTCTACGTAACGTAGGGCCTAGTTCTTGCAGCAGTAACACTGTTTTGAAGGTACGATTTTACAGGGGAAAAAATTAAAATCATAAATCCTCGGGGGTCGGCAGACACCCTCAGTCCCCTCCTAAATGACGCCTCTGTACAACACACGCACGCCTATAGGGCCTATATACATTCAGATTCGAGATTTAAGCCTACTGATACGTGGGTTTAGAAGCAGAGATCGAAGCAGTGATTCACTGATATAGCGAACGAACACCAGTGAAAACAAAAAAGCCCAGCTGTCGCTATGATGGACCGATTGTACCATTTATATCCGAACCAGCGCCCGACTTCCGATCGTGGAAAGCTATTTTTCAGAGTGACTGCAGTCACATAGGCCTAGGTCCTACGTACACGTATATAGTGACACTGCGATCGAACGCTACAATCACATGGCCTACGATACCGTAATTCGGCGCACATATGGGTGATAGCCGCAGGCAGAAATATATATTGCATTCAAAATTGCGGTCAAACCGCACAGATTAAGACATGGCCACTATTGAAAGCCTACCCGTATAGAAATGGACAAATTCTCCTTGTCCAGTCTAACGGTATCATTCCCGTCTTCGCCGACCTCCTACCGTACCGTTCAGCCACAATACCGCACAATTGGCATAGCTAAGTGAGCGAATGGCCCTTAAAGATCATCAAAAAGCTATGATTTTCGTATGAAAAGGCTTATGCAGTTATGCGGTTTATTATTCCTAAAATTAATAGTGATCAATATAATAGCAACATTGGCCTTGAGGCCTAACTCTCGCCGTTTCTGAGATAAAATCATACGGCGACTTATCGGTTAAAAAAACGCACATTTTTCCTACCTCACCTTTGTTCAACCCATGGTTAAAATACTTTCATCTAACCGTAGTTCAACCCCAGATTTGAAAATGTTCTCTTTGCTTTGAATCGCTAAAATTTTGCACGCGAAGAGCTGATGTGAGACCTGAATAACTTGAGTTTTTCGGTATAGGACCATATAGCCACAATATGTCACAGACTCACAGACGGCGACAGATGACGAGTTGACACTGCAGACAGCTGCTAGCCTGCTAGCTAGACGACAGACAAACGACACATCAAACTACAAGCGCGACCGTTAGTAACTTAGTACGGTTGGTTACAAATATTTTGTTAACGCCAAATGTCTTTCCTGGGTCACGTCTTGTAATGTTTTCTATTCGCCATGTGTCGTCTCAACGATCACAGTAAGGGCCTATAGCCTACAGCAAAGCACTGCAGTCACGCCACCCGAAACCACGTCGGTTTAGGTCTACGTTTAATGCCGTGTTAACATGAGGCGATCGTCGCCGCGACTATCGCTTCGACCAGTTGCCTCTAGTGAATACACGAGGCGACTGTCGCGGCGACGACCGCCGCAACGATCGCCGCAATCGAGCAGGCGATCGTTTAAGCCACCCGTTTGCGGATCGTCGCCGCTATGCAAATCAATCAAAAATAAGCTTGATTTCTGGGGCCTAGGCGTCCATAGTAATGTACGCTTTATTGCGTATGGCAGCCAGTGGCTGGATTGGCATAAAAAAGAAAATGACCAGGTCGCAGGAGCTTCAAAACAGTACAACTTTCAAACTGAAACTCACAGTACCGGATATATTTCAACTAATTTCACAAATCATAAAGGCTTGTCAAAGTTATTTTTCGTTCAAATTACCTAGTGTTCTCATTCCGATACGAGTAAACAAATTCACAGCCAGAACTAACGCGATTTGAGATTTTTCAGGTTTTTTCCCTGTCTGATATTGCTGTCTCTATAGCTGTTTGCTCAACATGACAATTTTGCGAGTTTAACTCTATATTGTTGTTCTTTTTTTGTTTTTTTTTGTTCAATTTTTGTCTACCAATGTTCGTTTGGTGAAATAAAGATTATCATAGACTTCACAGCTTATTTATGGCATTACGACATGGGCCTAGATAATCGTTATGGAAATTGAAACGTCGTCCTCTTTTATCAGGATCTCAAAAGGCGCGTACAGAGCGACGTAACGTAACTGAACTGAAGAGAACTCGCTCCTTGGTCAGTTCAGTTCAGTTCCGTTCAGTTCAGTTACGTCGCTGTGAACGTGCCTTAAGGCTGCAGCCGTAAGTGCACTGACGTGCCTGGCACTTTTTTGCTCGTGCAAACGCTATCATTGCAATTTTTTCACAGTACATTGCTGTTGTTGTTAAACAATCAAATAATCGCTCTGTTGGTTGATCGACTGATATCGAAACAGGGTCCGTTTTGTTGTGCCTAGCCCCATCTTTAAAACTCGTGCGTCTCAGTGGCGTAGATAAGGGGGTCGAAAGGCCCCAATGTATTTTTTGTTAAAAATTACTATTAGGATCTCGGAAAAATAATTCAAGTTGTAGCCACCAGATCTCATAATTTGATTTAATAATGCGCCAAATTCGATTTCGGCTAGGGCTCCGCCTTAGACCCCGCTGGGGGAGCTTACAACGCTTCTTCAGACTCCTTAGCTTAAATTTATGGGTCCTACTTCTAAGGGCAGAAAAAAGGGGGAGGAAAGGTGGAGAAAAAAATGGGAAAAGGGGAGGGAAGGGAAGGAAGAAAAACGTCGGGAGTGGAAAGGCAGGAAAGGAAAGGAAAGATGGGGAGGAAAAAGACGTAGAAGCCCCCCACCAATTCACATTTCTGGCGAGCCCCATTGCTCCCAGTTTGCGTTTGCACAACCCCACAGCAGCAAGAGCGCCCATGACCCCGTATAGACTATAGCAGCAAAGTCACTGCTATAGCGCTTGCTCAGTCGATCGTCGCGCCGGGCGACAGCGAAACGTCGAAGAGCTATAACAGCCTATAGATACTCCGCGGTTTCGCTGATTAATTCACCGTACGTGGCAAACGATCGCTTAAATGATCATTAGTTATTAGTTTTGTCTCGTCTCGAGTCATTCAGTTTCCGACTTCAGTTCGGGGATGTTTTGCGGTCACGGTAAAGTCGGCTACAGTCAGGAGGAATAAATTTGCGCCTCCGAAAGTTGTAGGCCCTTCGTCGCCACGCGTATAAACCGCGTAGGCCTACTACTACTACTAATCGCTCGTCAGTGACGTACGAAACAACTGTAGGCCACTCGAGCGCTTGTATGTTTACTTAGACAACGTCGAAGATCTTTATAGAGGCCTGAGACAACCACGTACACACTGCACACGGTTCAAAGGGCGGCGGAAGCAAAGCGACATAATTCGTTAGACCACTTTATGCCCGCGAGAAGTTTAATTCGCCGGACATCAGAATCGCTGGTCGTTCGATCGTTGGTTGCCGCGTGTAAACCTGCGAATTAATCGGATTGCACGGTTATCGGCTATGGGTTATTGCGATAGACGGCATCATCCGTTGAGAACTTTGTATAACTTGTCGTGACAGTTGGCTGCTGATCATTGGCCTACCCTACCGGTGATAGCCGGGTTCCCTCATTCGACTGGCTCTATTTAGGCAATCCAAATGGCCAGTCATCAGCATGCACGCTGGGTGTTTTTCTCCATTATCGGTAAGTACGTTTGTATAATATTTCTTGAATATTAAGCCTATATGAATTACATACATGTTTATATTTGAGTATTTTGAGAAACTAAGAAAGCAAATGATGGTCAGTTAGTTAATAGTATTTAATATTTATTTCGCAGAAAGGCGGGCAAATTCTCTGCTTTGTAATGTAGCGGTTAGGATGTTGGATTTGCGATCAAGAGGTTACGGTTTCGACTTCCGCTGTCAAGTGGTTAGGACTTGGATGGGTGACTGTCTGCAGACAAGCAAACCATCTCGGCATCCAGCACTAAGATCAACTCAGCCTTCCATCCCTCCGGGATAGGTAAATTGCGTACCGGCCTGTCTGTGGCTGTGGTTCAGTCGGATCGCGTCCATGTGTTGGGTCGCAGCTAACACTATGTGATTCCATTTGGCAGGTGACGCTCCGTAGCTCTAAAATGGGTTTTCCATAAAGAACTATACTGTTTAACTATTTTTTAAATCAATCCTTATTTCCCAGTAGGTAAAAATCGTGATGGTACGTCATATCGCGGGCATTTCTTTCAATGTTAGCGTTACATTTGGTGCATTTTGGCTCATTTTGGCGACGAATTTTTGTGACCCATGGCTGCCCAGTTTCCACTTTGAAGAAAACCAATTTTTGTCAGCGCCCCATCCCCGATACTGCAGATTTCTTCGTATCGTAGATAATAGGCGCTAGCTAGTATTGGCTTGAGTTAATGTTTAGTTCAGTCAAAAACGGATGAAGTCAAGTCAATCCAGGGATCCAGAGGACAATTGCGAGCAAACTGGCTCACAGCTGTCAGGTCAACACTAAAGGTCAGCGGCCACGAGGTCATGACCTTTGACCTGACGCCGATTTGTCCTTGTTGCAATAGGATGCTTAGCGCTGTCACTGCGTCGGACGGTAACCTGACGATTCATACTCTTCCCCCGTGTTCGGAGAGCTACGTTCTGTGCACATGGGGTACGGTGGGAGTTAGTGCAGCTTTTTGCGCTGTATCAGCCCCAATGTCCCACTTTTGAAATTACGTCCTAGCTTTTTAATTACAGCTTTATAAAAAAAAATTAATAATCAAAACTAGAAGTATTACTTGCCAGGGCTAAACGTACCACGATGCATATTTATTACTGTACGTTCATTATAACGAACAGAAAACGTCGTACAGTGGCGACATTTTAGTAAATCGTTAGGGGTCTCAGTAATCTTTGGGGGTCTTGGTCTATGTAGCGTATTGTTCTTGCAGCAGTAACACTGTTTCAGAGGTACAATTTACAGGGAAAAAACTGAAAATTATAAATCATTGAGGTGTCCGTAGATTTCTCCAGCCCCCTCCCAACTACATGTCGCCCCTGACGTCACACAATCGCATGGGATAACAACGGAAGCTAGCGATCGACGCTGAATAGGCCTGTAGTCAATTGGCGGGGCGGGGTGTCTTAACTAGCTAGCAGTAACAATAACAACAATACAATGGACTGGATGCATTGGCGACGACTCGAGACACGCGTTCGTTGGTGCCATTCGTTGGTCCCGGGATTGGAAAAACTTAGTGATTTAATGGCTTGGACACCAGCGGGGTGTATACTGGAGTGGGTGTATGGAAACGCCATCTCCCACTTTTCCTAGAATGGAATGGGTTTCCCACCATTTTATTATAATCCATGTAAAAAAATAACTTCGCGGGATTGACTTCTGCTTTTCGAGTCAAAAAATAGCGGGGGAAACACAAGTTTTTTTATCGCAAAACATACCGCCAGTGCTCCTCCTATGGCTTTGTCACTGCAGTGTTCAGAACGCCAGTGTTTTTTTGATATCGTGGCCGATAAACCAGTTTGATTGCAATGCCAGTGGCTCTGTATGGAACCAGATCGTCCCACAAACGTGCGTTTTGTTCGTGATGCAATTTTAGTGTCTTCTTGTTAAATTGAGCATCAGTCATTTGCCGTCGCATGAGTGTGTAGGCCTACGCAGCCTATTGTGTCCATGCGAAAACGGGCCCGCGAATGAACGCGTAACGCTTCACGATAGATTGCGAGAACATTGCGCGATATTCCAGCCTTTTAGTTAGGTTCAAAATATACAGTCCCATGCATGTGAGACTGTATGCGCCAAAGTCCAAAAATAGTTTACTGTAGCTTAGTTTTGCGCTGCCTTTGCTATGAAGACGAGAAAAAAACGAAGACAAAACTAAATCTTTTCTCATTAGAATACGGTTAAGCAAGCATCCCTTTTTGCAACCTCTTCGACGTAGCTAAACTGTCAACAGTTAGGTTGCGCATGCGCCTGCATTTGCTAATCTTTGTCTAGGGCCTATGCAGTGTGTGCATCTTTATGGGGTTATTTTGTTTCAATTGCTGTTCAGAGTAACGACGACAGTATAACTGTTTTCATCGTTGTCGCTAAGGTTTTTTGTTTGTTTTTCCGTTTCGCTGTTACGCCGATAACTCACGAACCGCTGCACTTAGTTTGATGAAATTTTGGACGAACATATACTTCGACAACTTTTAGAATTATGTTGAGTTTCTAAGTCATTCTCGAAGGTCAAGATCACATAACCACGCACAGTAGGCTATAGCTTTGAGCAAGGCTTGGCGATCTGGTTTGGTACAAGGGGAGAGTTAGTGGGAGTGGCTGCGAATATTTTGCTGGGGTTTTAATCACTTTACGATCGATGTTGCTTATAGACACATATATTAGTGTCTGATAGCTGCTATAGCTGGAGTGTGTTATGAATCGCCGATTTCCAGGCGCGTCGTGCGTGCCACCGTTTAATGGCAACGACTAGAGATGCGCAGATTAACCGCGGTATATCAAGAAATCGCGATATTTTTTATCTTTGGCTGAAATTTTTGAAAAAAAACGTTGCAGCTAAAACGGTGCCTACAGCTAAAACGAAACGTTTCAAATAGTCCACGCCTATCTCTATCACAATGTCTATAGTGGTATAACGTACAGACGCATGTGAGCGTATATACAGGCTTACACCACCGTGGAATAGCTAGGTGTCTGTGGGCAAAACCATATGTTCGTTTAGCACTCACCCCGGACAGCGGTTTAACATACATTATAAGTAATTTGAGCAAAGCTCACGTAACGCGCGACAGCATCGGTGCTGCTACCTGGGGAATCAGTGTACAACGTGCAATGAAATAATTATGAGTTTTGAAGGGCCTCTCAAATTTGACGTCCTCGTTTGAGGGGAAGCTCCTCACGCAGCTGTACGGAGTGTCACAAAAAATAGAATCATATTGCAAGCCCAAAGTGAAGATTTCATGATCCTACGTGTCGCCGTTTTGATACAATGCCAGGGTGTGGCGGACAGACGGACGGACGCCTCGGCGATAGCTAAGACGTTCATATCGTAGCTGTTGCGCGTAAAACACATTACGATCGCAGTGAACTGAAGGTGACTCTTGGCGAATAGTTTTGGGGATGTATCTCGGGTTTTCCCGACTTGCCCACCGTAGTTGCTATGGCGACGGCTGCAGCTGCTGTAGCGCGTTATCTTTCAGCATGCCTTACATTGGCATCATACCCACTCACTAGGCCTATCATCAACATCAGCGCCGCCTAGTGGACGCAGTGACTTGAAGTCCCAATAGGCTCTAAAACTCTGAGATAGCCTAGGTCAATTCAACCTGCTTCTATCAGTGCCAACTGCCAGCTTCTTCTGGGAGGTCTCCATAGAAACGCCGATACCCGCGTTGAACGCCGCTATATACCTGCTTGCTGGGGTGATAAACAGGGGAAAAGCGAATGTAACGGTGTAGGGTAAGCTGGACAGCAGCTGGTAGAGCAGGAGAGAATAAATCTATTTGCCACAAGGTTCAAAATTCCTGTGTTTCCCTGGTACTTGCAGTCTGCCGAAAAAGTGTGGACGGTACGGCAGGAATACGTTTTACATATTTTATGACATTCCGTGCATAATACTACACAGCAGGATAAACTAAAAAAAACAAAGTGGCACACCGAATAATTAAATTACAAACGCTGCGGCATAACAGGTTAGGCTTAAATAAATAGGCCTATGACTTTTTGACGCGCTACAGTTATGCTGTAGGCGTCTATGGCACGGTGGTCGTCTGACTTCTGTCTGTCCTTCTGTCTCTCCGTCACGGATGTATTTTGGCTAAACGGTGCAAGATAGGGCCCAGGTTGCTACTGATCACTAGTGGGAAGTCGCATATTGGCTATCAAATGACATGAAAATCGATGACTTTGAAAAAAATTATAACGCACTATGATATGCAAATAGTGCGGTATTTTGGCTAAACGGTAAGTAGTAGGGGGTCGGTGATTGTATCGTCGCATAGAACGCTAGCGACTTCCTATAGGCTGTCAATAGTAACGATGTCTCCGTTTGCAGTGGTTTGGCTGCAATTTTCAATGGAAAGCTTTAAGCTATATGTGGCCGCATCTAGGAAACGGTGATAAACGAAACGAAACGATAAAGGGCTTAGGTTACTATTAATCACTATTAGGAAGTAGAGATGAAAATCATTGCCCTTGAATGACCTTGAAAGGCGCTACGCACTATCGTGGCTAAACGGTGCGAGATAAGGCTCAAGTTATATTGGTCGCTATCAGGAAGTGACATAATTATTGGCTTACAAATGACATGGAAATCATTGACTTTGGATGATCTTGGCGCGTCTTCCCTAGCGACAGCTGGGCTTTCTTTTTATTTTTGATTGTTGATGTACCGACGTCGCAATACATCAGTTGTCTCGTAATCTCATAAACGTAATGAAGGCTCTATAAATAGTTTAAATGTGACGATTTTACATATGATTAAAATAGTTTCACATCGTCACAGTCCAAGAAAGGCTTATATCCCCTTGACATAATCGGGTGCATTGCCGAAGTGCCGGCGGATCCCATGGGAGGAGAATGCCGCCGTGCGAAAGCTTGGAGTTATCTGTCGTTATCACGGCTAAATGACCGACAAATGTATGAAGGCTGCGATGCCGCACTGTTGATTCTGCTGATGAGGGAATAATTAGGCTGTCCATGTGTTTTCGCTTTGTTGCTTTTTTTCTTTTCTTTATTTTCACGTTTTTTTCCGAAGCCGGAAAGGGGGCAAAAATATAGAGTGTTTTCTCAGTGACGCCATTGCGTGCACGGGAAATGCTCGCCGCCATATTCGATAACAAGCAAGCAGTTGCCGCACATTTCACTGTCGCCATAATTTCATGTTTCTGGCTAAATAGTTAGCGTTACAAGTCTTGTTTACAGTTTAATGTTGTACAAAAACGTTATTTTGACTTTGCATACTGCTTTGTTATCTTTTTGACAAAAGAAAATAGAAAATCAGCTGCTATAAACGGCGTGAACGTAATGCATTTTCACCTCATAGTGCAAAATATTATTTCTTTTTTGGTGTTCATGCTGTGGCATAGACAACAGGGACAGGGAGCCCAGATCCTCCGTCTCATTTTTTTTTGTTAAAAACTGATATTAGGGACTCCGAAAAATAATTATAATTGCTGCCACCAGATGTCATATTTTAAGGCCATAGTGCATCAAAATCGATTTCGGCTGAGGCTTCGCCGCATACTGTTACCGCGCTGGGGAAGCTCACAGCTCTCCCCAAGACTACTAGCTGGACTTTGAGGGCCCTAATTTTAAGAGAAGGAAGAGGAGGAAAAGGGAAAAGTGGGAGAAAAGGGAAAAGTGGGGGAAAAGGGAAAAGGGAAAAGGAAAAAAATGAACGGGAGGCGAGGCATCCAGTTGACATTTTTGGCTTTTTATAAGAGTAAACAACAACACTTGCATTGTTTATTATTTAGCCAAACATCAAATTATTACTTCATCGAAATGCATGTACGCCCATTGCTTGTTATCAAATATGGCAGCGATCATTCCCCGCGCAACTAATGACGTCACTGTGCAAACGCTGTATAGGGAAGGAAGACCCTTACCTGGAAAGAAATTAGGCCTTATTTCAGCAAAATCAAGAGAAGTCGGGAATTTTAACTATGGTAGCGTTGGATAGGGCGATGACAAGTTTTTATAGGATGCCAATGGTAACTATGTTTATCTGCAATTTTAAATGCAAATTTTTATCGTATCGTGATGTTTATTGTAGCGTTCGATATAGCAGTATCACCATAGCGTGTATATGGGACTGTAGTCACCGTAGAAAATCGCTTTCTTTCCGCGGCCGGAAGTCGGACGCCGGTTTTCGAACACAGGCGGTACGGTCGGCCTACCCTAGCGACAGCTGGGCTTTTTGTTTTGACAATGTGGTGATTTAATGACGATGCGGTTTTGCAATAGCGCTCCTGTGTGGGCCTGGTCGATGCAGCAATGACGTCAGCGCCACGTCACCGATGACGTCACGAGGACGAGGCGGCAGCAGCGTGAAGGGGGAGGTGGTCGAGTTGGATCTGCTGCATGGAATCGTGAAGGGCTACAGTCGGCGGATGGAATTTGTCAGCACTCCGACCCCCACCAACGACCGAACCTGCTCCGCACAGGCTGTACTCAGGTATACACTGTGTCTCAAAGAAACTGTACCACTATTTTGTTGCCCATTTATTCGCCAAATGTTAACGGATTTTCAAATTTTTTTACTGATTTATCCCGTAAAAACTAAAGATAAAGTAATTATTTAATATCTCACCACATTTTAACTGCGTCGCTACACTACCATGTAAAACATAGATTTTCGAAATTACTAAAATCACTTTAATAAGTACGCCAAAAATTATTTTTGTCACGATTTTCTACAGATTTTTTATTAAAAGTAAACAGTGTGTAGT
>Ga0209671_1003330_pt1 | contig 15382 bp, 6 predicted proteins | sample WorMetHERISLAND2_2_FD_187401 | JGI IMG/M metagenome (GOLD analysis project Ga0209671, IMG submission 187401) | Marine gutless worms symbiont microbial communities from Max Planck institute for Marine Microbiology, Germany - Olavius geniculatus... | ecosystem: Host-associated > Annelida >... | reverse complement strand
CACAATCAGATCAGGGGTTTTGATTCTGTGGGGGGTCGAATTTTTGGCTTTCCCATAAGAAAAAGAAGTCGCCGTTAACACAGGGCTTGAACTACCGTTCAGCCTGTGATGGTATATAAATGAATGAATAAATAAATAGCTTCCCGAGTTCAAGCGAGTCCCCATGCAGTCACGCTGTACTGCTGCAAGACATTGGGCAGTCCCTAGCTTCATCACGAGTCTATGATGCGAGATGCTAATCAGACTGAACAACAGGATCAACATTTTTATCTTCACATCTATCATCGCGTTACTTCGACGACTTTGCGTTTGCCAGGTTAAACCTTTCTTGCTACAACAGCCGCGGTCACTTTTACCGGATTAATACACATACAAATATTGGTTTATCTTACTGCAAGTAACTACTATTCGACCCGTCAGTGTGTCGTACAACATTCTTCTTATGCTTTACCTGCATTTATTGCTGACACTGGCTGCGAGTCCTAGACCCTAGATCTACTGTAATCCGAATGTAAAAGCTGGAATCTATTTGTGCCGACATTGTCTGTAGTAATTGCGTTTCTGAAACAGAAGTTCTCAGTGCCTGACAGTTCCGGCGGCGAATTGTAACAACTAAAGTAAGAAACGTAACGTGTTACGACGATTGTGTAATGCGAAAAAAATGACAAAACGTGCAAAAGACGTAACAATTTTGCAATCGCAAGTGCATTGTCATTAAAGCTGGTTGTGTAATACACTGTACCACTAAAATTAATTTTTGGAACCATCGTGATTACGATTTTAGTGTCACAATACAAAGTATGTATGGTTGACATTTTTGCTATTTAATGTTTTTAATGTAAATTTACAACCGGTTTAAAAACATTGCGTTATAAATACGTGACGATCCTCAAGATAGTGTGAAGAATACGGCGAAGACTTTGACAGCTGTTTGTAAACTGACTACAATATTGTCAATGTCAACATTAGCGACCGGCGCTCGTCGACGTGCATTTGCTGACGGCTACCAGATATTTGCTTGTCGTGTATTCGCAGCAGTTTTGTGTCGTTCAAGTGTCGCTGCTGCCTTGTTGCTGCAAACAAAGCAGCGTCCGTCGTCAAGATCGGCCGAATTCGACTTCGCCGCACGTATATCGACTTCTCCGCAGATTGATTGATTTCTAGCAGTCAATCTTACAGCTACCGAAATGGGTAAATTTTCTGCTCAGCAAATAGCTTACATGCTACTGAAGACCCAGTGTGGTTGATTGCTATGACTGGGGCGGTGTTATGTCTGCTGGCTGCACCGCAGGTCCAGTTGTTTGCTGACGCAGGCAACGAATGGCAGCATAGTTCTGTATTAAAGCAGCTCTAGAGCAGTGCCAGAATTTTAACAATGTCGGTATTACACTACAGGACCTGCAGCAATGCGCGCCTGATTTAGACTATTCGCAGAATCGCCGACTGGCAGCTAGTAGATCAGCGAGCGTTCAGATTCGATGGCAAACTTTGAGCCTGGACGCAGTAAGCAACATTGCCGAGCGAGCGACAGACTGCCCGCGGGAGCTCAGCATGCAGTAGTCATGCGATCGGCTGATCCGCTGGGGATAAGCGGCGCAGATCGTCGCGATAGACTCCGGTCGTCGTCGCAGATATATATGACAAGTGCGCTACAGCCAAAACTATTGTTGCCTCGGTTTATGACGTTATCGCCCCCTTGTTCGCCCTCTGGATGATTCGCTTTCTTTCTTATACCAGAATTGCTGATAACTGTCAGCAGTTGCAGTGCCTGCATTGAAGCCAACATGCGAACTGCTGATAGTATTTGCGGTTGCGCAATATTGTACATTTTCTTACTTACTTAGACTTAGTTCTTCCCGTGCATCAAGTCGCATTAGGCAGCAGCTTTCCGCCAGGATGATCTGTCAGACACCAGTGTCTTTGCCTCGTCCCACGATATGTGGACTCGTCGTAGGTCCGCTTGGAATGTTCTTCTCCATGTTTTCTTCAGACGACCTCTTTTGCGTGTTCCTCCGACTGGTGACCACTGCAATGCACGTTGGAGTGTCGGTGACTAAGAAGACGGAGAATGTGACCTGCCAGTCGAAACCTGCGTTCTGCTACTATGTACTGCAGTCTTGTTGACCCAGCTCTCTTTAAAACCTTTTCATTTGTGACATGGTCCAGATAATAAATAATGCGGAGCAACTTCTGTAGACATCGCTGGTGGAAAACATTAAGTTTCCGTGAAATCTTTGCTGTAATTTTCCATGTGCCACAGCATAAGTAGCAACAGACAGCACCATAACATTGTACAGCTACATCTTCGTGCTGGTGCTAATTACTGATGATGCCCATATTGACCTCATCCGTTGGAACACTGCTGCTGCTTTTCCAAGTCTACAGTTGACATCAGTAGATAAATCGCCATCATCTGTGAATATGCTGCCGAGGTAGGTGAACTTATGCACTTGTTCAATATTCTGTTTTCTCAACACTGATTCCCAATCCCACTTTTCTACCTCCCGACTTCCAAGTTTGTTGTCAACTCTTGCAGCCCATTCCAAGTTTCTGCCAGCAGTCTTATGTCGTCTGCAAAGACTAGGTCTGTTAGTCTTGTCTGCTTAGTCTACTGTATGCCTAGACTTGCTCCGTTGACGGCATAACGCATCACAAAATCGATCATCAACAGGAATAAAAATGGGCTAAGAATGCAGCCTTGTCGAACTCCAGTGACGATGTGAAAGAATTCAATAAAGTTCGTGTCGGTCTTAATGCAACAGCCAGATTTTAGGTATACTTTTGAAGATATTGACGTATTTCTGTGGAACACCGTACAGCCTGACAATCTCCCACGACGACTCCCTGCGGACACTGTCAAATGCTTTTTAAAGTCTATAAAGTTTATGTTCAGTGGCTTCTAAAATTCAATGCACTCTTTGATGATATTGCGTAGAGTGAAGATTCTGCTCCGTGCATGAACGGCCGCGTCGAAATGCAGCCTGATCATCTCGAAGTTTCTTGCTTTCTTGCACAGTTTCTTGCTTTAGTCTACGATGGGGACGGGAACGACGAATCGTCCAATATGCGGGGTCGAACACACCATGGGGCAAATCAGCGAACCGGCAAAGGGGCGAAAAAGCCGGACACCGTCGCTTTTCGTCTCGTCGGGACGAGTTTACCACTGGACCTGCAGCGATCTTCGTCTTCCAACGTTCGTACACATGAACTGACGTGGCAGGGACGGTGGTCTGCATGTCTGGAATGCGTCGACGTGGGGTCATTGTATACTGAACGGTGAGATAGGGAGGAATGCGTTGAAGCAACCACATAACGAGGATATAAGCCCTACATGTAGTACTCGATACTTTGTACTTGCCGCAGTGTCAGTGAGCCGACGTAGAGCTTGTCTGCACAGTGCTCTACTTCCCACTGCGTCAAAGAATAGCGTCTCTGGGATTGCAAGTACGTTGAGAGACGGTGGTGAACAACGCTGAATGATGTATAGTCGTCATATAGCTGAGTTCGACTTCATCGATATTGAACTGAGTTGTGTGAGATTTCGTGCGACCATAACAACGATCCTGATTCTGATCATAATCCATACGTGACCCCATAAACAATGTGCTTCAACTCTGCTTTGATCCTCTCACGGCGGCACTCTATCTTTTAAATCTAGCAGTTTGTACTGGTATTTTATTGCGTTTACATTACAACGAGCAGCTTTCCCTCGCCTTTTAATTTCTAATACACTTTTAGCTACACAATATATTTTTTCTCAAATCACTTCGTCTCTTTAATGTATTACTGAAGTAAAATTTATATTATTCATCTACTGTAATGTATGGTTATGTGTCGTTGTGTGTGAAACAAGACTAGTGGTCAAAACAAAAACACTAATTGCTAATTTACTAATTGCTAGTTGTAACTAGTTTCTCTGACTACACAGTGAGGCATAATTACGGGACCCCTTAGCGCTGATTGGCAAAACTTTTTTTTCGAAATATTGATCGTTTTGTGATGTCCGAGTTCACAAATAAACTTTCACAGTTTTCATATGACATCTGAAATACCTATTAATGGTATCAGTAACCATTGGTGAAATTCCTTAATTTTTTTAGATTATCGCGTTTCGATGAAAGACTAGTGGTCAAAACAAAAACAACATAGAACTAGAAGTTATCGCCATAATGCGCTATAGGCCCACTTCCTTCTTTAGATATCGACCTTAGCAGTGAATGCGACGGTGAACACCTGTAGGCTATCAGATTCGTAACTGCATAAAAAGTTGCGGTTTGACGCTTGCTAATTTACTGTGTGCTCAAAACAACTCAGCCTTCTAACCTCAGAGGAACGGGAAATGAGTGGCACCTTACGAGCTACTTGGCGAATGCGGCCGAATATCTGCAGCACTCTGCTTGCTCATAGCGGATCCATTCGGTAGCTCGGACAAGGTTGGCCGCATAATGCACATCATCATTAGCTCAGTCTTATGCCAATCAGCTTTCACTTTCTAGATTGTAAACCGTTTCCAGTTACCAACTTGATTAACCCTACATAAGCAGCGTTGTAACAAGTACATATATGTTTAATCTTTACTTTTACACGCAGTTGCTATTTTCACTGATTTTCCTCATGAGTAGTTTTCGAGATCACGTATTCTCCAGTAGCATATTAATTTCGTCCAATAGCAGTTCTAAATCGTATGCACTGTTAAACTAAAAGTGAAGGACTGGGCCAAATGTGTGCAACAGATTAAGCGATTTTACAGAAGAACAAAATCACCCTTCACAAAAAAAGAATTTGGTCACATGTCGCATAATGGTGGCCTTCGCATTTACATCAGATTTTGTTTTTGTCGAAACGACAGTGTACTGTCTTACTCTGTCTGTTCTGGTTTTAGGATTACTGTAGACATAGTGCACACGAGTTTATAGGTTATGCCATTATAGCCATTATTTTTCATTACATTATTTCCAGTGCAGTGAGTGCGTTGTAGGGCTTGCTGTTGGCCGTTATCTTTCTGACTGCGTGGTCACAGTGCAAGTGTCGCACGATGCATTCAGTAGGCCTAACCACAGAGCACAAATGTTAGCCATTGGACAGAATATGAGGTGCTTAGCTTCGTCCTTTAGTTCGTAGGCAATAAAGTTCTTGCAAACTAGTGATTCGTATATGCATCGTTCCCGCTGTAGATAGTTGAGTCTTTGAAGCTTTATCTATCCTGTGATTGTTATTTGTTACTATCAGTGTGTCACATTTGTACAGCACTATAATAATTATGCACCTTTTTTCCGCTTTGAGTGAAAAGTAGTGTCATAAAATCTGAACTCGCGCATTATTTTCGTCATAAGCCTAATTCTTAAAAAAAAACTTTTAAAATGCAGTTGTTTCGATTAACATAAAATCTGTACCGGTACACCATGAAAGTTTGTTTCGCTTTTAAGTTGATTTTCAGTTTGTATAAATGGACTGTCGTGTGAGCTTATTGGTTGACAGTGATTGGCACTACAGCATTTACTAATTGCTAGTTGTAACTAGTTTCTCTGACTACACAGTGAGGCATAATTACGGGACCCCTTAGCGCTGATTGGCAAAACTTTTTTTCGAAATATTGATCGTTTTGTGATGTCCGAGTTCACAAATAAACTTTCACAGTTTTCATGTGACATCTGAAATACCTATTAATGGTATCAGTAACCATTGGTGAAATTCCTTAATTTTTTTAGATTATCGCGTTTCGATAAAACTGGCACAGAAAATGGACAGTTAAAAGTGCCATTTTGGCCTTTCTGGTCTAAGGGACACGATGTTTTTATTGAGTTTTAATTTGTACTGTACAACGTCTTGTGTTCAATCGATCAATCACAACATATTCGTATAGCTCCATATGGTCGCGAACGAATCAGAGGCGCATAATGGCAGAAACTAGATTGAGTGTTCACGTTTGCAATATGCAATGTCAAAAAGTTTGCTTTTTAAGTAACGCTTGAAAGTACCGAGTAGTTCGGCACATCTACAGTTATAATGACAGTGAGTTCCAAACAGAAGGAGCACTAACGCTGAACGCTTTCGCTGACAACGCTAGCGCCATCGGCCATCCTGAGTAGAGTAAGTAACAGTTTGTCCGATGATCGCAGTGTACGTGCTGGTAGATAGTCCTGAATGAGATGATGTAGGTAGGCTGGGTTGCCGGTTGATCTCGTTCAGTACGTGATGACCGCCAGTTTGTAGTTGATCCGTTGCCGAACAGGCAACCAGTGGAGCTGTTGACGTAGCTTGGTAGCACTTGTGGAACGTGACGTCTGACACTCCACTCTGACCAGCGAGTTCTGTGCTACCTGCAACCGGTTGATGTTGCTCGTTGACGTGCTGTGTAGCAGTGCGTTGGCGTAATCCAGTCGGGATGAGACGATACTGTGTCCCACCATCTTGTCAGCGTCAAGTGTCATCAGTAGTCGTTTGTGCCGCAGAGCTCGTGTGTGATAGCTGCAGCTGCGGATGTGTTTGTGTTCTCAAAATAAATAAGTAAATAAACATTGACAGTGCAAACGCAAAAGTCGCGGGTGCGCGTTGTTCGATGTCGGTTTAAATGGCAAGAATAATTAGTTGTGACATCGCTGCAGCGACGAAGGTGCAAAAGACGCCAGAATGTCACCAGCAGACGGACGGGCGGCAAGTTGACAACGTGTAAACTTGCTAGGCATACAGCTCGTCCAGCAGCTGCTGTTGACGTGCGAAATTGATGAATGCGACTTCTAGTGGAGACTTTCAGCTGATCGCTAGTCGCTACCTGCTTTCCAGGCGTGGATCAGTAGGGCCTACGCGTGATGCGGACAGCTGACGCCACCGACTGCTATCCATGCATATCAACGACGCCTAGCTATACTGCCACGCTTAGGACAGTGCCCCGTCAAGAACTGCTACATCGCGCTGTGCTGTGGTGCAACATTTAACACTAGAACGAATTCTACCTAGCTCGACGTCTGCCAATTGTTTCCTGATTAGTTCCGCTCTCAGCTGCTCTCTGTTAGGTTCTAACTCCATTACTTGGATCCGCCGCGGATTTGTTGTAGGCCTATAAGGGATAAGAACAAGCTGACGAACGTTGTATATTTTGTCGATTTTCACTTCCAGTTTTCTGTAAGCGAGCTAGACAAAAGACCAGTCTCTGCGCATCACTTTGCCCCCAACGAACAGAATATTACTAAAGTTGATAGATAACACTGACACTAGTCTATATTACTAAAATTCTAAATAAATGCGACGCCAAAATTCATCATTTTGCCCCTTTATGCTAAAACCAGATGACGCATAGGAAAGTCATCTTGCCCCGAGTGTACGTCATTTAACCCCGTGTGACGAGCAGGGCCGTCTTTGGCACAGACTTACCCGCGGAACCCCTAATACCACATAGCGCCTTGTGACTGCACTACACTACAACTTAAGTCTGTAAGGTAGGCCTTATCTTGTGTGCTTGTGGACCTACAATTCTGCGAGCGGAGCGAGCGGAAAAATGAACTTTAGATTTTAGCCTTCCCTCTCCCTGCCCCAAGAAAAAAAATTCTAGACCTTTTAATTGAGTTCAAGTTGTGACAATAATTCATCCCTAAGGCGATGAGAATTAGCTGGATTGATCTATCGATCCATCGTCCGTTGCGGCGACCACCGCCGTAGCGCGGGGCCCCTTTGGGGCGCGCGGGGCCCTTGGCACAGTGCCAAAGTGCCACCCTCTAAAGACGGACCTGGTGACTAGTAGTAGCCGTGCTGAGTGTCAGAACAACTATGCAAGTATGCAGCTAAAAGAGCAATTTTTAGAAAAAAAGATAAACGACACTGCAATTTTATTGAATAAAATCCTTTAAGTAGCAACACCCCAGATCACGTCACTGCGGCTTTATATCTCCATAATCGTGCTAGATAGACACATGGTCATAATGGACCACCTATAGGAAACTAACAACGGCGAGTCGAATGGTTACGTGACCGATGACGTCATGTGACCCGAAACGGTCAAGGTCGTGACTCCAAAATCTACGAGGCTTTACATCTGTATAACGCTGTAATATACACTGTGTCTCAAAAAGCATCCCCGACATATTTGGCTGTAAATTGAGAACCAATTATCAGATTTTAATAATTTTTGGCGTGAATATTTCTGACACAACCTGCCATCAAATGACCGTTCAGTTTTACACCTCACCCAATGTATGTTTCTGCACTACCTAGGGAAAGCAGATCAAGCGCAATGTGTTGAAATAAACAGAAAAACTGAAAAAAAACATCCCCGACATTATCGATCATAACTTGAAGAAAGATTAGCAGATTTTAATAATTTTTGGCAAAAATATTTCTGCCACAACTGGCTATTAAATAAGTGTTTTAGTTTCACTTTACCCAACGTCTGCTTTTGCACTACCTGGTGAAAGCAGACCAAGCATAACGTGTTGAAATAAATGAAAACACGTCGATAAATTTCATCTATCCTAATCTGTGGGCCCCAACAGCCGGTCTGTTACAAGGTATGACTGTCTTGCAGTAATGTATCTACCAGATGAAGTTTAAAAATGTTTGAAGAGTCAAGAAGCGACTGGTGCAGCCTGGATTGGTCTGAAGCAAAACATTATTGATACTGTCGTCAATGAATGGAGAAAGCGTCTCCTTGCCTGTATCTGCATAGTGGGCTAACACTTCAAGCAGTGTTACTACAGGTAATTAAAAATGGAAAACTAGATAAAATGTCAGCCAAAGTGTCAGAAATTTAAACAAAATGTGTTTTTACGCATTATGTTAATTAAGCAATCATATCGCATTGGATAAAAAATTGATATTTCGCTGGTTGTGTTTTCCCCAGGTAATGCAAAAACAACCGTTAGGTGAGGTAGGAAACTGAATGGCTATTTGACGGCAAGTTATGTCAGAAATATTCATACCAAAAATTATCAAAATCTGATAATTGATTTTCAAGTTACAGTCGAAAATGTTGGGATGCTTTTTTGAGACACATTGTAAATGCACAGTCACAATTGACCACAAATAGGCAATTTCACATGGCGAGTCTATAGAATTTGAAATAAAGCATTTTCATTTTAACCGCTACGATTTACACAGTTCAGTGATTTCAGTTATACATACTTTACTGTAAGCTAGACAGAAGCGTTAGACAGACTCCGTGTTCGTTTAAACATTATCTTGTTTGTTAACAGTTATTGCTAAATAAACACATAAAAACATGCAAATTAAGCATTTTGATAGGATATGATTAGTTGTTAAGCAAGTGTAGGGCCTGTACCCTAGCCGAAACACGTTAAAAGCAACGTAAATGCACGGATGTTTAGCGTTTGAACATCGCTGAGCGCTAAACGCCGTTAAACGCGTTAAAAAGTGGATGCGAGAAATGCGTTTAGGGACGTGCAATTTTCTTCAGTAGCCGCCGCAGACTCTTCTGACTCCTGCTTGCACTCTCGCCCACCTGGGTTGGTGTGGAGTCTTTCTCCCCCACACTCTCATTCACACTCTCGTCCACACTCCAGCCCACCACATTCTCGCCCACCTGGGTTCGTGTGAAGTTTTTTAAATTGTCAATGACAACCACGCGTCCTCTTCTTTTCCATTCACTGACGTAGAGACGTCTGCGTGATTGGTCATGCCACAGGCTAAAAGGTTGGTTCAGACCTCCGTCAACTCTGACAGACATCTCGTGAGCACTGGACAGTGACTGATCCATCACCAACAATCTGCTATTGAGCCGATCAGCGACAAGAACGCGTCCTTCTCTGTCTACTGCTAGACCTTTGGGTTCATTCATCTGCGTCAGCTCAGATCCCTCCTGTCCACCATAGCTACGAACCACAGCTCCGTCAACTCCCACTAAGCAGACGCGATGTAATGAGCCGGTATGACTGACCAAAAATTGCCCGGTAGGCAGCTGCACAGCACAAAAGGGATATTCAATATCGGCCTGCAGTTCAATGCTCTGTAGCAGAGTTCCATGAGTCGTGAATATCTGCAACTTACGCCCAGTGTGACTCACAACGACCAGATTCTGTTCACTGTTTACTGACAAACCTGCTGGATGGCCTGAGACGGACCACTTCTTCACAGCATTGCTGCCAGACAGCTCTACTCTGTGTACGCTGACGTTGGTCCAGTCAGATACATAGAGACATTTGTTGATGAGACATACTGATAAACCCCAGCACCGGTAACCCAGCCCAGGAACTGTGATGTGGCGCTGCAATGCAAAGATCTTGGCGCTGTAGACTTCAACCTTCTGTTGACTTCTGTAGCGCAGAACAAAGACGTCATCACCAAATGACGTCACGCTGCCGACTGGGTAACCTGCAGGAGTGACGCGCACTGTCGATGAACTGGATTTAGAATCTACATACGAAGCACAGTTTTTTCTATTTGTCATTTTCCCACTACGTTCTTGTCTTCTATGCACAACATGTAGTTTAAAAAACAAGCCAGTATAACCAAAACACTCACATTGACGGACGTTCTCTTAACCTTTGTAAGTCAGCCAAATATTAACAATTTGGAAAAAAATTTATGAGTGCACTCAAACAGGTAACTACAGCTAAAACACTCACATAGACGGATGTACACCGTGTCCGGAAAAAAGTAACCCCATAGAAATCGTACAATAAACATGTCAAACATGAACGACTCTGAATAAAATATTGTGCACTTAAGTTTCAATAAATTGCTAGAGCGACTGCCAAATTAAGTTAAAAATGTTACTTTTTAACAGAGTTATTAATTGTTGAATATCGATAACAAAATATCTCCGTTACCAATATGGCGTTACATAAGTTAACCCTTTTATTGCTACTGTACATTTGCATAACTCTAACGAACACCATCTGATTCTAACAAACTTCTACATCAACAGTGCACCATTTATTGGCGATCAAACTGCCAAATTTCAATTAAATGTGCCGAATCAAACAATAGTTACAGCGGCTTTTGTGAGGTCATTCACAAAGAATTGAAACTGAAGTTTTTTAAGGTGACCTCACACAAGCCACCGTAACGATTGTTTGCTATGGCAAATGTAACTGAAATTTAGCATTTTGATTGCCAATAAACGGTGGATTGTTGATATAAAATTCCGCCAATATCAAATGTTGTTTGTTGGAGTTATGCAAATGTACAGTAGCAGAAAAGTTAATTTTCTTTATTTGCAGATAGCAACAATCATCATACAGTAGCACAAAATGGAACTTTCAACAAGTTCTGCTGGTTATCCGCTGGCACAGGACTAATGGCCACTTATGTGACGCCAGATGTTCGGTATTAGTACACGGAGAAATACTCAATATCTCAAAAAATTGTTAAGTTTACGTTTCGAAGAGACGCCTTAAAGGCACTAAAATTTCTAGAATCAATTTATGTAACGCCATATTGGTAACGGAGATATTTTGTTATCGAAATTCAACAATTAATAACTCTGCTAAACAATAATATGTTTCAACAGAATTTGGCGGTCGTTTTAGCAATTTATTAGTAATTATACGTACGAAATTTTACTCAGATTGGTTTAGATCTTACATTTTTATTGTACTGTGTCTAGAGGGTGACGTTCATTCCGGACACAGTGTATGCCTATAGCGACAGTGATTTATAGGCCTATACAAATCACCATAACAACATTATTCACTAAATTACTTTCTGAAAATACCAAAAAAAGTTACAAGTAAAAACACAGTGTTTTTTTTATAAATCATCGCGTATAGGCCTAAAAAGCATGCATAACCTACTGTGCCATTTTCGCCTCTCATATTTAAAGAAATTTGCGCTGAGAAAATAGCTGTTTTAACTGACCTTCTTGAATAACGGTTCCAACAAGATTTCTTTTGTATCTGTCCAGCAGCGTTGATGAGGTAAAAGTGACATTCACTGCAGGCAGAGAGCTGTCCACGTGACCGATGACGTCAAACTTCTCCAGTTGCTCAGCTCTGTCGTGTAAACTTTTCGTCACATCACCTGCAGCTGTTCCACTGCCCAACAGCGTCTCAGTGTCTCTCTTGAAACTGTCCAGCGCCAACTGGTGTTGTTTCACTTCTTGTTTCACCGTCTCCACTTGTTGGATTTGCTTCTGTCTGATCGACCCAACTTCGGATAACAGTTTCTCTCTGTCACGCTGGATAGCAGCAATCAACTTGTCTGCTGCTGTGTTAATTTCTTCCTCAACACCGGCAAGGTGCTTGATGACGTCATTCTTTTCTTTCTCAAGACGCTTAAGAACGTCTTCAGTTATCTTCCACTGCTCGGATACTTTCTGTGTGTCACTGAGGACATCCGACACTTCTTCAATTTCTGAATAGTTATGTGCTTTGTGGGACTTAATAAAACACAACGCACACATTGCAACTTTACATTCCAGGCACAACAATTTAATTTCCTCCCCTTTGTGCTCTTCACACGTGGTTTTTCCTGTTGAAAGCTTTCTAACATGAAGCAGTTTCTCCATTTTAAAGTCCTTCTTTATGCCTGATAACCCGTCATTCGGAATCATAAACTGTTCCCTGCACAGTGGGCAATTCATCCGGTCTTCGGGTTGCCTGTCCTGTCCGTAGTCTAGCAGACAGTTGAGACAGAACGTGTGGTTACACGGCAGAACTCGAGGATCGGTGAACATCTCGGTACAGATGGAACACTCTGTCATATCAGCCAGTTCCTTGTCATCTGATGACTGAGGGACCATGGTATTGCTGTGTGCCATGCTGTTGTTACAGGTATAGCGACACAGGTAGGACAGTCAAGTGTCAACAAGCCGACGTTGGGAATTCCATTGAAAACGAAAGCGGAACTGAGGCCACCGCTGCAAGCAACAGTGAGTAAAAAATGAATGAATCGATTAAATTAGCACATCAAAGCTGATGGATAAAACTGTTGGCGATGGTGGTTAAAGAGAATGGGGGCTAGGGGTGACCCATGGACCCCTAGATTACTTAGTAATCTAGGGGTCCATGGGTGACCCCAGTCTCCGGTAAGTAAACGGCTATTCCCTCCCCAATCCACACCCACTCGACGCCCATCAGCGCCACGTCCTCGATCAGCCATTATGCACTTTAACCACTATACTCGACGCCTATCTTATGGTATCCAGCATTAAATAATAAGAAAAAGTGAAGTAAAAATATTAATGTCACAATTAGACTACGAAAATGTAACTACATTTTACCTGTTGGGCCAATTTGACGACTCGCATGACCCAGTTAACCTTCAGTTAACCTGTCTGACCCAGTTAACGCTTGAGTAAGCTCAAGTCGTAGTAGGCTTAAGTAGCGTCAGTTTCAACAAGAAGCCCAGCTTTCGCTAGGATAGCCGACCGTAGTGGTTGACAATGATTTTCAAGGTCATCCAAGGTCGATGAGTTTCTTTTTATCTAAAAGGGCGTATGCCACTTCCTATTAGTAAGTTTGGCCGTATTTCTCACTGTTTTCGAGATATAACCAGTTTTTTTGCTGAAAAGCGCACATTTTTCTACTCTGCGTCCATTCTACCCCGAATTTGGAAATTTGCATGCCCGACTTTAACAAACATGGCTAATTATTCGTGTAAAATGTTTTTCTACGATTTAAAACTTAGCCACAATATATCCGTGACGGACGGACAGACAGACAGACAGACGGACGACAACTCGTACCTATAGACCCGTAAGCGACTCACTAGCCGTTTACTTGCTCGCTAGTAGGTAAATCTCGCTCTTCTCGCTCAGCGAGAAAAGCGAGGAATTGCAAAGTTTCATCAAAAAATTCGATGTTGTTGTTTAAAATTCTGCAAAATACGACAAAGTATTACTTTTTGTTGCACCTTGCATAGATGGCTTAGTTTTAAAATAATTTCCTGAATAATGCAAAAATGTCATTTCCATTAAATCACGTGAAAGTCGATTCGATAGATGACTTTCTTTAAATTTCATGGTGTGTTACCCAAGCTGAAAGCGATTGCGGTTTCGCTGAACATTGGAGGTCGAAAGTTCAAAACTCTAACTGCTAAAATTTACATTTAATGTTAAAAATTTTACACGCAGGTTGTCTTTATCTACATCTCCAGCCATTTCGATGCAATTCACTTTTCAAATGTGCGTTGCAGCCTAAAACGCGAAAAAAAATCACTAATAAACCCCTTATTCTGGGTTTCATGTTCGCATGTTCGCATTCGTATTATCCATCGGCCTAGTTGCAGGACAATCGCTGTTCATCGCATGTAAACAACGTATGGCAAATTTTTGTTTTAAGCTTAAAGCATACAAAATTTAAGACACGCATGTGAGACGCGTTTTCTTGTTGTGCATGCTGTCTGAGTCGTGATTTAAGAGAGAGATTCAAGACGTGGCGTCGACACGACATAACGTACGTGTACGAGTTTGGCGATTATTGTTCGACTAATAGCGGTCATTCAGTAAGTGGTTCGGTCGACGGTCAGGGGGTGACAATAATCGTCGTCGACGTCGTCGTCGTATAGATGAGTCGCAGATGACGTGGCCGAGGAATTTTTGACGAGAGATGTTTCAGTAGCTGGAACGAGAACGAAAACGAAAAACATTGTGTTTGGTCTTCTTCGATTCACGTGGAAGTGAACTAGTAGTTTTTGGATAATGATAAACAAAATTAAACTACTGTAAAATAAAAATTACGGCAAGCAAAATGAACTAAAATAAAAATTTTTTAAACGAGATTTCTGCTATGCAATTTGTAAAATGTAAAAACAGTCGTGACATAAGGTACGGTCATCAGCGCGACTCACCTGGATAGTTTGCGATATCAATCATTTCACATGCAGGTCACGCACTGCCAAAACAATTCATGACATAAGTTTTGCCAACTGGCGTTTTTAAATGCAAACTAAATCAAATTCGGTATTTGCAGAGTTTTGTCAAACGAAAATTGGATTTTCAAGCTATAAAAATTTTTTCTTGAAAACTATTGATTCATTAAAAACTGATATTAAGTCTTCGTTGAACTTGGAAAGTTAAAACTGTTTAAAAACTAAAACAAGAATTAGTCTGAGAACTAGAATATCAGTGCGTGGCAGTGATGGAAGTCGATTGACTGACAATCCATTCGTTCATCCGGGGCTTGGCAGAACGTCACGTGACGGTCACATGATGAAATCATCGGCCGACTGAGTCGATTTGCTGGCTGCGAGCACCATGCAACCGTTTCACCCATTAACCTCGCTGTACGAGGCCACCGACCGCCGTCTCGCTAACGTGCCCAGCTCTCATCCCTAAGATGTGCCGATACGGGGTGTGTGGGTTGGTACGTCAATTTATCTTATACTTACCAGTTTCTATGAAAAATCTTTATTTTGCCAATGGCAGAAAAAATGTTAAAACAAACAAGAAGCTCATCTGTCGCTAGATAGGGCCGACCGTACTGCCTATATT
>Ga0209671_1003328_pt1 | contig 15383 bp, 10 predicted proteins | sample WorMetHERISLAND2_2_FD_187401 | JGI IMG/M metagenome (GOLD analysis project Ga0209671, IMG submission 187401) | Marine gutless worms symbiont microbial communities from Max Planck institute for Marine Microbiology, Germany - Olavius geniculatus... | ecosystem: Host-associated > Annelida >... | reverse complement strand
CCCTCACCGCCCTCCTCGACGACAACGACGACAACGATGACGATGCTGATGATGACAACGAAGATAACACCAACGACAAGGACATCGACAACGAAGACAACGAAGACAACAACACTCGGGAAGAGCTGGACAAAGCCACCGCTCGAGTCCTGGTACGTATACGTTACGACGGATCAACTGAGCCCAGCCATCCCTCAAGGGTAGGCAAGTTTGAGTCCCGCGGCCTGCCTCCCTAGAGTCACAGCGGATGCAAGTGGAATGAGTGGTCTAGTTGTTAGCACGCTGTTGTGTTTCATCAACGTCGACGTAGTTGCCATACGCCGGGTCCGGTTACAACTTGGACGGTTGACTGACTGTCTTTGGTCAGGTTAACCCTCTCGGTATCGGCAACCAATTAGGTCAACTCAGCCTGGCCATCCCGCAGGGGTAGGTGGACTGAGTATCCGCCTGCCTGCCTGGTGTTAAAGCAGCTACATTCACCTGTGTCTGGTGATCCTATATGGCATGTGACGCTCCGTAGCTCTCGGCAGGCGGCCGCCGTTCAGTTATGACCGACCAGTTCTAGTGGTGTTCGTCCAACGCTAAGCCCTGTTAGAACATGGATGGGTGACCGTCGGCAGACGAGTAAACCATCTCGTATGTAACCAGCAACCCATGTCAACTCAGCCTGGCCATCCCTCTGTGGATTGGTGCAAAGAGTACCAGCGAAACATGTACAAACTCTATATCCACGATCTCGTAGCGTAAGCTGGGGTCTGGTTGATAACTGAGGAAACGGAGATTGGCGCCGCGCTATGGGCCTTATGACTCAGAAAGAAGACTTTTTTGCACTATTTGGAGCGGTTGTGAAATCTCTTAAACTCATAATGATGAAGGGGACTATGATCGTCAGAAGTTAGGCATCCCACTCTCGTAGTCACAATTTATTTTAGAAACAAATAAAACTTTCGAAAAACACTAAACAAATACCAATGACGTCAGTGATGATGTCATTAAGCACAAGCAGAAAAATATATACAAACAAAATATTTTAAAAAGCAGGTCTTGGCCTGGAGGCAGAACGCCGCGTCATGGTGCTTTTATAAAACACAAGGTAGTGTAGCGACACACTTGAGGTGTGGTGGAATCTTTAATGATAATGTTATTACAATTTCTTCCTGATTCTGACAGTGAAAGAATCTTGAAAATCGGTCAACATTCAACGCCATTTTTGGGCCAAACTGTTTATGTACAGTAGCAGTACGCCTAAAATCTAAAGCTGTATGATCTGTGGCGTGCAGAGCAAGTTCCGTGCAGGGGCGGACCAGGACTCGGAGCTGAGCCATGCCGAGGCCGCTGAGCGTCTGGCCAAGAAGAGAGTCGCCTTCAAGGACATCGACCACCCCCGCCCCGCGGCGGGCACTGGTGAAGGCGGCGGCGGCGTCAGTCCTCGTCGGTCTTACAGCGCCAGCCCCACAAGCCAAGACACCCGTCCTACACCCCATGCCGGCGTCACCGGAACCCGCATACCGCCGCCGCCGGCGCCCAGGCCGAACCGCTTCGGTCCTCCGCGAGGCCGCCCCGGAACTGCCGGCATCGGCGGCGTGCCCGCCAGGCGACCGATGTATTGCTGAATCCACCCAAAACACACTCCAACAGCAGTGCTTAAATTAAGGGGGAACGCGCGGGAACGTCGTTTTTTTCCAAGGGAGTATGGCGTTCCCCCATTTCTGGGAAACCTCGAGGGGTACTCTGATTGTTTGAACCTTTCTGTCTCCATTCCCTGTCACCGTTTTTATTCGGAAACCAGATTTTATGGCTAAAATACACCAAATTCAATTTCGGCTGTGGCTCCGTCCCACAGATAGTGTTGGGGGAGCTTATGACTCTTCTCAGACCTCCTCCTAGTCGGTTTGGGAGGGGACATCTAACCCTAACCTTAACCCTAAATCGAGACCTCCCACCCCTCAAGGCCTTGGCCTTCGGCGTCTCGATCTAAGCGCCTACGACGCCTCGCTCGCTTGTTAGAGTCACCCCGCCCCGCCCACTTCTTTTTCCACAATCTAAGCACTGCACATCAACCACCGCCCAGACGATGATGAGTGATGATAATCCACTGATTCGACTAGTTGAGTTTCGTTGGACAACAAGTTGTACAACAAGCTGTACAACAAATTAGTAACAAATCGAAGCAAGTGGAGGCAGGGCCTTAACACCTGCAACGTAAAGCCGTGGCTACATGTAAAGTCCGCGTGTAGAACAGTTGCAAAAATGTTTCAGAGCGTGAAACAATTTTTACAAATGCCTTACGACCAGTTCACACCTACGTCGCTGACTGTAGAAATGGCCATTAGACGACGTGGTTACATCGCAGGCGTAAAAACATTTTGCGTTGCAAAAATTTCATCATTTTAAATACCAGTTGAAGATAGGAGATGGTTACGATCTGCAAAAAGTTTTGAGGCATTTTTATTTCACATGTAACCACGGCTTAACTACCCACTTCAATCGTCACTCACTTCGTCACTTTATTGCATTTTTGTTATCTCTTTCTGAAATTCCGAATTCGGTAACTCGCTTAATCCAAAATGCTTTCCCCATTAGTATTGCCCTTAAGCAGATTATACCCTTGTATATACACATGAACAGTGCGCGTTTGGCGTTCGTCTAGCGATTTCTCTGGCCAAGTCGCCAGCATATCCTCGTTATATTTAACGCATCGTTATGTTATGTCTGTAGCCAGCAAGCAGTAACGTACGCAGAGTAGGTTTCGGGGGCTGTCCATAACCATTTTTGTCAACGCAAAAAATTCAGCCCATGGGCACGCATGTTTGTCGGTCTATCTGTAGCAACGACGTTCGTGGATGCTTTCTATCACAAAATGTGCATTTTCCCCCGGGGCTCGCGGCCCCCCTAGCTGATTAAATTGGAGGATAGAAGAGAGATGAAACGATAACCCCTCTTCCGAACTCTGCCGATGCTACTGCATGTATGTGTACTAATTTCTAACGCTGTATTTTAATGCTGACTTCTCAACGTCGACGTATGCCATCGGCGGATATGACCGTGTAAAAATTAGCAGTCGGTACAGTGTAAAGTAGTGGGCGTCAAGAAAAGCATAAAGTTTGGAAAAAATATCGCTCCAAAATCCCTAACGGTCTATTGGAGATTGCAGCGCTGGCGTATCCTGGAAAAACTGGGACACCTGCAGGGGACGTCGCCGTTGAACGTTTGTGTGAGAAAAAGTCTGTTGATAGCCACCTAATGACAGCGAGTGGATGAGTATAGGGTTTATCTCCCCGCTCGACAGATATCATAAGTCACTCGCTTAGCTATTGTTTCGAGAGTCAAATGTTTGTGGATAACAGAGCATTTAGCAGACAGCAGCACATACGACCGACATTCAGAGCTGCCCGATAAGCACGCGCTTATCGTAAAATTTATAATATAATGCTTGCACTTTATATTTTTGTTATAATTTCACTTTATGCTGCCACTGTTTTTTGATGTGTATACTGATTTTTATCATGCACGTTTTGCATTTGCATTTTCACTTGTGATATTTGTATGTAACGTATAAATAACTACAGCATTCTGTACAGTAATTCTAATTCTACGTATACAGCAGTTATGCCTAAAATATAAAGTTCTTAACATCAACACGAGTGTTATGCGATCTTCACCAACTAAAAATACATGTCGGTACAGTGCCAACATTTTGTGCAGCTGTCCACCTGACCTTCGGCCCTGAAAATGACACACTGATTAATGTGGTTACCCATGCTATGAGGAACGTTCATAACAACTGTGGTTTCCATGCACTTTTTCGTTTTCGAGTTAGAAACCCGTGCGGGATAGACAGATACAGACTCCGAGCTAAGGGGATCTTGCGGGTAGGAGGATCTTCGGGTTCCCAGACGCCCTAGGGGGTCTAAAACCCCCTAGTGTACAAAAGTCCACAAATCTTCATATGTTGGACTGCAGTCCAAACTTGAAACAATGTTCAGAATACCACATTGATCGCGCAATTTTTGTGCTTTTGTATGCGTAAGTAAGAATGCGCCTACGGACGTTTCAGTTTCAAAAAAAATTCTGTGAGTAATACCCCCGGACCTCCGCTACCGGAAACCCTCTCCCACACTCTCCCATGTGGAAGAAAGTAAGAAATAAAACACTAAGACGCTATCAAACATAAACAGCCGTAGCTGGAAGCTGAGCCAGACGGGCAAGACGCGTTGTGCACAACGGGCGCACAATAAAGGCGCGTTCAGAGCGACGTAACTGAACTGAACTGACATGGTTTGGTTTTGATGAAAACTGACCAACAGACAAGCAGTAATGCATTATAGTAGGCACCGTCCAACGGCGTCAGCGACTATGTAACTACGCGCACGTACACGTAAACTAATGACCAATGAGCTCGCCCTGCTGGCCCATCGGTCAGTTCGTCAACAACTAAACCGTGTCAGTTCAGTTCAGTTACGTCGCTGGGTACGCGTCTTAAGGCTCAAAAAATACAATAACCTACCGGATGATCGCCCTCAACCGGTGGTCGCAAACGGATCATGACGTCACGAGTCACGTGGTCACGCACGGAACGGCATCACTATACTAACTACGACCTACTGACGACACGCCAGTCCAGACAGACAGATGGACCACACACGAAGCACTTGCTGCACATGAGACCACCCGCGTCGTCGTCTTACCTGCAGACACTCCCGCCGGTGTCCAGGGCATGCCACGCAACAGAGCGAGCGGTACTGGGGGCGCCTGAAAACGCGGGAACAAAAAACGCAGAACTGAAAAACGCGAGCCCAAATTCGCAGCGGTGGAAAACGTAGCACCACGGTATATGGAAGGATAAATGAATAAAAACATCGCGTATGCGTAAAATTCGGCCTAGTACTTGTAAAATACATGTGCGTCTGAAACATCGAAGACTACTGCTATACATCCGCGAACTCGATTTCATTGTGTCTGGCTATCTATACACAGTCCGTTTCCGTGTTTTCCAGTCCCGCTTTTTCAGCATCCCCGGCATTGATACGCTCCTGGCGGCGGGCGCTAGCAGCAGCAGTAGCAGGCATCGATTAGCAAAAACTCTGCTCAGCTTGCAGACTGGCAGCACCGGCACGCTTGCTTGAACATCATTATGGGACGATTCGCGCAGTCCCTTTGACGGCTGTAGTAAAACCCCAAGACGATTCGTCCACAGAGCAGGCCCGTTGAGAGCCATAGCGGGGCATGGGAAAACGTTCTCACGGGGCCCCTTTGGGGAGAATATTTTTGAATCTTTGTTTTTAAAATGACGCACTCCGGTGTACTTTATATTTCTGAGCGACGACGGGGCCCCCAAACGTCACAGGGTCTGGGGTAACTTACCCCTTACCTCTCCCCCCTCTCCACGGGCCTGGCACAGGGCACGGGGAGGACAGGAAAGCGAATGCCACCACGAGTGCCGTTTTACTAGTTGATTTTGCAGAAAACAGATGATTAGAAGTGCAAAGTAAACTAACTAGACCTGCGCAGACGAGTCAGAACTCACTGGTGACGTATATTTGACAAGAACCAAGTCCAGACGTACAGTAAGTTTTAAGTTTTCTGCATTTGCCGATTTCGCACAAGACGACAGCATTAGATCGGAACAGTGCACGAATTGTCCTAACGAATTGTCCTAACGCAGCGTCAAAAGAGGTGCGCGGATCGTCAGAATACCTTCAAGAACACGGCACTCACCTGGCTGGCTGACGTCCAATACACGTCACAGGACACGCCATGCTATATGCAGTCGGAGTGGGAGCTTTCTTTGCCAACGAGCACACGCCTCGGCACGCCCGCGCGCACGCTACATCTACGTCTAAATATTCTGTAGCTCCGTTGTCGCCAGGGGGCGCATATAAGGGCTATGACGCCTGGGTCGCTTTGACAGAGAAAAAAATCAACGAAGAGATAAAAATGGCTTGGTAATCTTGCAGTGTGAGTTACTAAATTTGTAAGCTATAGCTTACACAAGCTATGAGATCGCGCATGTTTCAAGTTCTGGTCATCTCACCAGTAAGTAAGTAAGTAAGTAAGTAAGAAGATTGTCAGCATTTGTAGCACGCCATATGTCAAAACAGGGTTCGAATCGCAGGCGGCAGTCTATAAGCTGAGCTGCTCTATAGTCATAGGGTTAAAGTAAGGGGCTAGGGTTAAGGTAAGCGTAAGGTAAGGTAAGGTAAGCGGTTAGTGCTAGCCATAACCCTCATCCTAATTTTATTTCTAACAATTCAGTAAAAAGCATGTGATATATAGCTTATGAATTTAGCACACTCACTGCAAGATTACTAAAAATTAATCAAAAGAGGAAGCAGCAGGTCAAGACGAACGTAAAAAATGTTTCCCTGCAGATAGGCGCATTTGCCACTTCCTTTCACATTTCAACACACCCCTTGTTGACATCGAAAGCACTATAATTACTACCAAAGACTAGCCGGCAGTGAAAAAGTATAATCACAAGTATAATCATACCAGCTGTCTCTCTCGTAGTCTCGCAGCCTCCTGAGGATTGTTGAAGCGAAATCGATGCGAACATCCGAGAAAGATCACGTCGCCTGCAAAAATTGGACAAAAAATTCTGCAAACGAAAGAGAGAAAACAGCCTCATGGAAGAGGTAAGTAACAGTGCTTAGCAGGGTTAACATTTATTGAGATTCATAGACACATTATCTACCTGTCGAATTTATGCAGAATCTATGCTTTAGTTAACACGACATAACATTAATTGGATGACCACGACACAGTAGCAAAATTAAAATCGCATAATAAATTAATTTAACAAAGGTTATCTCGTCTACGCAGAGGAGTTAGCAGTGGTAAAATGATAGTCAAACTAATTTATGGGCTAACGAGGTGTTATTTCTGCTTGCTTTAGACTTACCAATTCACAGCACACAGTGGGCAATTTCCTGCCATAAATTTTTAGCTGACGGACAACTGTCGGATAATCTTCTTCATGTCAGTAGATTTTCATCCAAAATTGCAAACATTGAGACTGAAAACCCCAATTTTGGAAAAATTGAGAAACAAAATTTAAATTTTGAGCAGTATAATCTCATGAGTCGGAATTTTTTAAACTGTTTTTATGGAATTAAGTCGAAAATTTGCAGTGCCTATCGGCAATAGCGTAGTCAGGATCTGGATGTAACGGGAGCACTTGAGAAGTGAGGTGTGAGAAGGGATGTCCCCTTTCTCCCCTCTCCCCACCAGAGAAAGGGCTTGGGCCAGCCCCCTCCTCAATTTTTTTCCAATTTTTGTGAAAATAAAGTATTTTGGTGCATTTTGGCACTATTTTGAGTGTCTGAGTTGGCTCCTGAGGCGGGGGTGAGGGGGCGCGTGCCCCACAGTGCCCTTCCCCTGTGGCGACGCCAGTGCCTGCCGGAAAATTTCAACTTCCTGTTTTGCCTGCTTTTTAACCCACGACGCCATAATGACAGCACAATGCAATTATACAACATTTAAGTACCATAAACAACAAGTTAATTATTAAAATCTCATACCCTGACTGAGTTTCACGGGGACGGCCGTGAGATGGCTGTTTACTGTAATGAAAGCACCTTGCGCCGGAGACAGAACGACTTCGCCGGACGAGTTGCTGAATGTACAGTGAGTTGACAGAATGTCCGAGCCAGGAAGAACTGCATCGCAAAAAAGATGAAAAGCCACTTTCTCATTTTGTTTATTATTTCAGTTACAGCTGAATCAGATGAATTTCTCCCCATATTACCGTAATTTGACTAGGTTAATTATTTTACATATCGCTGAAGCCAAAAAATTTCTACTGCGTTTAATCCAAGTGAATAAGATTAATTTTTTCTATGAAACGAATTTGTCAATTTATATATCTATTACACATGTATACGTGCATACATTTACACGTCAATTTCCACCTCATAATACTGCCGTCAACAATGTTCCAAATCCAGTTACGTTTACACCCTCACCATGTAAATAAAAAAACTGATTAGAAAAACTAAATAGAATACCGATGTCTACTTCTTCAGCATCTTCAGCACCGACGTGAGTATCACCATCCTTATACACACAAAACAGCTGGAAATGAACACAATAAAAACTACACTGTCAATCCTCGGACAAGGCTAAATATGTCCGCGGTAGCCGATGTGGCATCCTGTGATATTTATAGCAATAACGTCAGCAGCTGTCTGTTGAAATACTGTTGACAATTTTCAGTGTCTGTGAAAGAATTGCAACTTGATCCACCGCCTACTTTTTTTACCCCTCAACGCCACTGGGCCTTCTAAATCCAGCAAGGAAGTTTGGGAAACGCTGTAAGTTCCGCCAGTGGAGTCTTCTGAGCAAAGAACGACTGCCGTCGATTTTGAGACCTATTCTGCACCTGCAAAATCATTTGGAAACAAAGCAAACTAGGGAAGACAAATAAAACTAAGTACAAACATGTCGAAAGTGTGACGTTTTAACATCCGTTGTTATTTCGTGTAAGTGCATGACTTTGCTGTTACATTATTAAAGCGACTCCGTGAACAGCTAAAAACTTTCCCCGTACTTATATGATGAAACACTTTGTTGAAATGTTCATGTGGCGAAGACGCCCCTGACTGAAATTACCCGGTAGGCTTATTCTAAGTCCAGTAGAGGATCTACATATCAGCAGACCGAACGGACCCCTGGTTATAGCAGGGATGGGTTCAAGACCAGCATTTTCAAAACCAAGGACAACAACTGAGAGTAATCTTTGCGGCCAATGCCAAAGCCGAAGTCAGTGATCCTCGAAGCCAAGGCCAAGGCGACTAAATAAGTAAGTAACAACAAAGCCCAGCTGTCGCTAAGGAAGACGCGCTAGAGACTTCCTTTTGCAGTAATGACTTTCAAAGTCATCCACGGTCGATGATTTCCATATCTCATCTGAATAAGTGTATGTGATTTCCTATTAGTGATGCAACCTTGGCCCTATCTCGCATGCACCGTTTAGCAACAGTACATGTGTGACATATGGATGGACGGACAGACAGACGACAACCGTAGCATAGACGCCTACAATATAGCTGTAGCGCGTCAAAAACGGAAAGTAGTTGCAGCAGCACTAACTTAGAACTACTAACAGCATTAGCAGCATTGAGTAATAACAGCAGTGGTAGTAAAGAATAATGTGCCTAATATTTAGTGACTCTCTCCCTGACATTCTGTGCTCTATAAATTAACTTACAAGTACCGGTATATGATAAACTACCTTAATCTCTTTGTCTAGAGAAAGCAGACACCAAAAATGTAGTATAAAAAACTTGACAAAAAAATTAACCAACTGTGTATGAGTTTATTTATGACAGCTGTGAATGTGGACACTGGCGGACCCGGGGGGGGGGGTAATTTGGCCATGCCGCCTTCCAGTCATACACAGTTGACAATATGGTCACATTACTCTTCGAAGTAAACTAGATATGAGACAAATTATCACAAATGTTCTAAGAAGACAAGATATTTAAGCAAAAATGCACATGATTGCCAAAACGCTTTCAGCTTCAGGAGAAAGGGGGGTGATGCCCCCTCACGTCCAGCCCCTAGACGCTCCATCCCAAGACCCTCATTACGGACTCACACTACCGGGCTTGGCATGTCCCAGCCCCCTTTTCCGGCATCTGGATCCGCCAGTGAATGTAAATATATTTCAGCAGCACGAACTATTGGTAGAGCACCTTGAGATGATAGAGTTTGACGCCAGTGCTGAGTGGATCGTCGTCCATGCAGATGAGATGAGGCAGGTTGGAGCCGATGAATACACCAGTGGAGTTACGTCGACGTAGTGACGTTATGCTCAAGTCAGGATCCTACAACATTATCGCATTAAAGGTTAACCTAACATTTTACTTACTTACTTACTTACTAATACATATCATTCCTTGTAGAATCGGTTACTGTTTACTGATTACTGATTAATCACATGCATAATTATTATAATTTTCAGTGGCGTCGTGTTGTCCAAAATTTCCATCCACAAAGCCAAATTTGGATCTAAAAACCCCCATTTTCAGGAACATTTCTGAGGAAAATTAAAATTCTGAGCACACGTGATCTTTGTCCGAAATCTGCAGCAGTCTGTCGAAAAATAATGCAACTTTCTGTCATGCTGCACAATGTCACTAATAATTTGCCAATGATGAATAAAAAATTTAACAGCTAAATTTTTGATCAAAGTCAACAAGAAAGCATTATTAAGCATATACTATGACAAGCATTTGAAAGAAACTATAATCTCTTTTGCCAGAGAAAGCAGACACTTAGAATGTAGTATAAAAAGACTAGATAAACAGACAAACTAACTATGTCTCATTTTGTTACAACTGTTAACTACAGCACAAAAGATGCTAAAAACGTTATTTCTGTGACAGTTACCAGTGCTGGATTTTAATCAAAATTAATGACTACCAATTATCATTAATTTTTGCCAAGTTAACTACTAAAATATATTTAATCCTTGCCAGCCGCAGTGGTTTGGTGGTGTAGCGTGCCGAACTTGTAACCCCGAGGTTGCAGGTTCGACTCTGCACCGGGACACTGTCGGGTAACGACCTTGGGCAAGTTCACACACATGTGCTTCTGTCACCAAGCAGTATAATTTGGTACTGGTCAAAGAGCGGTGACGCTCCGTGGCTGGGAAGGTGTGGCGTCGTCGCACTGGCCATGCGTCACGGACTCAGTGGTCTATCCACCTATGGGCTCAACAGCCATAGAAAGGGAGATGAGCACCCCCGCCTTGGGGTATGGCACCTTCACCTTTACGTCCAAAAGTCCAAAACAAAAGCATAAAATCGCAAAAACGTTTTCAACACACCAGACACACGTAAAACAAGAATACAGTGGTAGTAATCATAACAGCAGTAGCACCTCCATTAGCTGCTGCTGATTATTCCAACGCTCAAGAAATGACTTCGTCAACTTGCTTGCCTGCAAACACACAGCAGCTAGATTTACACACGTAATTTATGAGACCCGTCTAAAAACAATTGATCATGATACTGACATGCATTAATCAACACGGTGTCAGCATAATCTCAAATGTAAAACAACGTGTAGTTACCACAGATGATAAAATATCTTAAACATAATTATTAAGTAGTCAGCTTTGACGAAACAGAACATACTTGTAATTCATTTTCTTCTAGTCTCTCGGCAATCACTGACGATGTTTCTGACACTGGTTTTATCGAGCCATCCTGTACAACACCAGTAAATGCATAACACATTAACAGCACGCTCATAAGACGGATAACAAGCAGCTTAAATGCTACTAATAACACGATCATCACCTCAAGCTAATTGCTTTATTTGTTTACTTATCACTTCCGTACTGAACCACCAACTTGATTCATCATAGTGCAACAATTATCTTATAACGAGAAAAGGTAACGGTCAAAAGTGACTTGTGAATGTGCCTTCGACCACTGCAAATATTTTACTGATTAGTTGATTTATTGTAATGCCAATCTTTAAATCCCAACTCTGTGAAGATGCTTCCAAGACAATCGAAATACAACTGTCTGGCCCCCTCCTAGTTATTTTGCTCTGCAGACGGTTTAATTCACGACATGTCGGAAAAATGATTGGCTAAAATATCTCAGAGTGAAGATCAAATGAACCTGAGCTCTGAGCAGAGACTGCAGACGATGTATCTCAGCACGCAGTTCACAGATGAGTCTTGCCACGGGATCCTCGTTGACCACCGGCTTATTGACAATGTTCTTAGCTCGCTGCGCATAAAGCAGCGTGTTCACCGTCTCCGTGTAGCAACGACTGGACGGCGATATCGCTGTTTTCACGCGCACACAAACGTGCAGAGAAAAAACTAAGTAAGTAGCTAGACTAAATAGGTCTTAAGTCCTTTCAGTGTTGGCCTGATAACACAACTATACAGATTCTATAGTCTACTTCATAGTATAAAATAACAGTTTACATTATATAAACGTGCCTTTGTTAGCAGCTTTCTCGCATTCACATAAAACAACATACTTGCGATCATAATGGTCTTAGCATTGCCGCCGAGGCTGTCTCTCAGAAGCCACGTGAGCACGGAGTCACGGTAAGGGATGTACATTTGTCTCTGACGACATGAAGACCAATCTGCGCTGCCGGAGCGCCTGCCATCAACGCTGCTAGCACACGACCAGGATGAGGACTTCTCCCACGACTGCATGATCGACCGCTGAGCTGATACAGTCACAAAATGCACCTCCCTTTATTCAGAAAATACTATTATATTACACACATATCAACCAATTAATTTCTAGACTACTGCGCTAACTCAAAATACTAAAAGATGTGAGGGTATCTTGGATTTTTCATATTTTGAAAATAAACTGAGAGAAAATGCTGTTTTGTTACCGGTATTTTAACCGACTTATTTACGACCATCGTAGATCAGACCAGTTTTCCATTCTCTTAGTTTTTTTTTCTGCGATTCCAATAAACGCACCAGTGACATATCCTTTATCAGCATTTCTCTCTGTATTTTACCAAAGTTCCATCACAACTTGATTTTAGGCTGCCCGTACGAAGTAAGGGGAGGCTTCATGTTTTTGTTTTGTTTCTTCTTCTTTTATTCCACTTTTCCTCCGAAACCAGATAATGCGCCAAAACCTAAACTGAGGAAAAAGACGACATTTACCTAAAAGGAACTGAGGCCGAATTTCGATGAGATCCGTTAAGGGTTTTTGGAGGGAGTGGTATTATAGTCGAAGGCTTGGCGAATCAGCAGCCGTGGATTAAGACAATCGGACGTACAGCGCTGGGCGGCCTCACGTTGGATCTTGCCCCAAATTTCTAGTTTACTTCCGTTTTTAAGCACTTATGCACCAACGTCGCATCAAACGAAAGAAGCAGTCCACTAAGACATGTTCTGGCATTAAAAAATCGCCGAAATAATCGTTTAATTTATCTATAGTACATCTCAGTGAGATGTTACATAAACAATGTCAGAGCTTACCAAGAGCTTGAATAACGTTTCCCAGTGCAACCAGCGACCTGTTAATGTTGGCGCCTTCCTTTAGCCGGCTTCTATTGTACGAATTGCTGGTCACATCCGCCCGTTCGCTGCAACATAAAATCCACAGCTAGTATACCACTTGATTGCTCGTATGTTGGACAACTAAACATCTAGCACTAAATACACTCAGATCACTTGTCTGTGACAGCCTTTCATAAAGCTAAAATATGCAAACAGTACAATATCAACTTAAAATAATATAAATAATAATGCTTCCTATCCTAAATATATCCTAAACTATATATCTTAAATATCCTAAACTGACAACCCTTACCTTCCAGCGAGATCTACGAGGTTGATCTTGCTAACTGTTTCACTCGGACGAATTTCATCCAGCGTAGCCTTCACACAGTGCAATATTAACTTGAGTTTGTTCACTATAAAACAGCAATTAAGTAGTAAATACGACGTAATAATAACTACAAGATGCAAAGTTGGAAAAACAACTTGCTATAATATAAACACCATCTACACATCACAGACAATGCTCTCGACTTTCATGTTTAAAAATTAAAAACAACTTCAGGTATAGAATTATATATAATACAAAAAAATACGCTGTATTAAAAAGTTAACTGTAAGCACCATCAACGCCATATTGAATAGCCACAAAAACTGTACATATACAAACCGATAACGAAACAGACTGCACACAGCGTACCTGAGTAAATGAGATCGTAAAAATGGCATGACTGCGACTGCTTCGGTCGTGAACGTGCGTTGCTGCAGTTGTCCTGCATTAAGCACAATCTGTTTGTAAATGTGTACAAAAAAGACTATAACAAAAATGCCCTTTATTCGATGATCTTCTGCATTTGATAATTCAGCTAAATAAGCAACAACTCAACTTCCATAAATATCAGATAGATGCCCTTATCACACAACCATGATTTGCCCAGTGATCAACACGAATTAAACTCCAATCCAAGGCTAAGTAAAAATCCATTGTGTCTATCAGTAATTATTTAAATAAAAACTAAACAAATGCAAGCAAATTGGCAACAAAAACAACATAGAAAATTCCATAATCCCAAACATGCTAACGCTAACAAATAATGCCAAACAATTGTCAAGAAAGCAAAATAAGATGACGAAAACACCGGACAAAAATATTAATGCAAAATAATGAACCATGCATGATTCTCTACCAAATATTTTTGTGCATTTAAAGACGGTAAAAGGGTATTTAATTAATAGAAACAACGCAGCAATATTCTGCAGTTACCTGTTACCGTTGCCTTTGTCAATTAGCATCTGCAGTGAGACATTATCACTGACAACGTGATGTGATAGACCTGTCGAACAAAAGTGCCCATAAAACATCAATCTGCAGTAGAATATTATATGCAAAATAACGCTTTTCACACAGTTAGTAAGTAAGTAAGTAAGTAGGTACGTGCATATTTAAAGTGCACAATGTCAGCCAGTGACCGAATCTGGGGTACTTGGCTGAGCCGCTAGGGGGAGCAGTAGGCCTGCTGGAAGCAGTGAGTTTTAAGGAGGCGACGGAAAGTGTCTGCAGAGGTAAAACTACGGATGCTAGAGGTTAGTGAGTTCCAGACTGTGGGGGCTGCAATGCTAAAATCGCGGGAGGCAAAGGTTGTACGAACACGTGGAACCGACAGCAGATCGGTGTTGGCAGAACACAGAGAGCGTGTGGGAGTGTGATAATTGAGCAGAGAACGTAAATAGGTAGGTTGAGAGGAGTTGAGAATGTTGTACGTCAATGTGGCAAGTTTGAATTCAATGCATTGATCAATTGGGAGCCAATGCAGATCCTGGAGAATATCAGATGAGCGAGTATCACGAGGGAGAGCGTGACTGGCAACGACTCTAGCAAGTGTGTTTTGGACGCGGTGAAGACGGTTGATATTTTTCTGAGTGGTGCCGAAAAAGAAGGGAATTAGCATAGTCTAAGCGAGAGCAGACCAGGAAAGAAGCGACTATTTTGGCCATATCATCAGTGATGGCCGAACGAATATGGCGGAGTGACCGGATGTGATAATAAGCAGATTGCAGATGGAGCTAATGTGTTTATCCAAAGATAGGTGACAGTTCAGAGTGACACCGAGAATCTTTATGTTGTCAGACAATAAAACTCAGCAGCCAGCAACATCAACAGAATGGACAGAAGCGAAGGTTCTGGAACGCTGACGAGTACCAAGTAGTATCGCATCTGACTTATCAGGATTTAGTGCCATTCCGTTGAGGCAAAACCATGAATGTAAAGCGTGCAGACAGCTAGTGAGGTTAGCAATATCAGATGATGGATCAGACGGATTTAACGCGATGAAAAGCTGAGTGTCATCAGCATATTGCTGATGACAAACCTGGAAAGAGCGAG
>Ga0209671_1003327_pt1 | contig 15383 bp, 9 predicted proteins | sample WorMetHERISLAND2_2_FD_187401 | JGI IMG/M metagenome (GOLD analysis project Ga0209671, IMG submission 187401) | Marine gutless worms symbiont microbial communities from Max Planck institute for Marine Microbiology, Germany - Olavius geniculatus... | ecosystem: Host-associated > Annelida >... | reverse complement strand
GCTGTTGAATAATATCACCTTTTTATGATTTTTGCTGTTTTCGATGTGTCACTCATTGCATGTCGCCGTTAACAAGTGTATAAACTGATGTTTTGTACATTTATATTTGCTGTTTTATTACAATAATAAAATTTTACGTTGATAGTCAATTATAAACCATCTGCTTTACAGGGCCATGAAGACACTGAGCCTTAAATATTTTGGGGGTCACGATTTTGATTGTTAGGGGTCACGTGACGTCATCGGTTACGTGACCATTGGACTCGGCATATGTGGTTTCCTATCGGCGGTCCATTGTTACCATGCATCTATCTTGCATCGTTACAGAGTAATGGGGCCCCAAATATATTAGGGTCACGACCTTGACCTTTTGGGGTCACGTGACGTCATCGATCACGTAATTATCAGACTCGGCGTGGGCACTTTCCTATTGGTGGTCAATGATGACCAAGAGTCTATCTTGCACGTATACGGAGATACGTGGCTTCGAAAATTTTGGGGTCACGAGTTTGTTTTTTTGGGGTCACGTAACGTCATCGGTCACGTGACCATTCGACTCGGCATATGTGGTTTCCTATTGGTGGTCCATTGGAACCATGCGTCTATCTTTCACCGTTACGGAGATATAAAGCCTCAAATTTGCATTTGCCCATGTTAAAGGCCAAAAGTTCAGTGCGCATGCGCCGTGTCACGTGACCTGTGGGCAAGGGGTCCAAAATAACCACATATTTGGAATTCCCAAGTCAACATTGCCTATTCACTACAACTTCTATGAGGCTACGATGACGATTAAGGGCCGTTTGTAGGTGAAAATTTTATACACAGGCATGTTTTAAAAGGCCAAAACGTTGAGTGCGCATGCCCCGTGTCACGTGACGTGTGGGTAGGGGGTCCAAAATAACTACATATTTGGAATTCCCGAGGCCATATTGCCTATTCACTATACAACTTTTATGGGCCTACGATGACGATTAGTGCCCGTTTTCAGGGGAAATTTTTATACAGGAGCGTTTTTGACCGAAAATTTCAGTCCGGTTTTTTGCCCAATTTTTGTCTTTGGGGGGATTTTTTAGGGGTTAGATATTAACTTTGAATTTCGGTTTTCAAAAACGTTTGACCCTTGCGTGAGTCCGCGTTGTTCGAGCCATCGTGCGTGAAAATCCGCCGGGCGGTCTGACCTGTAGATCGGTCAACAAAAAAAGGTATATATACCATAAAAAAATTTTCGTTATATTTCACCCATTTGCTGAGAAGCCCCCAATGGTCGGATTTGCACGAAATTTTGCACGGAGGGTCGTCTTGCAGACCTAACCGCCTGTTTCAAATTTTGTGTCGATCGGTTGAGGGGTTTCGGATCTGCGCGGGGTCGAACTTTGCCATTCTCCCTTTACTTAGCCGATCGCCATTAACACAGGGCTGTGCTACCGCACGCCTGTGATAACGAACGAATGAAACAAATGACTAAACATTGACTATATTTGTCCACAATAATAATATTATTATGACAAAACATACCTATTTGATCTCTGATTGATACAGGAAGAGGTCAGGCTTGTCCAGAAAGTGACGGTAAATTTACTTGTGTCCGGTGTACTTGACTCTGTCTGACAAACTGCTGAACGACGGTTATTAGGCCCATCGTCACCTTTGATATCACACTGACATATTGACGGTGGACGCATTTTGTCGCCACTGACACATCGCGGTCTGAACAGATGACTGTTGAGTATGCTGTCTATGGCCTTTAACCTATATAACACGCACAACAAGTAATCTGAGCAAAGCTCACGTGACGTGCGACAGCGTCGGTGTTACCACGTGCAAAATGTGTATGCAATGTGCAACAAATTAACACGCCTCCATAAGCGTAAAAGGTTAAAACTCAGATGATTAAAATGTAAGTTTTATGCTTCAAATTTTATAGCGCAAGTTGTCCTGGTCTATCTCCAGCAATGTCGGTGCAATCTACTGTTAAAATATGCGTCGTAGTCTAAAATCGCGAACAAATCACTAAAAATTCGCGTTTTAGATTCAAAATCCTGTACAGTCATCTATGTAGATACCCCCTGAAAGCGGGTCAGCAGTGCTTGTAATGATAAGCACCAAGTCTGTGCCTATCTGTGACCGTCATGAAGCTAAATGATAGTAGCAACAAATGATCTAAGCATCAATGCTGCCACCTTGGGAATCAATGTACATCGTGCAATAAAATAATGATGCGTTTTGAAAGACCAAACTGTTAAAATCTATGTGCTTTTGCAGTAAATTTTGTGGAATGCAGCTTACTATTTCCTGCACATTGCATCGAACTCTCAATGCATTCTAAGCATAATGTTATTAGTTTATGGTTTAATATGGTCATGTAAAACGTTGACGTACTTAATTACAAATATAGCCGGGTTAAATTAATTTGAAACACATCCCACTATTGTACTTTCTTCATACACTATTTGAAACTATTGGTTTAAAACCTATAACCAGTTGCATAACTTACAAACTATAGAAATTCATCAAATTATTATTATATCCATTATTATGTAATTTATTAGCGTTGCGTTGCCTTCCTCTATGAGTGACTGGCGGCAAACAGTTATCGCTCTGAGGAAAACACCGTAACGTCAATATAATTGGTAATAAAACGTTACATATTTTGAGTGATTTTATGTAGCCCACATTCGCTAATTCAACCTAGAAGTTTGTTGAGAAGCTTACTGAAATAGGTTGGATAACTGAACGGGTTCGGGTGGATAAGCGGGAGGCTGCAGTCCGCCTTGCGTCAAGTCATTCGCAGCATCGCCGTCATAGTTGCCGCAAAGTCCTTGTGTGAGGCCTCGGTCGCCGCTGAGTGCATGTACAGTAACGCTCATGAAACAGTCACTGAACCGGTCGAAACAGTACACCTGTGCCGTCACATAGCGACCGGAGGGCATCCAGATCTGAACATATACAGTACACAAATGTTATTAGGCAGAATCGTGTCTCGCAGCGCAGGCGATTACGTCTATTCCTACATACGAGACATACGTATTTGTCCGTAGCGCAGTTTGTCTAACTGTTGAGCTGTCGCTGATACAGCTCTTTAAAACTGAGCAAATCTTAGCAGAAAGCATACGTTTGTCTGTCTGTCTGTTTGTCCACGAACACGGCAATGTATTGGGTCGATTAAAAAACTGGCACAGTCACAGCTTAGCAGCAGCAACAACAGCACTGGCTCTATGGATCGAGTCAGTGCTGCTGCTGTTGCTGTGTGGTGGGAAATCCCAGCGTCACACTGAAGGATGGTACAGACTGCAGCTTGTTGCATCGTCTGCCGCTTTCTCTGTGTGTCAGCAGTAAGCTTACCAGTGTATGGTTTAACGATGTATAGGCCTGTACCGCGCGCACGACACACTGGTCATGGTTTACAAGAAGACATAATAGGCTATTGTTGTAATAAGCTACTGCAAGCAGCATGAAGCCGAATGCGGCATGTGTGGTCACTGTGGTGTATATAGTCTTAATAGTGGCGATGAGAGACTTATCGACTACTGTGTCAGCTATAAGACTCAAGAGACGAGTTCGAGTACATGCAGTTTTGTAGTGCTGCGATATCGGCAATATCTAATACAGGCACAACAATCACGAGACAGTCAGCTGAAGTATACGTTTGTTGCTCTGGCATTAAAACAAGTAGGGCCTACCGGGCATGAAAAAGATGGTGGCCATGTTAATACTGTCGTTGTAGTGTTTGCTTTAAACAACAAACTCACCCACAATTAAAGGCAGCCAAAGCAAACTTGTATAGGACAGGCCTTGCTGCAGCTGCCAGCAGTATGCGCACCAGTCACGTGCGTCCTGGCATGCTATCATTGACCATGGATGATCTTGAACTTGAAGGGTCATAACGCACTATGATGTGCCAATCGCGCGGTATTGTGGCTATTAATTTTTATTCCGCACTTAAATGTTAGTTTTCGCAGCCAAATGACCGACCGACGCAGCGGTGTGGCTAATGTTGGCAATCTATGCACTGGTGCTGCAGCTATCATGACATTGTTTACCGTTATCTATCATCTATGTTATCATATCCAGTCTGACATCAGCAGCTAAAGTGCTAACTGTGAAATGCGAAAGCGCAAAATCTGTCAAGCGTAAAGTGCGAAACAAAATGCGAATTTTGCGCCACATTTTTTATTTCTTGGTTTGCTCTGTCTCACTGCAACGACTGATCAGCCCTCTTGAGTCTGACGGGTCTGATTAATTGTCACTAGCAAACATCGGAGTTCGTTCAACGCTTGCGTCGTCGACCGTCGTATGTGTTTTATAGGCTTAGTCTATCTATAACCTGCAATCTTGTTAATCTGTTTATTCATTTATTCATTTCTGTTGTTGTCAGCGATAGCTCTTCTTAAGCTATTAGTTTGTTTGTCCGTTTATCCGTCTGTTGTGTCATGCGCCACAAATGTGCACGTTCTTTAAACCAGTCGACAGATTTCAATGTCATCTGGCACTAACCACTAGGCCACTTGCATTTTCCTTCCACACTATGTGCAATTAAAGAAACATCATGTTAAAACAATTTTTTTAATCCCAAGTCAGGAAAAAACTTCAAGGTCAAACTCCCGGCAAAACTCATCATGCGTGGAGTAGTTAAAAGCATGACACATAATAGGCTTATTTATCTATTAAGAATGCCAGTGTGTCGTGCCATAAAGCTTGTACTCTACACATTTACCTGGAAAATCAGTCAAAAATTTGTTCAAAAGTCAGCCTTTACTCACACCAGTCGAAACAGACTAAAAATACGCCTGACGCAAGAAAACGTAAGAAACTAATATGTAAACAACAAGGGGAACGAGAAAAACAATTAATCGAGAAAAAAATAATAAATAACACGAACAAACGAGCAAACAGAAAATTTTAAAAAAAACAAAAAAAAACATAAAGGTATAGCGTTTTTCTAGCATTGCAAAATGATATTAACACAAATAAAACAATGATAACAAGAAAAAATACGCAGAACCACAAAACTACTATAGAAGGAAAATGCAAGTGGCCTAGTGGTTAGTGTTGACTCGCAGCTTTTAGGTTATGGTTCGATTCTCACTGCTGGTCATTTGCAAGCAACCTTGAGCAAGTTGTTAACGTACTACTATGTGCTCAAGCTAACTCAGCTTCTTACCTTTCGTTGGACAGGAATGAGTAGTAGCCTACGAACTACAGGATGAAAGCTTAGTGTGGTTGATCGGGCGGTAGTATGTCTGCTTACTGCAAAATGCTCAACAGCCACAGAAAGGGAGATAAGCACCTCGCGTCGCGTCAGTAGATGACACCTTTTCTGTTATCTTTAACTAAGCTATTACTTACTTACAGATAACCATAGAAACGGACTACAGTTGCTCCGACCGTGTAGAGGGTGGCGTCTCTGCTGAGTGTGATGTCCGGCGCCGGATCACGTTCATCAATGAGGTATCTGACTGCTATCGGAGGCTGTCCACGCAGACCCGCAAACACTCCCAGTATGTTGTTGTTTTCACGCACAGCCACGGCGCAGATGCACGACACACGAGTACTGCCGAAACAGGCCCGATGACGAACGTGCACCTGTGTGTACAACGTGCCCCAGAAAAGTATAACTTATAGCTCACAAGGTAATATAGCAACGCAGATAAGGTGCGGTGATATGCTTAATAAACGATTTTATCATTTAGAATAATATTGTCCACAATTGATGGCCGTTTCGCCAACTATTGTAATCTTTTTTTATCAGTTTCTATACTTTTGTACCTCTAATTCCATGCTCCAGATTCATTATCGTTTTCAGTGGCGTAGCGAGGAGGGTGCGGGGGTGCGGACCGCACCGGGCGGCACTTTTTAAGAAGCGGCAAAAAGACATGCATGCAGTAATAACAATGCAATTAATCATATTTATTACAGACACGCGTAACTGCAACATAAGCGTGCCATGAAAACTCTGGGTATCTTAATTAAAAGTGCCTGGAGCTTGAAGAGACACGTTACCAGCCGAGCCTGCTCCCCAAGTCATTACGCGACCAAGGTAGGAGGCAACAGTGGCGGATCCAAAAGACAGAAGTTTTTGTGCTTTGCAAGACTGCAATCTTACACAAACATCACATAAAGTGATATAAAACGGCTTAAAGCATTTAAAATGTAAAATTGTCGTCGCATGCTGAAAACATCTTTGACGGAGAACAAAAAAACGATAGCTTTATGCGAAAAGAAAACAGTTGGATAAACATTAAAAAATAGACAGAAATGGCGGTTAATGAAATGTGTTCTGTCATGGTTTTTCAGTGAGAACAGCATTAGAAAAACGACTGCCGGCTAAAAATGGAAGGTCGAAGGAAATGTTACTAAATCGGTTTTTGAAAACAAATAAGAAAAAACATCGCTTATCCACAACTCAAGAAAATGGCGCAGAATAAAGCAAAATGGAATCAATTTAAACAAAAACTTGCCAATAAGTGCAGAATACGACCATTTTCTATTAACGCACGTTTGATACGTTTTACGCGCGAAAGCAGCTACTGCTTCAGCGCGTCTTAGCCATCGAAATTCTGTCCGTGGGTCCGTCCGTCCGTCTGTCACACGGAAAATCAGTCCAAAATATTGCAGGATAGGATCACTAAATCTTCACTGTCGGCTGCTTGGATGACTCTAATTTCAGGAACCGCAAAGCTTTTATATAAATTCGAAGGGGGTCACCTTGAACGAGGGCGCTAAATGAAAGGGGGTGAGCAAAATTTGCGGTTTTTGGCCAATAAGTCGCTGTATCTCATTAACGGTGCGAGATAAAGCCTAGGTTACTATTAATCAGTAATAAACTGATACACTGGCTCTCGATTGCCACCGAATTCAATGAATTTGGATGACTTTGAACAGCAAAATAGGCGTTTTATGAATTTTGTTGGCGATTTCAAGCTGCGAGACACATTTCAAAAGCGAATTGCGCCGAAATCAATTGAGATAGACATGAATAAACTGCACATGAAATTTTTAGCATTGAACGTAGATTTCGACAGTCCAAGTCGCGATTTTCTAGGTTCAAGGAAACCTACGCACGAGGGCATTAAATAGCGGTACCCCCGTAAAAGTCGTTATTTTACCGTTGTTAGCCAGTCTTTCGTAAAAACGGTTGCAGGTCACCAATGCTCACTATGGGCATGCTGCCTATCACAACAAACACTAGTGACAAGCGTTTTAGTCGTATCAACATTAATGACCTTGAAAGACCCTGAACTTCTAAAATAAGGGGTTTTATTGATTTATGCGATCTTCGAATGCAGCGCATTCTCCAAAAATAAACTGCGACGAAATAACTGGAGATAGACTGATAGTTTGCGAACAGGAACTGCTATAGGATTTCGCGCGTCTCGTGAGCATTAGTTCAAATTTTTTGTCTAATAAAATTATCGTTATCGCTATCGATAGTAAGGCTAAGCAAAGCTAAATAATTTAAAATTCCCAAAAAATAATCACCGCCGTAATCAACTCTTAGTGCTGTTTGATACAAAATACATCAAGTGATCTCGTTGACATGACAAACTAAAAAAATACGCGACGCAGAACTCACAGCCTTAAATAATGGCCGTTAAAATTTACCTCGAAGAATGCATTTGAACTGTTGATTTTCACCAATACAAAGTCGCCAAAATAGTAGATGCTGTAGTATCTGAAACAATGTAAACAGTTACTGTATGTTAAACCACTCCCAGGAGTAAAATACCTGAATGTCAAAACAAACTTATACCACTCCAGATCACAGTTTAACCGACATTTATTCCACGGTCTTAGAGGTCGGTCGTAAACAGTTGTACGTTTGTAGTCACGCTTGAGTGCAACCGTGAATCAAGTAACATCCTGTTTACTACAGTGCCAACAGGCATAGTGTTAAAGACACGTTGTCAATGTTGATTTTATGTAGCACAATATCACGAAGCATATCTACTGCGCTGAATACACTAGTATCTCGTGAAAAGTACAGTTTTTAAGCCGCGTCTAAAGTATAAGTGCGACGCAGAATAATTAAGATCAGATAACATTTAATCAGTTATTCCTAAAAATAAATGTTTACATTACGTATGAATCGTGGTTACGCTAACACAAAAATGTGATAGTGCAAACATGACATATTTTTACTAATTATAACAACAAACTTCAACAGTTTACAAAGCTATGTATGAGCGATATGAGTCAAAACTTAAAAACGGCAAAAATGGTTTCGGGGTGATATTATCGTGTGTTAAAATCTAGACTAGCCTTTACAAGACTAGCCATCCTAAATACTTGAAAAATACTATGGTATCCTAAACAAAATTTCGTTCTAAGTACATTTGTTTAATTGATACAAAGTATGTGCCAAACTAAGCTAAGCTAAGCTAAGTAAAGCCGCTTGTAGAAATGCAAATTCCTATATCTGTTCAGAAAGTTTTTATTTAATGTAATTTAACGCATTTCACCGTGTCTCAAAAGAACAGTCAAAATTGCTCTTGGCACAACTTTGTCAAATTTTTACCAACTTTAATAATATTTGGCAGAAAAAATCGCCAAGACAATATTATTATGTACAGTGCTCTTATGTACCACCTCACCTAATTTATGTCAACACACTACCATGTGAAACACAGATGCTCCAAATTGTTACATCACACGGCGATTATTTGTATTAGATGGCTCACCTTTGCATCATCAATTCAACAGAGGGTGCGACATGGTTTAATAATTTTGAAATATCAAATATTTTATGCCAAATACAGCAGACAACAAAACAGCTGGCTGATGAGCTTAAAACACGTCTAATCCATGAGTGAATGCATTTGATCAGTCGATCGTTGATTCTGCTATCAGCCATTGGGGTTGCATCTAAGCCGTTGCATCTTTGTATGCGGAGCACACTTTGGCACAGATTTTAATTTGCAAGCGAGTTGTTATACAAACTTATTATTTTGTTAAATAATTCACATTTTAGTGTATTTTGTACTTAACTAACTCGCTACAGCGTTTACTTGAGACAGAAACTCAGCATTGTGCAGCAATTTGGAGCATTTATGTTTCACACGGTAGTGCATTGACACAAATTAGGTGAGGTAGAAAGTGAGTGCACCTTACATAATTTCGTCGTCTTAACCATCAACGTGTCAAAAACTAATAAAGTTTGTAAAAAAGTGACTAAGTTATGGCAAAAACAATTTTGACTGTTTTTGAGACACGGTGTACAGTGAGTTTAAACGTTAACATATTAATAATATTTCTATTATTTCTTTCTTAACGGTAACGGCCTATATATTGTATAGCTGTAATTTGATGTTACTGGCACCCTGCCAGCGTTGCAGCTGGTGACGTCACAGGCAATGCATAATCTGCTGCTGACGTCATTGTCACTGTAACGTCACGCCACTGCGCGCACACGCAGACAGTACGGACTGGTGTTCTACATTGTTTCGACTTGCGACTTCTGACTTTTTATTTTTATTTCAAGTATTTAGAATGGCTAGTCTTGTAAGGGCCAGTCTAAAATTCAACTAGTGATATCGCCTCAAATCCATTTTGCTGTTTTCGAGTGTTGACTCATATCGCCCTTGCATAGCTTTGTAAACTGTGAAAGTTTTTTTGTTCTACTCTCTGTCAAAAACGTTTTCTAAACTATTAGCCCAAACCATGATGATCTACACCAGATAATCATGGCCATAATCAATGCCTAAATCAATGTTTAATTCACACTGCATTGTGCATTTACTGTGTTTTCTATGTAGGATTTAATATCTAAAACCAAAAAGACGTACAGTCCGTCGAAAGTGGTAATGTGTGGGTCTCCCTGTGATCTACAACTCTTTGAAGCCACATCATCTCTGATCAACACCTGCACGTATTACCGTGAGCCAAGTTAAAATACCCAACACGGAAATTGCAATATCTGCATTAATTTTTTCTCGTTTATTAAGCACACAATATTTTTTTCAGTTTGTTTAATTTTGCAACATTTTTTCAGTAGCTGACAAAGAGGTACAAAATCAAGTTTAGTGTTCGATTTTTGCTAGTCAACAGCGTAATGTACCAAACCTCTCGAAAATTTTCAACGCTGAAAAAAAACTACTAAAGTATTGCGTACATTTAACTAGTTAATAACATGATAAGCAAATTTTTTTAGTAAACTACGCTTTCAACTTTCTCAGAAAAAACGTCAACTGTTTAGCACCTAAAATCAATTTTCCTAAATGTGTAAATGCACATTTTGCCTTCGTCATCTATAACCAGATTTGTAATTCTAACCTCGATTATTACACAAAAATATTAAAAAGTGTGTTAAATTGTTAACTTCTACGCCCGAAAGCAGCTACTGTTTTAGCGCGTCTTAGCCATCGCAATTCTGTCCGTCCGTCTGTCCGTCTGTTTGTCCGTCACACGAAAAGATCAGTCAAAAACGGTGCAATTTAAAATTACCAAATCTTCACCGTCGGCTGCCTAAAAAACTCTAATTTTAAGAACAGTGAAGCTTTTTCATAAATTCGAAGAGGGTCACCCCGAACAAAAAGCGCTGAATAAGAGGTGGGTGAGAAAAATTTGCGATTTTTAGCCAATAAGTCGCTGTATCTCAATAACTCTGCGAGATAAAGTCTAAGTTACTATTAGTCGCTAATAAGAAGTCGTACACTGGCTCTCGATTGCCACCGAATTCAATGACCTTGCATGACTTTAAACGCCAAAATAACGGTTTTTATGAATTTTTGGGCAATTTTTGGTTGCGAGACACATTTCAAAAGCGAATTGCACCGAAAGCAATTAAGATAAACATGAAGAAACTGCATATGAAATTTTCAGCATTAAACATAGATTCCGGTGGTTTAAGTCTCGATTTTCTAGGTTCAAGAAAATCTGCACACGAGGACATCAAACAGCGGTACTCCCATAAAAGTCGTTATTATTTTTACCGTTGTTAGCCAGTCTTTCGTGTAAACGGTTGCAGATAGGCATGGGCATGCTGCCTATCACAACAAGCATGGTGACGAGCTTTTTAATTGTATTAACATCGATGACTGTAAAAATCCTGAACTTCCAAAATAAAAAGTTTTTTATTGATTTTTGCGATCTTCGGCTGCAGCGCACGCTTTAAGAATGAACTGCGACAAAATGGCTAGAGATAGACTGACAGTTTGCGAAGAGGAACTGCTATAGGCTATCGCGCGTCTAGTGAGCATTAGCTCTAATTTCTTGTTAATAGCAGATTACATAATTACGTTTACGTCAAAACCACATTAAAACAATAGTAATATCAAGCATTTAATTATTTAATTAATAAAATAAAATTAGACATTTTTACTCTCTGTACAGTCTAAAAGTTACAAGTGCTAAATTTTTTCACGAAGTTTTGCTCGTACGAGCGTATTTTGGTATTTTTAGTCGCATTGATCATGCAGTCAGTCGTTTAACGTTGATTTCTGTTGCATAAATTATGCTAATTTGTTTGCTAATTGCACGTCAATCGCTTTGAGTCAGTATGGTTTTATAGCACATGGGCAACTGTTGATGCTTAGTGCTGGTGTTGTTCAGCTGTAATGTAAACCTTGCAACATATACTTAACATTAATAAAAGTAAATTATAAATGCGAAACTTACAAGAAGAGCCGGTACTTTGTACCGATCCCAGCCGGTACCATTCTCTTTAGTCAAAGCCGGACGAAACTGAAGTTGCGTCGTTCGCGCGTTGCTGCCGAGCGTAGGAACAGCTCTTACGTACACGGCGCGACCAGACATTGCCGGCCGGTCAAATGTATCAAACGTCACTTGACAATCGGATACGGCCAATCCACGCAGATCAGTAACAGCCAGTGTCACCTCACATGGTGGACAAGTGATCGGTACCGTGGGTCTTACTGTCACCGGTACATATGAAGTGTTTTCGTAGATGTCCAGTATGTCATTGGAGATATAATCCTGTCACACGAAAAAACACGTAAAAGCATAAGTATGCAAGTAAACAACTAAGTAGTATGAAGTAGATGAAGCATACGTAAAATCACAGGCGCGCGGTAGCCAGAGCTGAGCAGTAATAAAATTACATGTAATTCAATTACGTAATTCAATTACAAATTACAATTTGACACAAAAATTTTAAATATTTGGTTATTTCAGAACACTGCCTACAGGTCACGTGACAGGGCGCATGCGAAACATGGAAAAAGCTACTATGAGGCGTTATATCTCCGTAACGGTGCAAGTTAGACGCATGGTTACAATGGACCACCAATAAGAAACCACATATGTCGAGTCCAATGGTCACGTGACGGATGACGTCACGTGACCCCAAAAGGTCAAGGTCGTTACCATGAAATATGTAAAGTTCTGTGTCTTTATGGCCATGGAAGACGGATTATAATTGATCACCAACGGAAAAAAAATTACTTATTGTAATAAAACAGCAAATATGAATGTATAAAACATCAATTTGTGCACTGGTTAACGGCGACATGCAATGACTGACATATCGAAAATAGCAAAAGTCAAAAACAGATGATATTATTCGACAGCACATTGACAGTCACGCGATGTGATGGTGAGTGATATCACCTCTTTATGATTTTTGCTGTTTCGATCTGTCAGTCATTGCATATCGCCGTTAGCAAGTATATGAACTAATGTTTTGTAGTTTTTTGTACATTTGTTTCAAATAACCATCACCATATTTTGTAAACACTTTTACCTCCACTTATAGCTAAAACAAAATTTAAGTGACAGTATAGACAAAACAGTTCTTGGTTTGTTGCTTTCAGTGCAGCTTTCAAGCTAAAACTAGTGGGTGGCCGATTTCAATTCTTCTTCTTTTTTCCTCATCCCTTTTGTAATGTTTTACTGTTTGAAAGCATGTTGCCTCTTAACTTCAACGTGCAGAGATTGTACTTTAAAATGCTAAGCAATTTTAAGTGAACTTTGATGCATGCAGATAAAAAGTGTCATGCTTTTTTGGCGCGTAGCTAGTCCTAGTTTCAGTTGCTGCTGGTCGGGCGTAAGTAGGCCTACGAGCATAGCATATCAGTGTATTTGTATTGCTCGCAGTGGGCAGACATGTATGCTGCCAGAGCGTGTTCATATTGACTACTTCGTTCATTTATTGTTTCTTATGTCTTATTATCTGTCCCATTGCTATAGCATAGCAAGGGACAGATTATAAAATCACTTGCGTCTGTCTGCCATTCTGTTATTCTGTCAGTGTGTCTCTCGCACGGCCGCAATTTTGATTCGATTTTGATGAAATTTTGCAGAGTAATTCGGGGCCCGAAAAGTAAGATCGAGTTTGTTTAAGATAAAAATCTGATAACTTGTTCCCCTGTTTTACCCCAATTAAAAAAAAATTTGCACTACGGCCGATGGAAAATTCAAAGCGGTATAACTCGGTCCCCGTAAAAGATAATTGCGCGCTGTTTGCACCTACCCCCCTATGTTCGGGTCCGGGCTATCCGATGTCATTAAAATTTCTCCCCTGCCGACCCCTGTTGTCATGGCCACGATTTATTTTGGAACAAAATTGACTATAACTCGGCACCCGTGAATAATAATTGCTACCTGTTTGCACACACCCCTTTATTTTCAAGCCCGCGCTATCCGATGGTGTCATTTAAATTTCTTCCCAGCCGATCCCCGTTGCTATGGCAACGAATTTTGGGACGAAATTGACTATAACTCTGCTCCCGCATAAGATAATTGCACGCTGTTTTTACTTACCCCCTATTTTCGGGCCCGGGCTATGCAGTGATGTCATGTAAATTTCTCCCTTGAATACCCCTGTTGTCATGGCAGCCAACCGTTTTTATTCAAAGACAAAATTGGCTGTAGGCTCGCAAGAGCGTCAAACGCTGAAACGCAGCTGCTAGGCTTTATAAGTTTATAGCGTGGCAATGCGATAGATACCTCGTTCCACGGAACGTATTTCTAGTATGTAAAAATCTTCGAAAAAAAATCGACAGCTGTGTTTTTATTTTAACAAATAAAGATATAGGCCTATACAATCAAAAGTTTTCTTAACACAGACCCGGAGATGAAATAATAGCCTACGCAAATTTGTGCCGAATTAGCCATATGTACGACAGCAGACAAGAAAAAGCTGTAATACCGATCTGAGCTGTTTCTCACGACAGGGGGAGTTCCGCTATAAAAAAGGGTTTGTCGCACCCTGTGTACATGCACCATGCAATAACAGTTTAGTAGTAGGCTTAACTGACATAACTGACCGATTCGACCCGGAATCCCACGAAGTGTGACCCATTACTGTACAGAGTACGGGAGATAATCGGCGGCGTGTCCTCGTAGAAACTTTCCACAGCGCACGACACCTGCATGTATACACACCACACACCATAGGATACAACTTGCTTCAAATGAACTATGCCCGGATCAGGATTACTCTGAATCCGCATCCTATATCGGACCGTTGCCAAAAATTGTAGCGTTTGGCGATCTTTGATCCTTAAAAATGTCGTTAAAATCCGTGCTGAGATACACTGCAAAGCCTCAGATTGCATGCTATTTCTTATAAAGAAAAATATTAAATTTTTTTCCAGAATCCACGAATTTCAGGTGCGGTTAAAGACGTGCCTTTACCAGTCTCTCCAGAACCGTGAAGACTGTCGACAGGTTGGAGATAGGCCTGTAGTTTGCCGGCGACGATCTGTCGAGACCTACCTTCTTTAGTAGTGACAGCACTTGTGCCGACTTGAACCGTGCCGGGAACGTTCCAGCCTGCAGCGACAGGTTGGTGAGTCTGGCGATAGCTGGTGCGAAAACATCAGCGCAGTCATTGAGCAACGAACACGGCAGAACGTCGAGCGGCGATGTTTGACACGGCATCGAGGTCAGCAGCTTCCGAACCTCGTCAGTTGTCATTTGCTGGAAAGCCGACAACTGCGGTCCGGTGTGCGGTCGAGTGGCAAACAGTCTGTCAGTGGACTGCTGTGGAGCCGCTGAGATGTTGTCAGGAATGTGCTGGACTTTATCAGTGAAGAAATCACTGAACTTGTTGACAAGGTCGGCGCACTTCGTGTCGTCGTGAACAGCCCGTTGTCCGCTGTGCAGTAACTTCTTAGCCACGTTGCCCGAACGTCTCCGTAAACATCCTGCAGCTGGGACCTGATGTAGTCGGCACGTAACTTCATGATGCTGTTGCGTGCTGCTTTGCAGGCCACGTCGTATGCTTGCTTGTCTGCCTGAAGACCGGTGCGGCGACATTTACGTTCCAAACGACGTCGAAGCTGCTTCGCCTGTTAAGCTTCGGCAAATTAGGTACTAAGGCTTCGATTTCGAGCACATTTTAACACGTATTATAGCCGCAGTAAATATGTTGCTAAGAAATATTCTGTTGCCATAGAAACAAAAGATTACCAAGGTTTTAGAAC
>Ga0209671_1003326_pt1 | contig 15385 bp, 7 predicted proteins | sample WorMetHERISLAND2_2_FD_187401 | JGI IMG/M metagenome (GOLD analysis project Ga0209671, IMG submission 187401) | Marine gutless worms symbiont microbial communities from Max Planck institute for Marine Microbiology, Germany - Olavius geniculatus... | ecosystem: Host-associated > Annelida >... | reverse complement strand
GCTTAAAATGCAAAAAATTGGCTTAAAATGCAAAAAATGAGCGCTTATAACTTCGGAGTCAGGGGGTGTAGCCCGACGGAACTTTAACACTTGACGCGCCTCTAGGTTGGGGTGTTAACGCAAGTACGAAAATTGGGGGTACCGCCCCCCTTAAAATTTGGGAGGGCAAAAAAACGTCCAAAATCTAGTACGTGTTACGACAATTTTCGAGTTTGACCGCGAATATCTCTGGAATCGATAAAGATAGCGACAAAATCTAAACGGCATTGACGAGCGCGATCTTTTCGGCGTTGAACAAAAAAAATTTGTGAAATTCCGTCCACTACGAACAAAATTATAGGCGCTCATGTTGACATACCCTAAGCGCATTTTTCGGAAAACCATATTTCAGCCCGTAGGCGGTGCTGCGCCCCCAAATTTTTACAGGCGCTAGAGAATGACCAAGTCTTACTAGCGCACCCCTAACCGGGGACAGGGGCCCCCTTACAACTTTTTTCAAAAGAGGGTAAAAAATTGGCTTAAAATGCAATAAAGGAGCGCTTATGACTTCGGAGTTAGCGGGTGTAGCCCGACGAAACTTTGGCATTTGACGCGGCTCTAGGTCGGGGTGTAAACGCAAGTACAACTTTTGGGGGCACCGCCTCCTTAAAATTTGGGAGGGCAAAAAACGTTTAAAAATCGGTGCGATTTACGACAACTTTCGAGTTTGAGCGCAAATATCTCTGGAACCGATGAAGATAGCGACAAAATCTAAACGGCGTTAACGAGTACGATCCTTTCGGCGTTGAACAAAAAACATTTTGTGAAATTCGGTCCACGACGAACCAAGTTATAAGCGCTCATGTTGACCTACCCTAAGTTGACAATGCGCGTTCGGCATATACCAATGCATTTGAGTTTGGGCCACGTGATTTGATGCCGGGAAAATTTTACCCCTTCCCCTCTAATTTCCCAAATCGGACTTAAGGCGCCGGGCGGACTCACGTTGGGCTTTGCCCCAAATTTCTAGTTTATTTTATAGAGAAAGCAGTTAAATTTCATAACCCGGTCATTTCACGTGTCGTTTGCTTCAGATAACAAAAAGCGGAACGATCGGGTTTTGAAATATATCTCTTCAATTATTCTTTCCCTAAAATAACAGCAGTCAGGCTCGTTGAGAGCCACAGCAGGGTCCGGGAAACCATTCTCGCAGGGTCCTTTATGGGGTTGTGTCTGGGGAAGCGGCTGTTCCCAGAAAATTTTTGAAGATACCCCTACAGTGGCACAGGCCAAAAATGTTGCGCTGTTTCCGATAGCTCTAGTCTGTGAGGCCCCTTTTCTGGGGCCCATGTTTAGCTAAACATGTGGAACATGCCTAAATCCGCCCTTAAACTGTTTAACAAATTACCAGCAGTTGCGCGAACATGACAAAGTAAAGCTAGTCAGATTTGTTGAGAAAAATCGTCGCAAAATATTTACGACTGATGTAAGCCCAATTCAGATGATCAGTTTTGCCGTCGAACATATAGCAAAATATTTGATCATTGATGGCGTGGCCCTCCAAACGTCGTGGGGCCGGGGAAACTGCCCCGTCTTACTCCTGTCTCAACGTGTCTGAGAGCAGTTGAGTTATTTGGCGGTTTCTGACCACTATTAACACGCCACAGGTGATAAATAACACGTTTGTTCGTTCAAAAAAAACGAAAAGACAGACAGATATATCCAAATAACAAGAAAGCCCAGCTGTCGCTAGGAAAGACGCGCTACAGCCTAGATACAGTTCCTGTTGCAGTACTGAGATTCAAAATCATCTAAGGTCAATGATTTTTTATGTCATTTGATAGCCAATATGCGATTTCCTATTAGTAGCAACCCAAGCCCTATCCCGCACCATTTAGCCACAATACATCTCTGACATACGGACGGACAGACAAACGGACACACGACAACTCGTGCCATAGACGTCTACAGCATACCTGTAGCGCGTCAAAAAATACCTGGAGATTTAGGCTTACGTTGAAAGTCACCGCAACTAGTTAAATACGTCAATTTCTCATAAAACCATAAAACACAAAATCACGAAACAACTTAGTAGTTTGCATAAGTTTCAGATTTTAAACTATTCGTAACTAGTTTAACTGCGAATGACTTTTGCAAAAAACTGAATGGCAAGTGAATAATGATTAGAGGATGGGAGTTTGCCCAACCTAACATATATACACGTCTGTTATAGCTATCTTCATCATCTTGGCCATCATCTTGGAGCCATCTTGGCTCCATTAACTTCTGTTTAAATTGCCTCTATTTTTGCTGGACTTCCTGCTTATGCGTTGAGAGTTTTCAAACGTAATTCGGTTTTTTATGTTGTTGGTACATCTTTATGCCTATGCATTACTGCTACTGCTGTTGATTTTTATTTCTCCGACCTGTTTCACATTTGTTTCTTAATCAAGTTAGGTCAATAATAGAGCGTCCTTGGGTATATTGCAGCAGCAGGTTTTTACATACCAGACGCCATTTTTTTCTGTCCAGGTAACAGCATCAAGACTGCCGAATAAATAAGTGACTGACTAGACAATGTTACATAATTAGTGTACATATGTACAATATGCTGAATGACTGTGCCAGGTACTGAGTAACCCACTGCATGGGATGCCTCCTATGAACCTGCTGCAAAAAACTGAATGGCAAAAAATAGCACTACCAGGTGACAGAAACGACTCGAAAAACATATAGTCTACCGCAGTGTTTTTCAACCTTTTTGCTGCAGCGGAACCCTACATAAGTGTCAAAATCACCCACGAAACCCCATGGCATGCAGTGATCCGTGAGTTTAATAGCGTAGGCAAAGTTGAATTTTCAGGGTGTCTGGGGATCGATGTCCCCAGCGGAGTCGAGAAGCAGAAAACCTGTGTGAGTCTGGGGCAAAACCCTCAAACGCTGACGATAAAGCAGCAGGCAAAGACTTGTTTAATTTTACCGTACAAAACAAAATAATATTATTAAGCATTTTTATTCCACCCATATTTCCCGTAACCAAAAACACCTTACGAGGCGGTCGCCAACGACCCAAAAATTATCATTGGATCTTTTACGTTTTCACGCCCATGGACAGCTAAAAGGGTCTGGGCCCCTGAGCCATTTGCGCTAATGGGCAAAGCTTTTATATTTTTCAAGCAGAATGTCTAAGAAAATGAAGGTCTTTCTTTAAATGGACACACGATTCCTTAACACTGACACTAATAAATTAGTGTTCGGTGTTCAAAGCACATATTCTAACATTGTTGACAACAAGAAAAATATTCAACACTGTATGCAAAAGTAGACGGCTAGAAGCGCTAATTTAGAACTAAGCATAATTTTCATTCGGTGCGTAGTACTTCAATCTATGGCTTGATCTGACGTAATTTCGCACACTAGATTATTTTTATTTTTTTACTGACGACCCGTGGAATCCTTGGCAGACGCTCGCGGAACCCTGGGGTTCCGCGGAATCCCGGTTGAAAATCACTGGCCTACCGTGTATAAAATTTGACGCATTCAGACGGCGGTAAAAGTTGATTTTTTCTCATTATAATAAAATGATTAACGTTAAGACGATTGATAAGAAGTCAATAAGATCCACTAATTTCCACTTATTATAGTTGAATAAGTATTAAAAAATAACTTTCGAACTACTATCAGAGACGACGTGGCGGCCCCAAATTTTGGGCCGTCAGAAAATTGTCAGAAAATCTTATTTGTGTTGAAAACTATTTGTTTAAAATGCAATATTTGGGACTTAGAACCCATACTTAAAAATATTTTTAGGCAAAATTAAAATTCTAAGCAACGATAATCTTTTCTTCGGAAATTTGCAGCTGTCTGTCGGAAATTCGTAGTGTCTGTCAAAGAATTACAACTTCCTGCCTTGCCTAATTTTTTTAACCCACGACCCTCTGATTACCATGTTCCAATAAATGATACAAAATAGTAGTCGATGGTGCGGAAGTCGTGCTACCTGGCGGTGTCGTTGGACGTGGAGGAAGACGGCTGGCTGGCGCTGACGTCGCGGTAGTCCTCGCTATGTGTCTCGATGTAGCGGTAAATATCAGTCACCAGCATCTTCTTACCGGGCGCCGAGCGCAGAGCGGCAACGATGAGCGGTTCAAGCGGCTCACGAGGTCGACCTGAAGACCTACGACCACTGGAGGACGTACTAGCAGAAGCAGACGTCTTAGTGCTACTGCTACCGTCAGCGGCAGTGTCTGGAGACATCACTACGACTGAGTCAACGCTGCAATTACTGACGACGTCGTACTGCAACGGACTGTACTCCATCACGTGCGTGCTAGTCCAACGTTACTTAGAAGACATACATTGACTGACCGACGACAACGATGTAATATATTATACCATCTTATATAGAGACTGTGCCTTGCCTGAAAACGACCTATTTATATGCGCGTGTCTTCTTGGTTTGACACGCCTCCTGGATAACCGTGGCTGGGCAATCAAACTGCGGCAATAATAGTAGTGTTTTTTTTCTGTCACGCTGAAACTCGGTTTGAAAAATAGCAATAACGCATAACCTTGGCCAGCGTTAGACCGTGTCACAAATCAGTGATCGACGCTAATGCTGCTACTGTTTTCACTAACTGATGATTTGTATTTTCGCGGTAATTTCTACGTGGTCGGCAGACTATAGCGCTGAATGAGCGTTGAATCGCGGGGATATTTAGGCCTATATGTTTTGTCCTGCGGACGTACGTCGGGTTATAACACATTATCCCGGCCAGCCTAATGAGTTGAGCTGACACTGACACGCTTTGCTGCTCGGATACAGTGCGTGTTTAGAAAGCCGAACATTTCTTGTTTCTGCCAATCAATTTTGCGAAAATATAACCTTACTGTCTATAATCAAGTTCAAATTTTGCAGCATCGCATAAGCTTTTCTGAACATATTTAGCTTTTAGGCTTTACACGTTGTTTAATGTCACAAAGCTTTTAGGAGTACTTGCGAGTTACGATATACTGATAAGTTTACAGTTTTCTAGCAGAAATTAATTATCATACATATCTGAACAGGAAGCTGCAAATATCCGATAGACACTTTAAATTTCGGTCAGAATTCCGACAAACAGCTGCAAATTTTTGACAGTGGAGATTATGGGTGCTCAAAAAGTTTAATTCTCTTCTAAATAAAGCGGTTTTATTTTCAATTTTTGTTTTTTAACAAAGAAAAATTTTCCGACATTTTTCGTCAGGCCAAAATTCAGGAAAAAAAGGCAATGCCCTCTGTCCCACCTCGGCCTCGATGCCACTGCTGAGTGTTATGATAAACTGCCTTTACGTAGTTTTTAGCCGACCGTATTTAAGTAACGGTCGAGCTTATGGCATGGTTGTCGTCTGTCCGTCCGTTTGTCACGGATGTGTTGTGGCTAAGCGGTGCGAGATAAGGTCTAGGTTGCTATATATCACTAATAAAAAGTCCTATATTGGCTTTCAAATCGATGACCTTGGATGACCTTGAATGACCTTGAAGGTTCATAGCGCATCGTGGTATTATTGTGCGGTATTGTGGCTAAGCGGTAAGTCATAAGGGGTTGGCGATGGTACTATCGGATAGGGCACTGGCAACTTCCTATAAACTGTTAATAGTAACCATCTGCAGTGGTTTGGCCGCAGTTTTTAATCAAAAAAGTTTTAAACTATAAGTGGCCATATCTCGGAAACGGTGAAAGATAGGACCAAGGTTACTATTAATTACTAATAGAAAGTAGCATATTGGCCTTCAAATGACATGAAAATCATTGAGCTTAGATGACCTTAAAAGTTAGTACGCGATATTGTGGCTCAACGGTGCAAAATAGGGCAAAGGTTGCTATTGATCAATAATAGGGAATCGCATACGCCCTTTCAGGTGAGATGAAAATCATCGACTTTGGATGACCTTAAAGGTCACTGACAACCAGTACGGTCGGTTATTCTAGGGACAGCTGAGCTTTTTGTCCTAGCTTGTCGAAGTCAGATCGCAGTGTACGTTTGATATTTTGATATAACTTTTTTGATGACAACGTCCTGTAAATTAATGAATCAATATCAGTACTTAAGCAAAAAATGGCGTTCATTCACAAAAACGTACATAAAGTATCTGCTGCGTATAACAGCAAAACGACAGACAAAATGCACAAAACAGTCACAGATATATCGCAAACGAAACGTCAACCCACTGAAAATTTTTAGATGCATTTACTAACAGCAATCAGAACATCTATTGAGATTCATTATAGGCTTATTATAAGAGTAAAAAATAATCCACTGTTCCGAATAAAGGCCTAAGCAATGATCGTTGGCACTAGCATTAAAAATAAAGATGCGAGCGCCAATTTTGCAGTCAACTTTTTCTATTTAGAACTCCCAGATTGTCAATAATAGCTTATTAAGTAGGCATTTAAGTAAGTAAGTAAGTAACCTACATGTAGGTAGGCCCATCCCTAGACGTTTTATAGTAGGTCCACCGTCCAATGTCCATGCATATCGGCGGCAAAGTTTTCGTCGCATGACGCCATACTCAAACGTGTGGTGCTTGCATGCGGGAAACCGCAAACGATCGAAACTCCGTTGCTGTGACAGTCAAATAGCCAGTAAAATTTGGCAGGGGCTGCTGGGGCACTGTGTATAGGCCTACGCACCAACAGTCACAGTAGGTTATTTTTTTTCTTTTTAGTTGCCATGATTTCAGTCAGTTTCTTGATTGTTATGTTTTACATTATAACTGTACTCTTATTTCAGTTTCTCTTATTTTATTTTTATTTTAAACACTTCAGTTCTTTTAGTTTATGTGCTAAATTAAACTGACAGCCTGTTTGTCAGTTTCAAGTGCAAATTCAATATCATATTGTATCATCATCAGCATATCGGTCATCAGTCAATACGAATCGTCGGCATTAGTAGGCGGCAACTGCGCGGGTTTTTCCGCGTCGCGTTGTGCAGTAGAGTCTGTTTTCGTCTGCTTGTCTGTGTTCTTCGTTCGTCGCACGTACTTCTTACCGCCGACACAGCAGCTGCAGTTAGCGCACGACTTTAGCATATACAGACACCCAACACTCGCTGCCAAAACACCTGCAACAGACGTCGCAGGTAATGGCAATAGTAATGCCAATCGTCATCAACTGAATTGGTTAGCTGCTGGAGACAAGTAAAGAGAACATCGATTATCCACAACTCAAAGAATTGGCACAGGAACGAGGCAGATAGAGTCGATGAAAACGAAAACCTGTTCACAACAGAAAAAGAATCCTCATCAGGAATATTTGTGGTTACTGTTTTGTTTTCTTATAAACTTAAATGTCTACCGGCCCATGGCGCCGCTTGGCCTACCGATTCCATATTTAACTTTCACTTGGGTCCCGTTTGAATTCGGACTATGTTACAACAATAGTAATACGTTACACATGAAACGAGATGTCTGTCCCTTTGCCGTACCATATTTGTTACGTTTCACCCTCGATAGTATAGTCATTGTTAGTCCCAGCAACGATTCAAAGCCACAAACTGCTCCCATTTGGGTTACACGACATGACCTTCATGTGACTTTCGCACTCGCTTTGCACTTGTGTGATTTTCTAGGGAGGGGCAATTTGAAGCAACTGTGTATTTCACACATTAATTTTGTCAAAATATAAATCTTATTTTGGGGATCGTGATCTTGACTTATTTTGGTCATGTACAGACATCTGTAGAATAATGTGATGGGTTGTGATCTCGATCTTTGGTGTTCATGCAGTTTGTATGCGTCATATTAAACTGTATAGGTAAGTAGACAGCCCGGGCGCGGTTGCTGTGTTGACTGTTTAAAACAAATTACGAATCAGCATTGACAGGAAGACTGAAAAATTTACTGATCATATGCTACGGCAGTCTGAGAGATGTAAGCAAACAGCATGAACACGCGTAGGCCTACCGCAGACAATGGCGAGTGGAACAAGGTGGATGAACGCTGGAACAACGATGGCAACGTACAGCAGAGCTTTTTTCCAGTTGTCCAACCACATCAAGATTCTCCAGCAGGTGCAGCAACAGCCGCCGTCATCTCTGCACCACAGCGCAACAGTTCAACTGCCTCCACCGAATCAAAGATACTTCTTATATACGACTCGTTTTCATGTTTCGTTGTTATGGAACGGGTAGCCGTCCATGGTAATGTTACGACATATAAGCTCTTTATAACCTATAATATATTGCGTGGTCCAAAAATGGCACCATTTTTGCATGCATTAACTTCATCGATTTTCAAAATCCTTTCACTATCAAAATTAGAAAAACATTTGTAATAACACTATTACTAAAACTAAAGATCCCACCACACCTCAAGTGTCGCTACACTACTTTGTGAAATGTCAGTGTCTAAAAACAACTGAGAGCGAAACGACGTTTGTAACAACACATTTTTAAAAAAAAACAGCAACAGGAAGCAACGTATTTATTGTGCCAGTTAATTGTCTAAAGTATCTGTCACATCCTGCAGTTTTTGCATCAAATGTTCAACGTAATTGCTTTGCTGCTGGACGACGAACTTGAACTGGCGACGCCACTGACTAATGGCGCAAATTCGCGCGATCATCGAAACGCTACGACGTGACCCAAAGTCATTTTTTTCAAAATTATTATGCATATTGCACACTCTGTAAGTAAAGCGAAATACTTACTTGCAAAATACGCATATGCTGAAGAACCAGACAAGTTCCAGCAGAGTTATAAAAGCCGACACAGCACTTCAAAGACACGCACACATTATGGTATCGAGTTAATTAAGTCTTGAAAAAAACAATAATACCGGTGCCGTACAATACGTAGTCAATACAGAATACTTACCTATAGCTTAGCGCTGTTCGTCTTTGTTACGACTCGCGTACGATGTTTAGTTTTATCGCACAGGTGGCTTGGTGATGAAACGATATTGTGTCCGACTTACGATCGTGAGATTGTGGGTTCGATTCCCGGTCGGGTCACTATCAAGTGGTTACTACTTGCAAGGATGACTGTCAGCGGACAGGTAAACCATCTAGGTATATCACCAATACCAAAGTCAACTCAGTCTTTCAACCCTCCGGGGGTAGGTAAATCGAGTATTGCCCTGTCTAGCTGGGGTTAAGGCGGGGCGCTCCGTAGCTCTGTGATGGCTTTCCTATTACGAGCTATACACGACGGTCACCACCTTTACCTTCTACCTTTATAATGCAATGTTGCCGAAGCGATACTTTACAAACGCAATGCCCTTCTTCGCGCCAAAGCAATGGAGTACCGAAACATGACGACTACATCTGATGATTAGGCTAAAAACTTTCTCTTGCATATTATGTATTCTATAGGTTTTATTTCTAGGTTTTACTGTGTAGTGTTTTTATTTTTTGTGTCTGTGTGTATGTGTGTGTATGGACCACGTTGCCTGATTTAAATAAAATGGAATGGAATGGAAAAACTTCCATAAATAAGCAGCTCGGAGTGACCCGGTATAAACGAAAGTAGATCGAACTTACAAGCAGTACCAAGCTGAGAAGAGCTGCGCTTCTCTCGTGCGCAGTAGAAACACGATGCAGACCCACATTCCTGACAACATGCAACGCATACACAATGCAGTGTCATGCATACAAAATAGTGTACCTGTGAAAAAAACAGTCAGATCCAGCAGTGCTTGTACACTGCAGTATGACGTGCGAAAGCGTGCTACAATAGCGCCATGAATGATAACACTTGGAGCAAATTCACGCAGATATGACAGCAAATTCCGGACCCAAGAACCAGGGGCGTATTGACAAGTAAAAGCAGGATGATTTCTGGTAAATTTGGGAAAACAGTAAAATAGCAAACTGGTTTTTTTTCTGGTAGCGAATTACTGGTTCACCTCTCCCTTTTTACTTAAAATGAAAATGTGCTGCGAAGCTTGTATGTCTCAAAATGCATTTGCGGCCGTCTCGCGCTCCGCTGGGGGAGCTTACAGCGTTCCCCAGACCCCAACTACCCGGACGTTCGTTACCCCGTTTGCCGAGGTTGTCCAAATAAACGGTTTCGAGCAAAAAGTCAAGTTATCAACCACGTGACATAAGTCGACGTATACGATTTTTGCATAAAAGTTTCATTTGTCTATGTATATAAACAGAAAGTTAAACGTCAAAGTCCAGATTAATGCAATTAGTGCGACTCGGGAGAAGCGGCCCACTACAGAGAACAGCAGATTTAAGTTATATTTTACCGGCATATTTTATAAACAAATGATATAAGCCTACGAGAGAGCTTGTCTTTAACTGAGTAGGCCTAATTACGCAGTTAATAGAGTGTCGTTTATATACCGGCTACCAGGAGAACTGTGCAGAGCTTGACGACGACAGTGATGTGACGAAAGAAGAATGGCCGTGTATCTATCTCAGTGATGTCTCGTGATGTGAGTTCCGTCAGCTCATCAACATGCGCCGCGCTTGATCCTGATATTCCATGCTCCGCGGCTGATGACGTCATGCCGATGCTTCAATCGTCTCATCTCATACACTCAGTATTCCTGCTGCAGCTCTTTCAATAAGTTATCGGCCAACGTGTACAAAGTAAGAGACAGGTGTGCCTAAACCCACGTAAACAACCACAATGCACTGAAGCTTATTATTATGCGTGCAGATACTAGCTGCAGCGTCGACCTATAATCTACACGGTGTTTCATAAAAGGACCCCTTTTTCTTTCTTTCATAATTCACTCAAATGATGATCACTTTATACAAAATTTTTATCAGCTGTAGCTGAAAAATACTAACTCAAAATATTCTAAAAAAAACTTTAACTGTTGATTAAATATTCTTTGCTAGTCATGACGTAATGCTGACGTCATAATGTCATGGGTACATGTTTGCTTGTCTTAACTGGTGCTGTCAGTTGCTACCCTGCTCTGATGGTGAAACAAGACTGAGAAAAATCATTACAACTGTTACCACTATAGATGCCATCTTTTAAAGCTAAAATGAACCAAATTCAATTTTCGCTAGGGCTCCGCCCCATACTCTGCTTGGGGAACTTACAGCGCTCCCCCAAATCCCTTAGCTAGATTTGAGGAGTCTACTACTAAAAATTTTTTTAACGAGATGAAACAAGAAGAAATAAAAGGGAAACAAGAATGGAGAAAAATGGAGGAAGGGGTCGAGAGGTAAGCAGTAAAAATTTTCAATTGTTTTAGGCGCTTGTCATCATAGTAGGATAGCATCACAACCACAGATGTAAGATGCCTTTATGCATCCCTATAGCTGTCATCGCCATTATACCAAATAGGCCCACCGACGCTCGAGATATCACGAATGATATTAACTGGCAGTGCATGTTAATTCTTACTGTAACAAATGCTCGAGTCTGCTGGCCAGTTTGCATCTCAGCTTGTATCACGCTGTTTTTATGATTTACGATATCCTGCAAGAAAAAGTGTTTTGTGACACCGAAAATGCACCTAATTCGTTTTTTTGCTGGGGCTCCGCCCCAAACTCCGCTGGGGGAGCTCACGACGCTCATAGTTGGCTGGCTATAAAAGTGGATACACCCTTCCCATTTCTCACCCCCTTGACAAATATGGCGTCTCGTTCTCCTCGCCTGCTCACCTTGAGTTAGGGGAAAACTCGCTCCAAAAACATAAGGGGGATATACGCTCCTGTAGAGTACATAGGTTGTATAAAAACCCATTACAAATGGCGGGCCGGGGGCGCCATGCGTTATTTTGCCTACGACGAATTTTAAGTTACGCCACTGCCTATACGCGTCTTGTCCGTCTGTCTCTCTGTCCGTTCTGTCGGTTGGTACATCGATTACTAGACATGTCGTGACGAATGTTCACACACAGCTTGATTTTATGCTTTTTTCTTTTTAGATAGGAGCTTTTAAAAATTGCCAAGGTACATATTTGCGCCAAATTTTATCCAGCGACGAGCATTGGTTCGTGAATTATCGTGTTGGAAAAGAAAAAACGTAGCCAATTGGTGGAAACAATGGTGCTTACGCTTTCGCGGGCAGTAATAATAACAATAATAACATAAATGTCTGACGGTATCTGAAGCCCCAGATTTCGAGCAAGTTTTCTCTTCATAATTTTCGAGACTGCAGTGCATGAAGCAAGACGTACTACTGATGAAACAATGAAAAATCGCATCAGGCGGTGTATAGCAAATCACCTGCTTGCTCTGTGGTTCTGTGTGGCTGGCCGCGTACATGTACGTCAGCCTTTATACAGGGTTGGCCAAAAATGGCGCAAATTTTTTATATGCCAATAACTATAATCTAATAAATAATCTGGGGCTTCAGATAACGTCAAACATTTATGTTATTATTGTTATTACTCATGTAAAAATAACACCATTTGTGTCCACCTTATAGTTTTACCAAATATTAACCAATTTTCAAAAAATTTTTACTGTCAGAATCAGGACACAATTTGTAATAAAAATATTACTATAGATCTTGTAAAAACAAGGTAGTGTAGCGACACACATGAGGTGTGGTATGATCTTTAACGATGGTGTTACTACAAATTTTCTCCTATTTCTTACAGTGAAAGAATTTTGAAAATCGGTTAATATTTAATAAAGTTATTAACATATAAAAACTTTGTGCCATTTTTTGGCTTACCTTGTATAATGTACTGACAATGCTGAGCTAATTATATACATGTAGTGTCTATTATCTTGTCTCAGTTTACATACGTTAAGATGGGGTTGAGTGAAGAATGGTTGTTTTATACTTTCATTCACGCTGCTGCAGCAGTATAGTAACAGCTGCGGCCCATAGCGCGTGCCTCGTGCATCATGGCCTACTTCATTTGCTACAACTACGACTTGATTGCTTGCTAGCAGATGCGGCTTTAGGCAGGTTCAGCGTGTTCAGCCAAACAATGGTCCCACAGGAAAGCGGCCCCACATGCCAGCAGCACGACATTTTCTGGCTTATGAGGTAAAGGTAAAGTCCAGCACTTGCTATAGCGTTAATTCTTACATGAGACGGACTCAAGACCAGAAGCGCTTTACAATCTTGAAAGTGGCAGTCGATTGGCATAAGCTAATGTTACCGCAGCGCACTATGCGGCCATCCAGTGTCCGCCTAAGAGAACAATTGGACCCCCGGTTTGCAGTTAGCAGACATACCACCGCCCCAATAAGCCACACTACGCCGTCACCCCGTAGCTACTACTCATTTCCCGTCCCACGGAGGGTAGGAGGCTGAGTTGGCCTCTTTACAGCGTGTTGCGACATTGAAAAGTTTACTTAGTATTCGGGACGGGAGCTATGTACGCCGTAGGCCTACTGTAAAATCCGAACTTTACCATGTTACTTAATTATTTAATTCCTCAACAGAGAATTCACGTAAGGGCCCCCACTTCCGGCCCTGCTTCCTGGTGTGTATGCAGGGTGTGATTTAAGTGTTCTTTAAACTCTTGATAACAAAATAATAATACAACAAAAAATGATAATTTTTATTTTACTACAACGACCATCGTCACAACTCCCATTATTTCTAATAGTGTAAACACTTAAGAACACACATGCTCATGAATAGCCTACAACAATCGTTCTTCAACATTTAGTACGAGAAAAGAAAAAATTGTGAATTAAAAATGTCTAGCAAATTACTAAAATGGACAACACTGAACAACGGCTGGGGTTCACGCACACAGGAATAATATCGTTTATCGATAATGATAATGAGCTAAAATGTCAGCCGAGTGCCGACTAAAGGCGTCTTTATGCGGCCATCCCCCACTGCACTCACCCACTGCACTGTACAACATTAACCCCAACCTGAACCTTGATCGCCTGTGATTTTTTGAACTAAAAATTAGCCTAGTGGTTACTCCAGCGTGTGAGGAACGTTTGCGTCAGCTTCGATTCTTATGCCTTTTTGTTTTCAAGTTAGAAGCCTGAGCGGGACAGGCGGCCAGACAAACAAACGGGCAAGACCCGCAATGCGGCCTGTTATGACAACCGCACAATAACAAAATAAACAGATAAAAACGGTGATAAAAACGGTGATAAAACGGTGCATATATAGGGTGGGCAAAAAATGGCACCATTTTTGTACACCTTATAATTTTACCAAATATTAGCCGATTTTTTTTGGGTCAGAATCAGGAGACAATTTGTAATAAAACTATCACTATAGATCCCACCACACCTCAAGTGTGTCGCTACACTACTTTGTAAAATGTCAGTGTCTTAAAAATAACAATTAATAACCAGACAACTTTTACAGCAACATATTTTAAGAAATTAACAACAGAAACAACGTGTTTGTTGTCTCATTTATTGTCTAAAAAGTCACATCTCACAGTTTTTCCATCAAATATTTAATGTGTCCGTTTTGCTGCTGGACGACGCATTCAAGATTGCGACGCCAGTGACCAATGGCGCAATTAACCAAACGCTGCGGCAGTTTGCCCCACTCAGTGACAATCGCTTGCTTCAGCTGGTTGACTGTCGTGAATCATCAACATTGATAGGCCGTGTTGAAGAACATCCCGAACAGCATAACTGACCGGATTTAAGTCTGGGCTGTTTGGGAGCTACATGCCAGGTTCGATCAACGTTGATCACGCAACTGGTCAGTGGCGTTGCCAGCTTAAGTGCGTGGTCTGACACTTCACAAGGTAGTGTAGCAACACACTTGAGGTGTGGTGAGATATATAACAATAGTTTTATTACAAATTGTTTCTTGATTCTGACAGTTAAAAAATTTTGAAAATCGGCTAATATTTCGTGAAATTATAAAGTGTACAAAAATGGTGCCATTTTTGGGCCCACTCTGATACATTTTTTGTTCAAAACAGAATAAAAGCGAAAAACTGCTGGTCTTTGTTTTGCAAGAATGTAAACAAAAATTCTTTGGTTAAAAAACAAATAATTGAGAAAAAAAATCACGACAAGCAAAACGGACAAAAACAAAAATTATTTACGACAGAACGAACGAAAACAAGATGACTGCGATGCAAATCAACTAAACAATTCGTAAAACTGCAGTTTCTAGATCAAAACGTTGAAACATTTGTGACATAAAGGAATCAGTGACCTGGCTTATGTTCTTATCGTCACAAAACAATAATTTCATAGTACAGCCGAAACAACTCTTTCTCTAGGTTGCCAATGTGAAACTACCATTTTAAAATTCGACATCTTTAGACGTGTTTTGTTAAGCTGCAAAAAAACTAAAATTGTATGAAACCGAAAACTACATTGTTAAGAACTATATACAGACAATTTTTTCTCAGAAATCTAAAACTGTGTAAAACCAGTGAAAACTAAATCTGACATTAATTTGAGAACTAACAGTCTGCGTCAGTGGCGGATTCAAGGGGAAAAGCGGGGGGGGGGGCGGCCGCCCCCCTCCTTATCGACCCGATGCATCTAAAAAC
>Ga0209671_1003324_pt1 | contig 15386 bp, 9 predicted proteins | sample WorMetHERISLAND2_2_FD_187401 | JGI IMG/M metagenome (GOLD analysis project Ga0209671, IMG submission 187401) | Marine gutless worms symbiont microbial communities from Max Planck institute for Marine Microbiology, Germany - Olavius geniculatus... | ecosystem: Host-associated > Annelida >... | reverse complement strand
ATATACAATAAAGCTCCTAATTAGTTAGAAATAACCAAGTGCAAAGTGTGTAAAACAATATAAGAACAACACCTGGTGATAGTGCTAACCGAGATGCAACTAAAGATGCGTGAAATGCTGACAGAAATCCAACGTAAACCATGAAAATTTACCAAAAACAGAGAGCTAGCGTAAACGCGACTGACCTGTCCGCCATCTTGTTGCTAGTTCAAAACGTAAAATAAAGAAAAGGATGGTCCAGTACTACTTACGTAAGTCAGACTTGTAACCAGAAGTGCTTTACAGTCTTGGAAGTGGCAGCTGATTGGCATGAGCTAATGATACTACGGCACACTATGCGGCCATCCATTGCCCTGACCAGCACTCGCAGTGCAACACAACCCTATTCAGCCAGATAAGCGAGTAGTGTGAATAATTTACTTACTAACTGATGTAACTAACGATCAGTCAAACAGATGTGAAATGTTATTTGTTTCTTGCATCATTTCACAGTTTTGGTAAAGAACAGATGTCACAGAGTGTAGTAGCACTGACTAAGTGACAGGTGATTGTTTTTTGTCAAGCAGATGTGAAATGTTACTCATTTATGGCATTATTTCACTGATATTGTAAGAAATACAAACTTCACATAGTGTACATGCAGCACTGATAAAGTGACAGGTAATTGTTTTTACTGATGTTGACATTGTCTGCTGAAGGGTGGTACAGTAGCAGCAATGGCGTCAGACTCGCAATCTGTGCTAGGGCAAGCGTTTCTCAAGTACGCCGATGCAATGATGTTGGATGACACCAAAGCCAAGTACCACTTCCATGTAGGTCGACTGCTGGTGGCACAAGGTGACTACAGCAGCGCCGTTGCTAGGCTGGAAACTGCACTGAACTGGGATGAACAGCACCAGCTTGCACGGTCTGTAGACTGTAGTAGTAGTAGTATCATAGGGTGAATACGGCAGCACTATTGCTATTGGCATCTTCTGTGAAGTTTTTGTTGTCAGGAATGTTAGCTTTTTATTAGTAAGCTTACTGATGTGGATTGTTTGTTCACTAAAATACAGTCCATCGTCTGCTGATACCACTTTACCTACAACATGCGATTTTATGGCACTGTGCCATTTGGATTGATTGTGTGCTACGGCCAAATGTGTTGCAATAGGCAATTGAGCGATTTTGCTTAGAAATAAATGTTTGATGGGAAGCTGCTATAGCTGTTGGTATTTGGGGCACCTGTATCGTAGTTGCATTGTGTGTTGCAGTTACTACCTGGGCTTGGCGTTGGCATTACAGCCGACTGGTGTGGGCGACAGAGCTAAGGAAGCTATTGTTTACCTGCTGGCAGGCATGGAGGCGTTACTGCAACATGCTGTCAGCACTGCTCTACAGCATGGAGAACCAGTGTATATCTATCTTGCTTCTGCATCTGCTCTAGCATTTCTCATTAATGTGACATGCTTGCTGTTATTTTTACTTAGAATAAATCTGTTCATCTTTCTGCAGTGATATTTTTGCTTTTCAAGATTAGTTTTGGGTTTGGTTTTAGTTAACTACTGGTAGTAGTTACGATTTTGGTTTGCGTGGTAGCTGATCTTGTATTCAAGCTATTAGAGCAAGTGATGGCTGAAATATCATATATTCGTTTAATGTAAAGTTGACAAGCGCAACTTTCAACAACGCAAGCACAAGATGCATAATAAATCCAAAAATATGCAAACAGAAACATCTCATAGTTTGTCCAAAAGCTAAAAACAGTTTTAACGAAACTTACTTTCAAAAACTATCGTTACAGAGTGTTAGCTTTGATTCGGGCGAGGGAAAACAACCACTGATGCAACCAATATATACAAAGATGGTGAACTCTCTGTGACACGATGATAGTACCATAAACACTAATAGCTATGAGTATTTCTATTAATTTATGGAGAGCTAAAATCAAGGAGGCAACCAGCTGGCCAAAACTGACTTGATAGACGGCAACTAAAAAGATGTATGGGGAGTTTGTGTGGAGTTTGTGTGTCCCTTGAATGTAGACCTAGTTATTTACGTGAGATGTTTCCCATCTGATTTACTGCCTGTTGTGTGATCAAGGTGGATTGATGGTATGTTAGTAAGGTGTCAGTTTACGATTGAAGGTCATGGGTTCAACTCGCTATCATTTGGTTACTACTTGGATCCATGGTGACTGTGGGCAGGTAAATCATATTGAGGTATATAACCAACACCAACATCAGCTCAGCCGTTTGTCCCTCCCTGGTAGGTAAATCGAATACCAGCCTGTCTGGTATGGCTGGAGTCAAGATGGGGTGTGTTCAGCTGTGTCAGATAATGCTGTGTGATTCCATGAGATGGTTTTCCCACAAAGAGCTATACACATTTTTTGTGATGCAGGCGTGAGAGGCTACTGCAGGCTGACAACCTGCTTGCCTGTACAAACGTCTACCTGCTGCGTGGTGTCGTACAGCTTGGACGCCTGTTGGCCAAGGCAACTAAGGACGTCTCTTCAGCTTGCATGTCTGCTACTGACGTCTGGCATACGTATGTGTATAAGTTGCTGTGTTATCAGCAAAAACAAAAGTGTTGTATTCTTTCTCTCTCACCATCACTTTCTGTAATGGTTAGCACATTAATCTAGATCATTGCAGTTATTCTATACCGAGCTTATTATCTTTTTGAATCCAGGGGCGACTTTTTGTGGACAAGTTGGCGCCATCACAAACTTCTGATTCACAGTGACAACGTGACAGTTACTAGTGCATTACCAAATGGTTTTTAGATATGAGTAGACTTGATTATGGGTAGTTTTGGTGTATAATTATTAATCATTCTTCCAAGTTGACTCAGTTTTCCATCCGTCTGGAGTAGACTTTGTACTGAGTACTAGCTGGTCTGGCTAGGGTTCAGGCGGGATGTGTTTGTTTGTGTTGGGTGGCAGGTAAGATTGTGTGTGATTTCATATGGCAGATGATGCTCTATAGCTCTTGAGACGGGTTTTATTGAAGCGTTGTGCATACCTTTAACCTTTTAAACTTTATTATGCCAGCTGTTGAGTAGCTACAGCTGACATATTTGTGCTAAGATCATTTACTGAGCTGAGATGTGAGTAACATGATTTCAGATGCACAAGAACATCATAGAACACTAGAGCAGAGAGAGAAGATGGACAGAGTGGAGAAGAAGAAGACATGGCTTAGTTACATTTGCTGCAGTACAATGCGTAAGCCTAATATACAAAAAAATTTTACAAGGTAGTCTAGCGACACTTCGACATCTTTTATGTCTGTAAGAACTCTAAGGATTTTTGCATTGCAAGTCTTCTGGCGAGTGTTTGAGTGAAAGAATTTTGAAAATAATTAACATTTGTAAGCACAGGAGTTCAGTGCTATGTTTTTCGGTGACTCATGATGTCTGGAAATATAACACTGTTATTGTTGATGATGTTGTATGCAGTGCGGCACTGATGGCAAGCCAGCTGCTGCCACTGGTCGCTCGAGGTGACGTCTACCAGCAAGTGGAGTGGGTCTTGCTGGATGCACATTCAGCGCTGCTGCAGCACCAGCTCTCTAGCACCAGCTCATCACAGACTGTGTCAGATAGCGGATCGGACGCCGTTGCGGTGTCCTGTGAACGACTCTCAGCTCTTATCAGACGTGTCTCACTCCCTGTCAACGATCATTTGTTACAACTTCAGCTCAAGGTCTCACTCTCTCGCTGCCTTACAGCCAGGCTATCAGCTTAGACGTTTTTCTACAGCTAGTTAGTTAGCTGACCATCAAGGCTGGCTGAAGAGTTAGCTCTGTGCAAGTTTCTTAAGACTCTTACATTATGTAACTCATGAGTTAAATGCACCTGCTTTGTAATGACAGCTGTTACTGGTAGATATGCTCAAGTAAGGTGTTGGCTGACTATTGGTTAAACAATTATCAGTGCTTAACAATTGGCTAGAAATTGTCAGCCAGTTGCCACTATTAAGCATAACTTGATAACTCCAGCCATGGAAGTGTTGGCTTGCTGTTGTTGCCAGAGATGTTTTACAGTAATCAGTATAAGCGTGCAACTTTGCTGTTGACTAACTGCACTCTCATGTATTGCGCTTTAGTGCATTACCAGTAAAACAGTACAAAATCCTGCAGCGTGGTGGGTAGAAAAAGTTGGGTGCAAGAAGTTGCAATTTTCCAACAAACAGCTGCAAGATTCTGACAGAAGAGATTAGAGATTCTCAGAATTTTTATTTTGCCTCCAAATTTTCCCCTATAGAGGATTTCCAGCCCCCAATTTTTCTGTTTTGGGAATAAGAATTTCTATCAACTGGGAATATCTTGACAGGCTAAAATTTAGAAGAGGGAATGCTGCTCTAAATTCTAAATTCTTACCTCTGTTCTATTTGCCACTAACAAAATCGACTGACATTGGATAACGATGAGAAGTGTGTATCATTGTATGTCTGTTGGTGACTGTGTGCTTACAGACATGTCAGACGCTGGTGCGTGTTCGTCCGTGCAGCAGTCGTGCACTCTGTCTGCTAGGAAGTGCTCAACTAGATCTCTACGACTGCCAGCCAGCTGGCACTAATGCTGCGACACAGCTGCTGCAGGATGCCCGGCAGTCGTTCACTGCAAGCATTGCACTCGAGGGAAAACCAGCTGCAGGCGAGCCTCGAGCCGAACTCACAGGTCTGCTAATTTGGTTTGTCACAATTCCTGTCACCCCTTGCGACACATGAGATCCAGCTTTCAAATATAATAATAAATGTACATAAAAATTCTGTACTACATACTATATAATACTAAATATGGAAATCTTTTGCAAAGGATGATCGGAATTGTTGTAGCAGATGTTGGAACCAGAACTCATGTTTGCAATGCTCTGAGGGAATAGTGATAAGGAGAATGTCAGCTGCATGCTTACTGCTGATCTGTTGAAGTAAGTTAGAGATGCATATAGCTCTTTGCAAGAGCCCATTACATATCTAATGAGCATCACCTACCGTATGGGATCTGCCACCCAACCCAGGTTAATGGTTAGCACCTTTGTTCCAGCATGCAGGCCAGTACTTGATTTTTCTTCTCCAGACCTGGAGGGAAAGAAGGCTGAGTTAATATTGGTGGTTGGTTTTATACCGAGATGGTTTAACCATCGCGTTATGATTCGTTTATTTGATGTGAACCAGTTGGAAATTTAACCCAGAACCACTCCATTGTAAGATTGTTACCCTGCTGTCCCATACAGCTTGTTTGTGCTAATGGTCACTGTTCATGAAATAATTTATCTTGTCATTCTAAATATCATCAAGCTTTATCGTGAAGTTAATTCGAGTAAAATGGTGACGTTTTCGAAAAGTGTAACGATTGCTGCAGTTGAACAAAACTCAAAGAAGCCTGACTCGAACAAAATGATCTTTATGTGGTCATTTAAAGCATAGTAAACTTGTGTTCTTTCAGCACAGTTTGACCGGGAGTAGTATCCATGGTCCAGCTGCTATGAAGCTTTAGTGACTGTTTGTGACACTCCATGATTCGGCCTTGATGGTTCACATTGTAATGGTATTGGTGTGAGTAACGTGTACAGATGGCTGACTGGTGACCGACCGTGTTCAGGTCAGAAGTGGTGGCAGGAGATGCAGAAAGCCGAAGCAGCAAAGTCCAAGCCAGCGGTGACCTCAGATGCAGGTGCTACTACAGCTGCTGTGAAGCCAGCAGCAGCACCAGCTGCAGCGCCAGCAGCGGTGGGGCGTGGCGCAGGCAGAGCACCAGCTGCTACTGCTGCTAGAACTGCTGCACCAGCTGCCAGACCAGCCACACAACAACCTGCCAGAGGTAAGTTAAACGTAGAATTCATCTGAATACAACCTTTAGTTTTTACGCGCGAAAGCAGGTATTGCTATAGCAATTCTGTCTGTCCGTCCGTCTGTCCGTCTGTCTGTCACACGGGTGGATCAGGCAAAAACGGTCCAAGCTAGGATCTCCAAATCTTCACCATCGGCTGCCTGGAAGACTCTAGTTTCAGGAACTGTAAAGCTTTTTCGTAAACTCGAAGGGGGTCACCCCGAACGAGGTCGCTAAATGAGAGCAGGGTGGTCAAAATTTGCGATTTTTGGCCAATAACTCGCTGTATCTCAGTAACGATGCGAGATAAGGCCTAGGTTACTATTAATCACCAATAGGAAATCGTATACTGGCTTTCGATTGGCGCTGAATTCAGTGACCTTGGATGACCTTGAACGCCAAATAGGGGTTTTTACGGATTTTTTTTGTGATATGAGGCTGTGCAAGTTTTTATCATTCACAAGGAGGCGCCACCGTCGCCAACGCCACACGCGCCTATGGCTGATTTGTATTAGGGTCCCGATGGGCCGAGTCCAAGTAATATGCAATTTTCGAAACTATAACTACTGAACTGGAAATGCTATAGGCTTTCGCGCGTCTCGTGAGCTTTGCTCAAATTTCTTGTTATATCTTTGTCGACTTTTTGGCAATTGCTGCAGCCTTCATCGGAACGACTGTCCACCAGGTGTCGCTGCGGCGGACGGTAAGTAATCATAGATATGTGGAAGTTGATAGGACCCCTCATCTCTATGATCTCGGTTCATTGACTTGTCTCAGTTTTTCCTGATGTGTATCACCTGCCTAATTTATTTAATCCACCTGCTAGTGGTGTTCATTTGAGCAGCTCTAGTCTCCCTGTTGTATCAATAATACAATATTCTGTGTGGCGAATCGGTGCTTTGTCTTGTCCATGTAGAAGCTTTGGGAAAATTTGAGTTTTTTGAGGGCAACAAGCAAGTCGCATTTTTTCGACAGACAGCTGCAAATTTTTGACAGAGGAGATGGAGATGCTCAAAACTTTATCTTTACCCCTACGTTTCATCATAATATGGGATTTTCAGTTCCAGCTTTTGTATTTTTGGAGGATAATTTTCTGACCCAAAAAATTTCTAATGGGTTTAAATTTGGAGGGGGACAGTTGCCCATCCTGCCTACCTGTCATGGTGCCACTGTTGTGGACTTTTGTTGTTGTTGTTGTTGTTTTGTCATTGTAATCTTGACCTGTGTTAGAGGATGTACATATGCTAGAATAGAAAACTTCAAATTACATGCATATTTTTCGAAAAATTGAATAGTGGAATAGTTTATACCTGCACTAAAATAGAACATGTTCTAAGTACGTTTATATTTTTGCATGGAAAATGTAGAATACTTGTTATATGCATCTTCGAACATTGGTCTTGACGATGCTTTGCTGTCTATGAAGGTGGTGGTGCTGCGGTTACAGCAGGTCGTGGCAGAGCTACAGCAGCTGCTGCTTCTAGCACACCTGTCACTGCTGGGCCAGCTAAACCAGTGCCAGTGCAGGCAGCATCTGCAGCCAAGCCAACACCAACTGCTGCAGCAGCAACTATTGCCAGTAAGTTGTTTAGCGACACTGTCTAACTCCAACTGTTCGGTCAACCTATGTGTGACTGCCACTGAAATATCACAGTTTCACTTTGTAGTTTAGATGGGCAACATGTAACGTGGAAGGATATTCTGACCTCCTGATTATAGATTTGACACCCTGATGTCAGGGGACATAGAACCTGTGCGGCATGGACAGAAAATTCCACTTCGGAAAGTTGTATGGAAAGCATCGATTTTATACCAAGCTTGTTGTAGACTCTGTGTGAATATGTGGCATGTACAGCAGCTGACAAGTCATCATCTGGTGCAGCAGCAGCAGCAACAGCAGGTCCAGCAGCATCGCAGCCAGCTGCTATCGTCATCGTTAATCCCAAGAGTCATCTTTCAAGACTCGGACTTGCAAGAACTCTGACACGGCTCTCAGCCGATCTCAGCGAAATCAAGCGGCTGTACATTGAAGCTATCGACATGGCGCCCAGTGTGAGTTGACCCAGAAATTTTTCACTGTTGATGACACTTGAAGATTATTATATGGCCGTCCTAATATACCACAGTGCAGAGGCCTGTTTCGCACGAATCGCAAAGAAAAAAACAGGTGTGAAACGCGAATTCCATGCAGCATCACAGATATTCTCAGAGAATCTTGGAGATTCTCAGAGAAATAAAAAGTGCGAAACATGCCTCAGGTCTTCCCTGTCCGTCTCTCTGTTTGTTTGTCTGTTTTCTTCTCCTTATGGGTTCCTAGCTCGAAACATGAAGGCATAGAAAAACAACATTGGTGTGAACTTTTACCAGGACAGGAGTAACTGATGCATCAATTTTTGTTCAAAAGATCGAGGTACAGGATATCAGAAACTTACAGGAAATGACAGAGATAATTCAGATACCTCGTGTTTACTTTTGGCCCAGTGGCTCGAGCAATGGCAGACTTGCCCACTGTACTTTAGATGCAGTGATTCAGATGGCGCATAGTTGGTGTGTATGCATAACTAGCTGGACAGCTGCATGGAATGTTGCCGCAGGACCTGGCAACAATTTTGCTTGTCATTTTGATAGCAGAGAAACACGTCAAAACAGTGGCTACTTAATTGTCATGCAGATTTTGTTGATTGTTGCAGAAAACATAGAAAAACATATCCACAATATAATCTGACCAGAAGAGAGCATTAGGAGCTATGGGCATTTTTTAACTTTTAGGGCGCATTGCACCAACCATACTTAAATAAGTGGCCAAAATTGCCCACTTAAACTTAAGTGTCGGGCAAAAATGAGACAGATGCCATCTCTATTTAGCGAACCGTGACAAAGTTATCGTTTTATATTGACAATTATAGGTAACCGTTGCCGTATTCTATAAACAAAAGTGAAGAAAACTGGCAAATACACATATAGATTATGTTGTTTATTGTTGAGTAATTTACAGCTGAAATCATTTTAAGTGAAAACGAATCACTTTTCTAAACAGCAGTGCTCTGACATGTATGAGTTCAGCATAGTCTACAAAGTTTATTTTTTTGAATTCGTTGTCAGACAATTATGTATTGAGTCCATATTTATGTCGATTTTTGTGTATTTTGTTCAAAATTATACTGTTCTGAAATTATTTCAATTTATATACGGCATTTCGAGTGATGGCTATTGTTGTCAATGAAGCGTTTTTGCTATTAATAGGCCGTCAGGGAAATGCTGTCGTCACATGATCGAAATTAGCCAATGGCAGGTGTCATTACAATTAAGTATGCCACTTAGCTAAGTGATGTGCGGATTGTGTTGGTGCAATGCAATCGATTTAAGTGGCCGGTTAAGCACCACTTAAATTTAAGTGGTGCTTAACTAAGCACGTACCTAAAATTGTACCGATCCTTAATCTATATTAATCTAGCAGTAAAGTTGTGCTTTACAATGCAGCATCATTCTGCGTACATTGAAGTAGCTGAGCTGTTGGTGGACAAAGACCCGCTGGGTGCAGTCGACGTCTATAGCAGGTTTCCCACTGCTGCTGTACCAACGTTTGATGATGCTTACATCTTTGGTGAAATCGTTCGGATTCTGTTCAAACTGGAAGCCTACGATGACCCACGGCTGCTGTCAAACATGATCGCAATGGGAAAAGTTATGGATCTTGGTATGATCACTGTTTTACTAGTAGCTCGATTTTTTGGTCTTTGTATGTCGTTAGAAGATCCTTGAAAAAATTCACACTGTCTTGATAACATATAAATGTACAAAACACCAGTTTATACACTTGTTAACGGCAACATTTAAGGACTTGCACATCGAAAACAGCAAAATTTACAAAAGGTGATATTGCCCACATCACACTGACTGTGTGTTAATGTTTTTCAAGTTAGGAACCAATTGCACTATGGGACAGATGGACGGTAGACCCTTAAGCTGCCGACTTAGCCGCCGCCGCCGCGCCATGATTTTGCTAAGCCGCCTACACCATGAAAATTGCGACTAAGCCGGGACCCAGTTGCGAAAATTGTAAGCTGCCGCCGCCGCAAAAATTGTGGCTAGCCGAGAAAAATTTTGTAATGTTGGTTTGTGTGGCTAAAAACCACAAAGCGCCGTAGAAATAACATCCCGTAACGTAACTTTCCCTACAATCAGTCGCACAAATTGCACAAATCAGCATTACAAATTACAGTTTACACAACACTTACTATACACACTGCGTAATACATTGCAAAATATGCTGGTTATGCATTGCATGCAAAAAACATTCCAGAAAAAATGTTTTAAAAATGTTAAAAGTTCTTAAAAACATGGCAGGAAAAACTGTTCATAAACGTTGAATAAAAAACGTTAGCTTTAATTTGTACACCTTCATGCCTGATACACAATTCTGTAGGCACAGTACAGGCAGAACTGGGGAGAGAGAAAGGGAAGAAAGCAAATTTTATTCATTTTCAATTTAACCATGTGGTCTTATCACACTAGACAAACTAAGCAAACTACCACATAAGCGAAATCTGCATGTGGCCTATAAATTCGTTCCTGTGATAATTTCAAAAGTGCTTCTCGAAGTTCTTGATAGAATTTTTGGTAGGCCCTAAACGTTTTTTTAATATAGAAAATGTTCACAAAAAGAAAAAAAACGCTACAAAACGCAAAAACATGGCATAAGTGCAAAAACTGCACGAAACTGCAGGAATGTAGTGAAAATGTTAAGCCGCTGTCGCCATGAAAATCGCGGCTAAGCCTGGACCATAGCGTTGAAAATGTTAAGCTGCCGCCGCCGCGAAAATTGCGGCTAAGCTCAGACCTTAGCTGCAAAAATGCTAAGCCGGCCGTGAAATTCACGGCTAGCCGGCTTAGGGGTCTAACGGACGAACAGAGGGACGGGCAAGGTACGTAATGCGACCTGTTAGAATGACCGCATGATAATAATGCAGGCGATGTTTTAGGTTCACTGGAGAAGTATGTTCAGACTTTGGAAAAGAAGCACAAGTTTGAGTTACTCAAGAATCTCTATGCTTCCGTCAATGGCCGTGCCATTGATGATTCTCAGATGGTCGAGTTTTTCAAGATGAAGTTCTGGATGTAACTCATCTGTTCTGTTAAACCAGTTTATGGTGCTTTAATATTGTCAGTTCCATAATAGATGTAACTTACTTTTTTGTTAAACCAATTTATGGTGCTTACTGTCTTTTATTTATTATTTTAAAAAATGTTATTGCATCTTTTCCGGATTATTTTTTGTGTTGAGTAATCTTTTGTCTGCTGAATCTGTTTTATTTCCTGTTTGTCCACAAAGTTTAATAGATCATAACTTCAGCTGTGAGATTATGTGGTTTTCCCAAAATGGCTAGAAATTGTTGATAGCGACAAATGTCATAGCTTGAAAACACGGTCTTGTTTGGTGAATATCTGTTTGCTATTCATGCCGTAAATTTTTTGTGTGCAAAATTTAACACAATTTCACAATCACACTCAAAAACAATCAGATGTTGCTACATTATAACATACAGGGTGTTGGCTGTTTTTTAAAAATTTTACTGACTCGTTTGCAAATTTGCATGTTTAGGCCAAAACGGGTTTAGTCGTTCTTGTATGTTACTGGCATACATTTGTATAGCATTACGTGCAATGTAATGTCATTATTTAATTTTTAGTCCGCCCGAAAACGATAGTTTTCGGAAGGACTTATGTTTTACTGCAGATGTTTTTTAGTCCGCCTGTAAGCAATAGCTTGCGGAAGCGGACTTAAGTTTTGCTGTGGTTGATTTTTAAAAAAAAATTTTTTCCCCCTCGCGTAATCTCCGAGCTCCGTGGGCCGATCGCTGCGAAATTTTGCACGATGCTCCTAAGTATGTTCAATTTTATAATCCCGGGCCGAAATTTTGGGGGAGCCTCCCCAAAAAATTTTTAGGGGCCAAAAACATGCAAAATTTGGCCCGATTTCGGTCAACTTCGAAGTTCGGCGGCGAATATCTCCGAAACGGATGAATATATTCAAAATCGGATTTTTATTCCGTCTACCGCGATTCATCCCGCGTTAGGCGAAACAAGTCTGGTGAAGTTTGGTCCAGTGACCTTGGAGATCTCGATGTTGAATCATACCCACCCAAAGTGCATTTTTCGGAAGACCATATTTCGGCCCCTAGGGGGTGCTGCGCTCCCAAATTTTTACACGCGCTAAAGAATCACCAAGTCTTACTAGCGCACCCCCCGCCGGAAACGGGGGCCCCCCTTACAAGTTTTTTCAAAAGGGGTCAAAAATTGGCTTAAAGTGCAATAAAGGAGCTCTTATAACTTGGGAGTTAGGGGGTGTAGCCCAACGAAACTTTGGCACTTGACGCAGCTCTAGGTTGGGCTGTTAACGCAAGTACGAAATTTGGGGGCACCACCCCCCTTAAAATTTGGGAGGGCAAAAACCGTCCAAAATTTAGTACGTTTTACGACAACTTTCGAGTTTGACCGTGCATATCTCTAAACTGGATAGAGATATCGACAAGCGGTAAACGGCGTTAAAAAACGCGGTTTATTCCGCGTTGAACAAAAAAAATTGTGTAAACTTCAGTCTTCTATGAACCAAGTTATAAGGGCTCATGTTGACCTACCCTAAGTCGAATATTTCGGAAGATTATATTTCGGCCCCTAAGGGGTGCTGCGCCCCCAAATTTTTACACGTACTAGAAAATGACTAAGTCTTACTAGTGCACCCCCCACCGGGGACTGGGGCCCCCCTTACTATTTTTTCAAAGGAGAGTCAACAATTGGCTTAAAATTTAATAAAGGAGCGCTTATAACTTTGGAGTTAGAGGGCATAGCCCGACGAAACTTTGGCACTTGACGTGTCTTTAGGTTGGGGTGTTAACGCAAATACAACATTTGGGGGCACCACCCCCCTTAAAATTTGGGAGGAGAAAAAACGTTCAAAAATCGGTGCGATTTACGACAACTTTCGAGTTTGAGCGCAAATATCTCTGGAATCGATGAAGATAGCGACAAAATCTAAACGGCGTTGACGAGAACGATCTTTTCGGCGTTGAACAAAGAAAATTTTGTGAAATTCCGTTTACTACGAACAAAGTTCTAAGCGCTCATGTTGACCTACCCTAAGTCGACAATGCGCATGTATTTGAGTTCGGGGCACATGACTTTGGTGCCGAGGAAATTTTACCCCCACCCCTAATTTCCCCCAGTCGGACTTAGGGCGCCGGGCGGACTCACGTTGGGCTTTGCCTCAAATTTCTAGTTTAATTAGTTTTTCAGGGGTGATTCACTGACATATTTTTTCCGCAGTGGACCACCATTGTAGTGCTTATAGGAGACTATGACAGAGACTTTTTCTGTATTTTTTCTTATTGTTGTTTTTATTTATTCCAAGTTGTTTTTACTTTTGTAAATTTTGATATTTGCTTTGCAGTGTAGACCTAACATGTTTTTAATTTCCTTTCAATTAAAGCTGCTGTTTAACATTGTTGATATGAAGTCGTTTAGGCCTGTATAGATTCACATAAGGATCTATGCATCTAAGTTTTTTTTCAGTGCTGCCATATACTGGTAATATATAGATTTGTATAGCCTACCGAATTGTTTTCATCAAACTAGATGACAAAACTAGACAAAAATGCTTTATTGGCGTTTATTAGCTGGCTTAGATGTCTCCAGAACTGAAGTGGAAAGCTTTTGGAGCATTTTGCTGTACTTTGGGGGATGTGGGATGTATGTTTGATCCATCTCAACAGCCGTGCATGGATGTTAACAATACAGTGCTAATACTTGGCCAAAAGTTATTGCCAATATCAATAGGCTTACCAATACTTTTCAGTCAGTACTTTTCTCTGCTTGTTCAGTCGTGTTATGTTTTTAGCCGACCATACTTGAGTAACGATCCAGCTTTTGGTATGGTTGTCGTCTGTATGTCCGTCCGTCTGTCGTCGTCGTCCATAACGGATGTACGTCTGGCTAACGGGTATGTAGGTCTTGAGAATTTTTTACACAAATAATTAGGCCTGTGTTTTAAACCTACAGTCAAAATTTCAGCGATCTAGTGCAAGGGAAACATTTTCAAATTTGGGGTTGAATGGAAAGGGGTAGGAAAAGTGTTTTTCAATGGAAAACTGTGTCATATCTCGGAACCGGTGAGAGATATGTCGCTACATGTATTTATCACTAATAGGAAGTGGCATATTGGTTTTTAAGTGACATGAAAATCATTGACCTTGGATGACCTTGAAGGTCAGTGCTGAAATAGGAACTTTATAAGCTGTAACGCGTCAAGACCCTAGCGACAGCTGGGCTTTCTCGTTACAAACGTAAAAATCACGTAAAACGCGCCAAAAAATGTACCATGCGTGTGTTTGACTTTTCAAGAAAATGCGGTTAATACTGTTTATGCAACTGTAATAGGTAAATACTTCTTAAAAGGGAAATCTTAGGAAAATTTTCACCAAAAGGAAAAGGGAATTTTTACTTTCAAAGCGGGACTTCTCTCTGGACCTCACCAACTAAATGGAAAGCAAGAAAATCAAGTCGGTCAGTGCGTGGTACATCTGAGGGTTGCAAATTATTTACCATACAGCTGTGTAACTTAGAATCTATTAAACACCTCTACATTACACCGCTGGGATTACACGAAAACACCACTTGCGCCTGCTATCGCAGGCTATGTTTGGGCTACAAATCAACAGAATACTGAATACGTAAGTAGTAAATAATGGAGACATTTTCTCGGCGGTGAGTTTTGTTTGTGATCTCGAATATTGGCATATGTCTTGTAATCAAATTTTGCTCCTCCTTATGGAAAAATGTGAAAACGTTGCGCTGCTTTTCGCCAAGGGTTACCAACCTGTCCTCGGATCATTGCATTCTACGGTGTGACTAATCACCGCAACGGACCACAGCGGGGCCGCAACGGACTGCAGCGGACCATATGTGAAGAAATTAAACCCAATTTCAGTTTGTTGTTGCCTTGTTCTGATCCGTTCTGGTCAATTGTCATCCGTCGTGGTCCGTTGTGGTTGCCTATTTGATTCATCATCATCATCATCATCATCAATGAATATCCGGAAGCAGGCCAAGAGGCCTCTATTTTTGTCCGAAGTAGATAACATTTACACAAATATCAATAAAACTAAACTAATACTGTTTTCACATCGACTTTCGGTACTAGATGTCGGATTTATAGTCATAATACAGACTAAAACCACGCCCAATCGAATCAAAACGTCTCTTAAAACTATTAACACCGCATGCTGACACAACATCATCAGGTAGTGAGTTCCATATCTTAACTAATCTATGTTTACGAAGATCATATTTACATAACTGAGGCACTAATTTGTATCTATGACCCCTAGTATCATATCTTTTATCTAACACAGATTTATAGTGCAACTGTAACACGAAATTTGTGTCATACTTATTATTTACATATTTATGTAACTGAATCAAATCCCCTCTTAATTGCCTATAGCGTAAAGTTGGTAATTCCAAAGCTCGTAATCTTTCTTCATAAGAACGACTAGAAAGACTCCTAATTAATTT
>Ga0209671_1003323_pt1 | contig 15388 bp, 8 predicted proteins | sample WorMetHERISLAND2_2_FD_187401 | JGI IMG/M metagenome (GOLD analysis project Ga0209671, IMG submission 187401) | Marine gutless worms symbiont microbial communities from Max Planck institute for Marine Microbiology, Germany - Olavius geniculatus... | ecosystem: Host-associated > Annelida >... | reverse complement strand
AATAAGCGATAAAATAACACAGTAATAATTTACAGTATTAACTGAAAAAAGAAAAAAGTATACAGTTGCAATTTTCGTAGATATGGATTTTCACGGCAGATAGCGAAAATGCTTACTTATTTTCCGTGAATTTTCACGGCGGATATAATCTTCGGTTTAGACTGGTAGAACCTGGTAGATGTTCATTAGTAGTTTAAATCTGTGGTAGGCTAATGCTTATGTGCTGGCCATGAAATGGTCAGTTTGGCAAACTGAGAGATTGATGATCAAAATTACTATCGTGGGTTTGCCGAACTGAGTTGAACGAATTAGAATTTACTAAAATGAGTTCGGTGATCTGAAGTGCAGCTAATTGGGCCGCTAAAATCGGTTCGGCCGTTTTGCTGTTTAATTCACACCCCCATGCCAGTACTGCATTAAAGATGCTGAATAGATTCACTAATTATAAAGTAAAAAAATATTAGTTCTGTTAAACTCCTCGTTACCAGCGCTGGCTGCTGAAATCTGCTCAGATGGAGAGTGACGCGTTCTACTATGACTAATTGTGCAGGGTGACGTTATTTCATTATACAATATGAACTGAAAAAGATGATTAAGTGCCACAGTTTTCTTTCAAAATACTGAGAGGTTAAAAATTTTTCAGTTTAGGCCTACTCTCAGCTGCACAGTGGCAGAATTGGACCATAATGGCCTGCTCGTGAACTTGCAGTATAAGCCTAAAAACTTACTGCGCAACTTAAATTTATTTATTTTAGCTTTATTAGGTAGTTAATTAACTTTCTCCTACATTTTAGTTTCTGCTGGCACTTGGTCGTCGAATTCCGACGAAGTATCAGAGGCTGCATCAGACCAGTTCAGCGCCTAACAGTGACTGCGGCAGGATCTCAGCAGCTCGTCGGCGTTGGGCGTTATTCGTTTTCCCCGAACTGATTGTAGCAAATTTTGCGTTGCTTCTGTCAGTTCGTCGAACTGAAAATAGAATTAACGAATCTAGAAAGACAGAATTTCTGCCGTCAAGATTTACTAGAATGGTGGAAAATTTTTTGTTTACATGCGGAACCTGTCACCGTCAAACTAGTGCAGAACTGTAATCAGAGTAGAGCTAGATATACATTTATGTATGTTGTCGATATGTGCTCATGTTGTGTGCTTCGTAGGTCTTAGTGGTAGCATTTGTATAGGGTGTTGCAAAATCCCCCTACTGAATGCACAGCAATGATTGGATCAAGTGTGGATGCAATTGAGAGTAGCTGCCAACGATCTCCTGTCATGAATAATGCCCAGTTTTGTAGCCAGGAACTGGCTATGCATCAGCAATTATGGTGCAAGACTTGCTTTGCTAACTCTAGGGTCAGAAAAAACATCACATCCATGGCAGAAGATTGTTCGCAGCCATTGTCTGTTGTACCCGCACTTAATGTGATCGATCATATATGATGCTGGTGTGGTGTTTTTGCGACATAGAGTTGTGCACTTCATTTTTAATAGCCTATGCTGATTCTCGTGTGTTTCCCTGACCACCATTCATCTGTTTGTCCTATATGTGGTATCCAGGTTCCTAACCAGAAAACAAAAGGCATATAACAATTAAAATAGGTGTGAACATTTTTTTGGCATCAGTAACTTGTGTGCAGTCTTGAGGTCAAAAGGTCAACGAGCAGGTGTTGTGGTTAGGATTAGGGATGCATGGCTCTGTCTGGTTAACATATGCATGTGTCATGTTTTGTCGTGCACAGATCTTGGTTCAGTAGAGATAGTTGAGAGCCCAGTGACAGGATGAGCGAGTGTTACAAGTGCGGGAAGACGGGGCACTTCGCCCGTGAATGTACGTCGTCGGGGCCAAGTCGCGGTGGTCCGCGTGGTGGAGGTCGTGGGGGACGTCCAGGTACTGACCTCTGCTTATCATCTCTGTTATTGTCTGTCTCAGGGTGACCAACCACTTGTCTGGAAGACCTGGAAACATCAGAATTTTACAGATGTTGGGGGGATGACAGGGTTTTCAGTCAGGGAAAAACTGTGAAAAATTTCCAAAAATTGCGTCAAGAGGCTTTTAGTATCACCGACTTATGTCTTCTGTGCCAATTACGGTATTTTATGCTGTTTATTGCTGAATATTGCTCTGTTAGGCCTATGTTATATTTTTACGCACAATAGCAGAATGCTTCGCAGGTCTTAGCCATGGCTTGGGCATCTGTCTGTCTGTCCGTCACAATGCTGTATTGTGTGAAAATGGTGCAAGCTAGGATCACAAAATCTTCACAATAGGCTGCCTCAAGGTCTCTAGTTTTTTATGAAAAAATTTCGTGCCTAAAAGATGTTAAATTTCGCCATTATTGGCTCATATAGTGTGAAAACAGTTGCAGATAGGTACAAACATGATGCTTATCAACATTGATGTCCTTGAACGACCTTGAACCCTCAAAAAGAGGTTTTTAGTGAAGTTTTTTTAGCAATTTCTTGCTGCGATGCACATTTTAAAAGTGAATTGCACTGAGATGGCTGGATATGGATCTGGACAACCTTCGTGTGACATTTTTAGCATAGAACGTACATTTTTAAGAACCTAAGTTTTGAACTTCTAAATTCAAGGAGTCTTCCAAATGGAGACCTCAATTTAAGTACTCTTTCAACATGCATTAATATCTTATTGCTGTAGGCCTACACTGATTGCCAAAGTGGCAGGACTGACTGCTATCCTGCGTCACGTGAGCTTTGCTCAGATTACTTGTTAAATATTTATATCTGTTATATTGTACTTAGTACTAGGGTTGGTTACCATAGTTGAGTACCAGTTAAATGGTCAAGAGTGCCGCAAGTCGTCAGGGAATTAATTAAGTGTCCGGAGTGTCAAGTGCTGCTCTTGCTGTAGTAAATGTGCTTTTTTGTTTGTCTGTCACACTGATGCTGTGAAAAAATGACCCACGTGCAACAGAGTCCAGGATTTTGTTAAATAAATTAGGACATAACTGCCTAAGTAAAATAATTATGCTATACAGTTATACAGTAAATAATGGCAAAACTGAAATTATTGTCATAACTGAATTATAATACAAAGCAATTGTTTGGAACAAATGAATACGTAAACGTGGAAGCTGCAGTATCAGAAAGCAGATTGCGATGTAGCCTGGCTGTGATGATTTACTTGCCCTCGCATAAACTTCGTGATTGACAACAATGTATACATATCTGAGCCGGCTACCATGTTAGCAGACTTGTGCGTTGGAGCTGTCGCGTAGCCTATGCAGCTTCATTATAATTAAGCCGATCGTTGCAGAAGCAGTGCAATGTGGCGCTGTAGATTTGTTTGTTTGTGGCTTTGTCCAGGGATGGTTGAGGCTGCGTTGCTGCATGCTCGCTGCTATGGGATGGTTGGACAGACTTTTGGCTCATTGCCGTGGCAACATGACCTGGTGCTGGCAACAGCTGGGCGTGCTGCTGCTGCTGCTTTGTTGCTTGCAGCAACCCACAGAGCTATAAGTTAGCGGAGATGCCACGATTATTGGCTCGGGCAGTGTCCAACTGAGCTATGTGTGCAGAGCGGGTCAACTGCCGTAGCAACGCACTTGACAACAGGCTAAACGATGCTGTAAAAATCAAGTTTTATGCCCTTGCTAACAAAACGAATGCTGGCAACAAAATGTATTGGTATTTATTTTTGTCAACTGCTATCAGTGTTACTTTCATGCAGAGCGGAAAAATAAGAATAAATGCCGCATTTTTAGCTTACAGCATCGTGAGCCACATCACCTACGGGCTTATTTGTAAAGGTGTGTTCAAATTGATAGATCCGAAATAAACTGAAATGAAAGCCACATACTAAGGCTTTCATTTTAAGTTCATGTCGGTTTAGTTATATTACTATAAGTTCCCTGGCAAGACCTGGACCATAAAAACTAGCCCACTACACGAACCCTAACTTTTACCATAACCATGTCTCTATTCCTAACCCTATTTTTAACCCTTATCCTATAGTACCGATGCCTAGCCCTATCCCGAATCCTAATTCCTAACCCTATCTCTAACCCTAATCCTAGCCCTATCCTTAACCTTATTTCCTAAACCTGAGCCTATATAGTAATAATAATAATAATAAGAGAACATTTATATAACGCACTATCATTTTGAAGAAATCTCAAGTGCGCTTATATCACTGTGTCCAGGTTTTGTCCGGTCCAGGTTTTGTCAGGACACCGTTATTCTGTATGCAGTATGCACTTGAAAGCATGGAGAGCAAATGGAATGAACTGAACAGCACAGAAGAGCTACATCTGTTCATTTCGTTCCATTTCAGTCACTTTAAACACAAGATAGGTGTGTTGCGTGAACTCTTGTGTAGGTGGCGGCGCAGGCAGCGGTAGCTGCTACAACTGTGGCAAGCCAGGGCACATATCCCGTGACTGCACTGAGGCGAGGATGAGCAGCAGTGGCGGCGGTAGTGGTAGCACCTGCTACAACTGCGGAGAGAGCGGACACTTCTCACGTGAATGTCCCAACAGGTAACTGCCAAGTGCCGACTTTTCCATATCATGGAGCAGTTTGTTCAAAGGTAATTAATGATGGTCAAAAGTGGCATTAGTTGTTGAGACTAGGTTGTGAAGTACCTGGTAGGTGTTCAGTAATAGTCCACATCTGTGGTAGGCTAATGCTTATCTGCTGGCTGTGATGATAATAGATGTTTGCTGATGCTGTGCATCTGATGGATGTTGTTATATAGAGGCTGTTTCTGAGCCAGTACGTACATGTAATATGGGGCAGTTCTAATGAATTTGCTGTTGTATTTACATGATTGTGTGGTCAAAGTCGGAAGTCAGACTACATGTTGAATGGTGCGTTTTTGAAATAAAATTAATTATATTATTAAATTCTAGACTGGAGACAGGCCACCAAGACCACAGGACTAAGCTCCAAGCTCCTATGTGCTGCTGCTAAATGCTGAAGTACACAGCACGTAAGGCACACATAGTCCATGATGCGAATTCCCCCTGTCCTCGAATAGACAGCATGCTGAAATTAATGACTGTCTGGAGGATAGCAGCGAAGATTAGTAGAACTACTATTATGGTTAATTACACATGCACACATATAATGGAGTTCTTACAATTTTAGGTTTAGCTCATTTTTTGTGTTTCTGTAGAAGGTTAAATTTACTGTTACTATGTGTTACTATGTGTTTGTGTGCGTTTTGCCTGCAAAGGCCATCCCCGAAAAGACGTACACTGTGTTGGGTGGGACGTTAGACCCCACTCACTCACTCACTCCATGATACGAAAAGTTTACTGTAAGACTTTGAATTGAAGCTGGGTTGTGCTTCTGCATGCAGGTCGGAGGAGTATGTAATAGTAGCAGTGGTAGTAGTAGGGTCATTCCGTGTCAAATCAACCAGAATTTATGAAGTTTTACACCCGAGCACCTCAGAATTTTCCACAAAAATTATGACATGCACTGGAATGTGTCATTAGCATACGTGCAAAATTTCAGCTTTCTATCTTGTATATTTGCTCAGATAATGAGCTTTTTACAGGGGTGATATCAACCCGTTCGTGTGTCGCATAGTATTTTTCAACGACTTCAGACTCGGGTATCTCAGCCATTTGTGGGCCAAATGTGTTCATATTTTGCGTGCTGCATAGTTTGTCTGAATATTATGTTATTTCTGCCCAGTATTGAAAAAAACGAACAACAAAATTACACAGCAGCAAAACTACAAATTAGATTTCAAAATGTAATGACTGGAAAGAGTTGCGGTCAGTCATGATCACCTGTCAACTGCCTACACTGTGCTGCATGATCGATTTTTCAATTGCCTGTGGTTTTCAAATGGCAAAAGCTAGTGGTGACTGAGTATACTTTCACTGTATTAATGCAATTAAATTGAAACCTAGAACTTTCATTAAGTCTCCACAGCTAAAACACCTTATTCACACAAAAAACAGTACCTATCTGTCTTACAGTGAGTGCATCATGTGTGAATTCTTGTGTTTGTTGTGTTTCGCATTGTGCCATTTATCCATGCATAGACAAAAATTAATATCTCGGAACTATATGAGACACCATGATGAAATTCCTGTCATTTGAAGATCTTGTACATAGATAAGCAGTTGGTGAAATTTTTAGGAAGCTGAAGTTAGTAGCACAGTGTCAACCAGTGCAGCAAAAATGGCCCACTTTTGACACTAAAATATGTTTGGCAGATTTTAACCCCATACTAAAGCAGCCATCATAGAGTTTAAAAGCACAATATTACATGTGCACATACTACTCTGGTAGTAGTATACACAGAAAAAAATTATACAACTGTGTGCCTTACTATATGGCTGCTATGACATATCCAAAACTGGGAAAAAAACTGCCGAACATGCAGAATAAGCATTTTTGGCTTTTTTAAATTTTAGACAGAACACAATACTTGACAGAAATAATGTAATATTCCGATAGACTATGCAGCAGTTAAACAGCACACAAAATATGAACACATTTGGCCCGCAAATAACTGAGATATTTGAGTCTGAAATCGTTGAAAAATACTACGTGACATACGAACAAGTTGACACCACCTCTGTATAAAGCACATTATCTCAGCAAGTGTACAAGATAGAAAGCTGAAATTTAGCTCGTATGCTAAGGACAGTCACATTCCAGAGCACATGGTAATTTTTGTGTGAAAATCTGATATGGTCGGGTTCCCACCTGGTTGACTTGAATGACCCAGTAATAGTAACTAGTACTTATCGAAGACGGGGGCTTTTATTTGAAGTTCCATGGTAATTTTTTTTGACAGGATGTCGAGCAACACTGATCGCATGGACACAAGGAAGTGCTACAACTGCAACGAAACCGGACATCTGTCACGTGACTGTCCCGATGCCAACAGGCGCTCTGGAGGTGGCCCAGACAAAAGTAGTGTGGAGTGTTTCAGGTACTGCTGACTTATGCCTATCACCTTGTCATTGTGCTAGTCAGGAGTGATTTAGTTATCAAGACAAAGCTTAGTAGAAGGTTTTCATGCCTGTCTGAAAAGTCGTGGAATTTTTTCATCAATCTTTTCTTTTTACGCGCGAAAGCAGCTACTGCTTTCAGTGCGCCTTAGCCATCGCAATTCTGTCTGTCTGTCCGTTCATCTGTCCATCACACGGGTGGACCAGTCAAAAGCGGTGCAAGCTAGAATCACCAAATATTCACCCTCGGCTGCCTGGAAGACTCTAGTTTTGGGAACCATAAAGCTTTTCCATAAATTCGAAGGGGGTCACTCCAAACAAGGGCGCTAAATGAGAGAGGAGTGGGCAAAATTTGCGATTTTGGCCAGTAAGTCGAGTTGGAAGGTCTTGGTTTTTCCCCATTTATTTCCAGGCCCTGGAAAAGTCTTGGAATGTTTTGTCAGTGAAAGTTTGGGAACCCTGTAATATTGATGTTGATGTGTGTGGTTGTGTTCGTACAGGTGCAATGAGTTTGGCCACTTTGCTCGTGACTGTCCCAACAGCAGTGGAGGCGGTGGTGCTCGTAGTTTCGGAGGTCGTGGTGGGGGCTCGGACCTTCGTTGCTACACGTGCAACGAGATCGGCCACATCTCCCGCAACTGTCCGACCGAGGCGTAGTGGATTCCGGCCCCCGTATGCGGGGACCCGCGGCACGGCGTGGTGCAAGGCTGACCACTGGCCATCATCTGACGCATGCAATGAGTGCCACAGTAACACACTCGGCAGTACTGTGCTTGCCGATGTGTGTCGATCATGAGTAGATTGGTCGAACGTTCATTGAGAATAAGTGTTTATTGTATATGCTCTGTCTATCCGTCACTACTAATGCTCTCTATCTGTCTCTCGTTACACCTTCTCGGATATTCCAGGTTTCCTTACCTACCATAAGCTCGGAACAACTAAAAACATGAAACGAAAGCTTTATTTACACGTTATTTTATTTGCTCACCGATTCACACCATGTGTGAGCGCTGCTCCGCTGTCTTAACTACCGCCATGGTGCAAATGTAGCTGTGTATAATGGAGAAACGTGGTGAGGTTGTGTTGTTTGAGGTTGCGTTGAGAGTCAGTGCCTCATTGCGAATGGTCGTACGTATAATTCAGCCGATGTGTTGAAGCAGGCAACGATTGGTTGCTGCTGCTTAAACTAACCACACGTGTATGTATGTGTGGAAGTTGCGGTGTGTGGGTCACTTGCCTGAGGCAGGCACTAGCATGCGTAAAGAGTTTGTTGTGAAACAACCGTGACACTAGTGAGTCGGTTCTATACGGTTCTATACTTAGCTGTATGTGTTGTACCAGTGGATGTCTTTGTTTTTTGCTTTAAGTTTTTGCTGAGTCGATTCGCTGAGCTAAACTTCAGTCTAACAAGTAGTACATGCTTTTAGCAAAAAAGTGAAGTGATTTCGCTGAGATTTTCAGTCTAAGTTCGAAGTTTCTGCTCAGCAGAAGTCTAGTCTTAAGTATGTAGAGGCAAAGTTCCATTTGGCCAGATGCCGCGTGATGGCGGCTGACCAGTCGCAGTGCGACTCGTTATCTTGGCCACTTGCACTCCATGTGTATAGATAGAATTTGGTTATGGCATTGATAGAATTTGGGGAATTAACAACTGAGGCTCTGGATCGAACCACAAGTAAGACGCAGATCTTCAAAAGACTTATATTGTTGTGAATGTTCAATAGCTCGTCTGAATCTCAACTGCCACCAGGCGAAAGAGTGCGAGCGGCCAAGATAATGAGTCGTACTGTGATTGGACATCAGCCATCACGCGGCGTTTGGCCAAATGGAACTATGCCCCTCTATAAGTTCATAGTTTATTTGTCAGGCCAAAGTTAAGTACAGATTTTAGCATTCAGTTCAGGTTTCGTTCAGCGAAATGGCTCAGCGAAAGTCTGAGTCAAAAAATGAAGTCACTTAATGTGAGATATGTGCTTCGAGTTCGGTGGCTGTTTTGTGGTTTCGATACTAGAACTTGTGGTTGTGTTTATAACAACATGTTTTGACTTGAGACTAGGAATTAAATGAAAGTGATAGAAGTTAGGCGCTGTGTTGTACTGGTGTTATTGCGTTTTCTAAATTGCCATCATTTTTTAACGTGTTTGTGTAGTGAAGCAGAATTGTGACGCCATTTTAAGACCAATTATTGTGATAGACAATTTGCAATCTTTTGCCAGCACTTTGCAATTGTTTGTTTACTTATAACAGCGGTATTTTTGGATTTATGGATTTATTATCAAATAAAGGCTTCTGGAGTAGTAACACTGTCGTCATATTATGTGTGTAAATTCTGCATGCAGCAGTGATATTTGACGTCTCAAAATCATTGGACTTGGACTTATCAAAGAGAACAAACTAAACATTCATAAATATGCATTTTAGTTTTAGTCTTCATTAGTTTTTTTTCGGCTAGCAGTTTTTTGTTATATATGCCTCGTTGTAACTAACTGATATGTTAGTTTTTTGTTTGTAAAGTTTTTCATTTTACTTTTTGTTTATTTGCCCAACCGCTAATCTGCACACTTAAAGGTCGGCCTTTTCTCGTGGTTGTCATCTGTAACGGATATGCTGTAGCTAATAGGTAGGCCGTAGGGGAAAACTTTACACGAATAATTAGCTGTGGGTGTTAACCTCGGGGGGTGCAAAATTTTAGCCATCTACTCCAAAGAAGACATTTTCAAATTGGGGGTTGAGTGAAGGGTACGAAAAATGTGCTTTCCTATGGAAGACTGACCATGCCTCAGAAGCGGTGAGAGATAGGGCCTAGTTTACTATTGATCATTAATAGGAAGTGTCAGATGTCTTTTTAGATGAAATGAAAATCATCGAAATTGGATGACCTTAACGGTCAATGACAACCAGCACTGTCTTCTTCGCCCTAGCAACAGCTGCGATTTTTGTTAGTCATACATACGCAATTTTTGTACAGTTGAATCACACAGATAAGTCAAATTGATTAAAATTTGTTCGACTGATTGTTTTACTTGATAATTCTTTGACTTAAGCTTTGAGTTAGTGTTAAGGTCAAGTAATTTATTTGACTTGACTTTGACTTAAGTCAAATATCACTGACGTGCAGGCATTGGTGTAGTTTAGTCTGAATGCTGTTCCCACAAATAATACATAGAAGGAGAGGTGATAAGTATTCCCTGAAGAAATCAACGACAAGTCTAGCCCCTCCAGAATACAAAATTAATCATACAAAGTTGATGTCTCTATGCACAGGTTGCAACATGTTTAGAGTGTTTGGGTCTGGGACTGCACCGGGATGGGAACTACATCTGGGGGAAGAAAAAGGGATCAGCGTCAGAATTTACTTTAATGAAAAGTTGTGAAATCGCCTAGAAGCGCAAGCAGATTTTTGCGCATTTTGTATTTTTAAAATGTGATGAAAACAGTTTTTCGTCACAGTCTATTTTTAGATTCGAGCGTCTCCAGTGGCGGTTTCATCAGGGGCACACCCCCTCAGATATCTAGATGAAACACTTCTCATAATATAAAACTAAGATGGAACCTTTAAACGGGTGACATACCCAGTGGGCCTAGAATCATTACAAACACATTCTCTCTACTAAAACTGCATCGAGTGAATTAAGGGGTAGACTATGTGTCTAAATTGCAGACCATTCATGAGCATAGAAGAGAGGGGCTACGAGAAATATGATAAAAAGTAACGACAAACGGAAAATACGCATGGTAGTAATTAATTAAAAAGTTGTAGAGACTGGAGTTCCTGTCCGCCGTATCCTACGAATATTTCTTTCGTTTTATAGGCTGCGGTACTCTTATGATTACAGGAACTACACTAGTAAGTTGGGCTGAATGCAATGAGCACGAAATGAACAGACAACGAACAAGCATCGTATAATGAAGTCGATTGATGCATGTAGGCGATCGAAGATGCGCAAAGTCTGCGCGGCGTCAGATAAGATAAAAACGCGGAGATACGGCCGTACGCCGTACAGAAGGATGGGGAAGAGAGAGGAAAAGAAGCGGCAGTAGGCCAGGCCTAGTACTTCTCGGCACTTGAGACGCCAGTATGGTCGGAGCGCCGATAATCGAACGGTAATTTAGTTGTCTATCTGGCGCCGCAGCTGCAGCAGCATGGGCGTCGTCTCTGCGATCGAATGCAGCGTCATCGTCATCAGTCACTGCAGTGACGGAGCTATAGGCGGATCCAAGCGGCACGCAGACGATCGTGGCTAATGACTACATCTATACGAGGGTCTTTCGATAAATAAGTTTACAAAATGGCGCCACTCCGTTAGTTGTTTAAATAAGAAAAACCAAAATATACGTTTTGGAGGAAATTTAATTCTGAACATGCGTGAAATTTTTGTTGTTGCTGACGTCATTATTGTGACGTCATCTGTTAATAGAACACAGTCCATTTGTTTTTGTATTATTTTCTCCACCAGTAATCTAGCATAGCTCACAAGTGACAACCAGCATAGGAGCGAGAAAGCAAATAAACTTAACAAGTTAATGTCACCTCTTTGAACGTTAAACGTTAATGTCTAATTTTTTTAACATACGGTCCAAGTTTGTTCAAATATTTTTATCTGTTAAAAAGTTTCTGAATGCCCGATGCAAAAAACGATGCCGGCTGCTGTCTGAGCCGTTGACGAACGACTGATTGCACCACGGTATTTGATGCAAATTTCTGCCCAACTAGCATTTTCTTGCACCAAGCGTACTGTTGGCTTTGTGAGCACTTGTCGCCATACACTGGATGCACCGCAAAGTGAATCTTATTTGCTTAAGTCTTTTTGCCCACAAAAAATATAGGCCTAACGGTATGTTTTTTACGCTGTTCGTTATGAAACAATTTCAGTGCTAACGTCGCTGTTATAAATGACGTCACAGTGACGTCATCTTCACAACTTGTAGGGGCTACTCATAATTAAATCCCCTACAAAACGTAGCCTATATTCGGATTTTTTATATTTTAAGAATTAATGGAATGGCGCCATTTGGTATACTTATTCATCGAACACCCTGGTACAAGGGTGTGTTCACAGCGACAGAAGTAAAATGAAATGAACAGAAACGCATTTGCCAGTTCAGTTCATTTCGTGTTCAACAGTGGCATCGTGGGGTGGGGGACAGGAGAATGCGAAGCTGCCCTTTTCTAAATTTTAGGCTGTCGTAAAATTGTGAAAGAACCTTCGTCTTGTCGGAAAGTTGTCCTCTGTAGATGCAAAAATTGCTGCTGAAAAATCCCGATTTTGAGGAAGTTTAAAAGCAAAATTAAAATTTTTAGCACCTTGTCGGATACTCCTTTAGTTTCGTCATAGGGGACTTACTGCGCTCCCAAAACCTCTAGCATGAGGGGAGGGCTTGCTGCCTGTCCTAAGAACTCTTCCCGTATCGGCTCTCAGTCCTCTTTGGCTCCTTCCCCTCCGTCAAATTTTTAGATCGGCCACTGTCCGTCACTGGGCCGGTGACGGAATATTGCGCCGGTTGTTTGCGCATCGTGATAACATCTATCAGTCGCTCTACGTTCGTCGAAGACTACGACTTATCTGCTGGTGCTGCTGCAGGCTGCTGCTCATCATTGATGCTATGATGCTAGTTTATAGCGCCGCCGCGTCATCTCACGTCTTCTGCTGTTTTGCAGTGCAGTCAAGTGTTCTTTTAGCTCAGACAGTGTATGTGCATGTGACAAAATCTCGCATGCGAGTGACAAAAAACAGGACGGGACTAGGTACGGTACACTGCAGTTCAGTCAACTCTGGTTTGGCAGCGCCATTGCGTCACATGTAACCCACGAGACGGCGTCGTGGGCCAAAAAAGTAGGCGGGACATAAGTTGCAATTTTTCGACGGACACTGGAAATTTCCGACAGAATTCCGATTGACAGTTGCAGATTTCTGACAGAGGAAATTATAGGTTCTCAAAATTGCAATTTTGCCCTTGGTTTCTGCCAAAATGGGCTTTTCAGATTCAGTCTTTGCACTTCTGGACGATAATTTTCAAGCATGAAGAAGATTTACCGACAATTTTCGACAGCCCAAAATTTAGGGGCCCCTTAACTCCCTGGTCACCACACCACCGGTTGCAGGTTGCAGCATCTGCAGTTTCAGCAACTCGTTGGCTCGCAGACTGCAGCGCCGCGCCGTATGACAACATTAGTTGTAGCAGCGGCAGCAGCAGCAGCAGCAGCAGTGTTACAGTCACAGACACGTGATCGCTGTACGATATCCCCCACGACAAACTCCCCTCTCCAGTGACAAAACCCTCTTAATGACAAAACCCCGTTCACGTGAAAAACAGTTCAGATCAGTATTAGCAGCTTTTGCTGACCCGCTTTCGTATAATCGCCCGACACACATTTTGTATGAACTAGGAAGTCTATTTGCATGTCGCATCTCACTTTCACCTAATTTGATACGGTGAGTTAGAACTTAGAACTTTTCGTGTGTATGCATTCTGTTATATAATCAACTTTATTCATCTGGCGTCAAAAAGTCAGCAACTACAATGTCAAAACATGTTGCATCACAACATTTCCAGTGGACACGGTGCGTTGTTTCTTGCTGTACGAATTTCTTCACTTTGTCCCATTCAGGGATAAATAATTTTATCTGTTCTTTGGTTGCATCGCATCACATCACCCCACTTTCAGTGGACACGCAGCTATAGACTCTAGTCTGACAGCAAAGACAAAGAAAAGAGGAGTTTTGTTGTACGGAGGTTTTATCGCGGGGGGGAGTTGTACCGTACCCCGATCGCCGTCGCCGACTACGATTCACTTGCCGCAGTCGCTGTATAGCCACTCAACGCACACGGACGGCTTGCATGCAGCACATACGTCTTAGTAGTGCATCTAGGAAGACAACAGTGATCTCAACAGACAGTGGCACAGACTGACTGTTAACGACTGTTAAGTCATGGAACTGCTACTGGCTGTAGCGACACGACTGTCACTTGGCGTCATCGTGCTAGTTCACATTCTTTGTACTCAGCTTACGTCGACTGCACCGTCTGCTATTGCTACTCGCTCGGCCCATCACCCTCCTGCCGGTAAAGTTGCCTATGCTGTCTTTATAGCGGTTGCCGTACACTGTACTTAAAATCACGAGTTTTTTGTTGCGGCAAGGCATATGGGACACAATGGCGTAGAAAGGGGAGCTCAGAAAGTCCGCCCCAATAGCGGGACACAATCTTTTGTTAAAATAGATAACAGGGACTTTTCGGTTCCACGTGGTCTGTCCTCAAGTTCTGCAGAGTGCAGACAAAAGATAAGCACGTGTTTAAACAACAATAAATTTAATAAATTGATTATGAAAAAAATTAAAATTGTTGCCACTACATCTCATATTTTTAGGCTATAATGCATCGAATTCGACTTTGGCTCAGGCTTCGCTCCAGACCCCGTTGTGGGAGGTCACAGCTTTCCCGAGACCCCTTAGCTTAGAAAGTGGTAGTTAAGGGTTTTACATTTAAGTGGAGGGAAGGAAGAGAAGAAGAAAATGGGGGAAGTGGTGAGTGAAAAGAGGAAAGAAAAAGAAAAAGAAGAGAGAGAAAAGAAATAGAGATAGGAGAAAAAAAGAGAGGGAAGGTGATGAAAAGGTAGTGAAAAAAGAGAGGGGCAGGGTAGGAAACGTATGGATGCAAGCAATTCATATTTCTGACTGCACTGATGAGACAGATACGTTGGAGAAAAGAGTGTTGTTTAAGATGCTGCGTGAGTGTAGGCAAATGACCGGATAGAGGCCTATAGGTCTGACTGCGTAGGGCTGAATGCTAACTAACAGAGCACTGTCCTGTTTTTACTCTTCACTGCTCTGCTTATAGTTTGTGGGTCCTGTGATTCTACGTCGTCGTAGCGTCGATCTTTATGGGACAAGGAGACACCACGCCGCCCACGAATGCCCCTCGCCAATATTTGGGGAGTAATAGCGGTAGTTAATTCACAGAAAGTCAGGAAAATCATTAGAATTAATGACACCAGATGTCATATTCTGAAACTAAAGTGTACTTAATTCGATTTTGGTTGTGGCTCTACTCCGGATCTTGCTGGGTGGAGCTTAGGCTACAGCGCTCACCGGACTGCGCCTAGCTGGATTTCAGGGGCCTACTTTTGATAGGAGAAAATGAAGGGAAGGGAAGGAAAGGAGAAAGGAGGAAAAGGGAAAAGGGAGGGGATAGGGGGAATTCGCCACTGTAGGCTATGTTCCTCTCCCAACCGCGGACAGAGATGGACGCCTATCAGGGGCGTCATTTAGGGGGGCTGGGGGGTCTACGGACCCCCCCAAGGATTTATGATTTCAGTTTTTTCTCTATAAATTGTACCTTTGATTAAACGTGAAACAGCTAAAATGTCAACTGCGTTACCGCTGCAAGAACAATAGGCCTACGACACATACAAACTATTCCAGAACTATTCAATATTACAGTTTGAAGTACAGGGT